>Ga0207048_10179_pt1 | contig 16646 bp, 16 predicted proteins | sample Alteio_BWMinCont_65_FD_153301 | JGI IMG/M metagenome (GOLD analysis project Ga0207048, IMG submission 153301) | Enriched cells from forest soil in Barre Woods Harvard Forest LTER site, Petersham, Massachusetts, United States -... | ecosystem: Environmental > Terrestrial > Soil > Temperate forest >...
GCATGCCAGCGAACGTTATCCGCTCCGACAGTCCGAGCGCCGCGGCAAGCGCCCGCATCTTCGCACCGTGACCATCGAGGTCCGGCCCGGCGACGACGAGCTGCCAATCCGGAAATCGCGGCGCGAGGCCGCGCCAGGCTCGAATCAGTTCCGCTAGGCCCTTCTTGGGATGGAGCCGCGCCATGAAAAGCAGCCACTCGCGTCCCGCCAGCGCGGCGTGCATCCGCTCCAGCCGCTCCCTCCCCGGAAGGAGCGCGGAGTCAGGCACGTCCACGCCGTTCGGAATCACCGCGATGGGTTGCGTGACACGGGCGGCGCGAATCGCCAGCGCCTCGGCCGCGCTGGTGGCGTGAAACAGCCGCGCGGAAGCGAGATTCTCCCGCTCGAACAACTGCCATGCGACGGCCTTCCGGAACCGGCTCCGCCGCAGCGACCATTCGTCCAGCATTCCTCGCGGCGACACGACGAGCGGGATGCGGCGCGCGCGCGCCGCGCGCCTGGCGTAATAGTTCGGGAACATCCACAACCCGTGGTTGTGAAGTACGTCCGCGCCCGCCTGCGCAAGCGCGGCCACCTTCCGGGCGAAGCGCGGGCTCCATCCCCGCAGGCCTCGGGTCGCGGCCGTCGCCGCAACGGATTCGACGCGCACGCCGCCCAGGACTGGTAGCGGACCGTGCCTCGCGTAGTCGAGCGTCGCCACAGTGGTCTCTACGCCGAGACCGGCCAATGCCGACGCGAGACGCGAGACCGTGACCGCCGGTCCTCCCACCTCGGGGTTGATGCTCGCAATCACGTGAAGCACCCTCACGCAGCACCTACCCGCAAAAAGCGGAGCGCGGCGAGCAGCCCGGCCGTCGCGTTCTCGTAGCTGAAGGCGCGGATGTGCTCATTGGCGCGCGCGCCCCAGGCATTCAGGCGGGACGGTTCCGCGAGCGCCGTGCGTAGCGCCGCGGCAAGCGCCGCGACGTCGCCCGCGGGAAATGTCAGCCCCGTCTCGCCGGGCAGCACCAGGTCGCGCGCGCAGCCGACGTGATCGCTCACGATGACGGGCCGCCCCATGCACATCGCCTCGTTCACCGCCAGGCCCCAGGTCTCGGCCGGGCCAAAGCTCGGCAACACGAAAACGTCGCAGGCCGCGTAGGTCACCGGCATCCGCGACTGGTTCCGGAAGGGCGAAAAAAATACGTTCGGCATTCCGGCAGCCGCCGCGCGTAGTTCGGCTTCCTGCAGTCCCGAGCCGACGTACAGCAAGGACGCGCGTTCGGGGCGCGCGTCGCGGAACGCCCGGAGCAGGTCGAGCGGCCGTTTTTTGTCCTCGAACTTCCCCGCGAACAGGACGACGCGATCACCTTCCGGGATGCCGAGCGAGCGACGCCACGCCGGCGCCTCGGCTTGCGCCGACGCGCGCGCCGCAAAAAACCGCGCGTTGTCCACGGCGTGCGGCGAATGAAACAGGCGCTCCGCGGGAACGCCGTGCAGCGCGAAGTACTCTCGATTCGCCGATCCCACGTAAAGGACGGCCCGGAATCGCTGGAAGACCCCGGCGATCAGCCTGCGCTTGAGAGACTCCACCAGTCCGTGCCGCTGCACGAGCCGGTGCGAATCGCCGCGAAAGATCAAGGGCGGGTCCGCCGCGCCCCAGCGCAGCAGGAGGTACCCGATGCTGGCGAAGTTGTAGGCGGTAAGGAGGACCGCATCCGGCCGCCACGCCCGCAACCGGCCTGGCAACTCAGGATTCCACAAACCGAAATACGCCGCCGTCCCGGGATGCGTGCTGCGGTTCGGTACGAACTCGTGCTCGTAACCTTCCAGCAGCGGGACATCCCAGCGCACCGGGGCCTGGAAGCCCGGGTCCATGTGCGCGGCGACGCCGCGATCCCGGAGATAGAAGGCCCGGACGCCCAGCCCCGCCTGCCGCGCAAGGTGCGAAAACCAGGGTGCATAGTATTGGATCGGATGCGTCGCGACGATGGCAAGTTTCAGCCGCACATCGCCTCATGCCAATTCATCAGCACGCCGCAACTCAAGAAACGGCACAATCAATGCCAGAACCACCATCGACTGGAACAGCACCGTCGCAAACACGGCCATCGTGAATTCCGTCTGGAGCGCGACCGCGCAGAAGGTGACGCCTATCATGCTCTCCAGCGACATCACGGGCGCCCCCGCGGTCAGCCTCCCCACAAAGCCGAACAGGATTCCGAGAAACACCGCCACCCCGGCCACGCCGGCAAGGCCGAAATTCGCATAGCCCTCGTTCAGCTGCCCCCAGCCGATGGTCGTGCCCTGAACGTCTTCGGCGTTCTGCAGGCCGAACTGCATGTTCAGGATCGCCGTACCCTGATGCGAATCGGGCTTGTCCGGATCGAAGATCCGCGGCACCAGGAGCCGGGGAATGATGGCGTAGGTTTCGCCGCCCAAAAAGGGAACTGCGCTGGGCGCACTTCGCTGTGCAAGCAGGAGCAGATGCATCAGGCTCACTCTTTGGAAAATCGGAACATCCCCAAGGCCCTCCCGTCCGGTTCCGAGCGCGCGCACCCCGTCGGCGATCCATTCTGCGAAAAAGCCCGGAATCTGCCACGTCTTGGCCGCTGTTTCCTGGCCCTCGGTCCAGTAGCGCTCTCGCATGGCGTACTTGCCGTTATGGAGGAATCCGAAGATCAGCACCACCAGGACGACCGTTACCCAGGGGACTCTCCTGCTGCCGATGGTGAAACCAATCAACGCGGAAGCCAGCGTTACGATGGAGCCAACCAGATAGAGCGTCGCGAGCTGGATCACGACGAAAAATAACATCGCCAGGAGAAACAGCGTCCGTTGCCGGATGCTCAATTCCCCGCGGCCCAGGCGAATGGAAAGCATGAACGTCGCGATCGTCGCAAGCGTGAGGGCGATCGAGCGGACGATCCCGTAAACGCCCGGATCAACCTCGATCAGCTGGTCGATGGCGAGCGCGGTAAACACGCCGCCGGCAAATATGGCCAGGGTGAAAAATGCGAATCCACGATCCATCGGCAGCACGCGGAATCGAAACCTTTTCGGCGCAGGTATCACTGAAATGACAGCCCACACCGCGGAAGCGAGAATCGCGTAAAGCAGGACGCAGGCCGTGGCAGCCCCGATATCCTCTACGTCGTAGAAGGCAATCTCGGGATGACCGGCAACCAGCGGCAGGGCGTAGGTCCAGAGCAGCGTCAGGATGTGGATCGGCAGAATCGGGAGGCCGCGAACACGCCCGTCTGCCCACAGGTAGCCGGGGAGCAACGCCATTGTCGCAATGGCCACCGCGCAGAGCGCATCGATTGGCGGGTCTTCGAACATGGTATAGATCGAAAACGCGGCAAACACCGCCCAGATCAGGATTATCGCCAGCCGCAGGCGCGGGTAGCGTTCCGGGGCGGACTTCCTCGCGGGCCCCAGCGTGGGCATCAGCGCTTCCCGCCAGACACGAACGGTGCCGTGGCTTCCCGCACGCGCATGCGATAGCGCTTCCAGGCCATTCCCTCGGCCGAGCGGCGCGCTGTCGCACGCATGCGGGCGACGCCATCGCGCTCCATCCCGGCCCAACGCAGCGCCGAGACCAGCGCATCGAGGTCGTCCGCCGGAATGACCCGCCCGGTATAGCCGTCGAGGACATCGGGGCCGGCCGTCGCATCTGTGGCAATGACCGGCAGCCCGCAGGCCATCGCCTCGAGGATCACGAGGCCATAGCCTTCGAAATTCGAGGGAAACACGAAAATGTCGGCCGAACGGTAGTACGTCCTCAAAATTTCCGGCGAGGCGGGTCCGCGCAGCCGGATGGAACCGGTAAGACCTGCGCGCCTCTCCTCCGAGAGCTGCCACTGCCCGACGAGGTCGAGCGTCGCGTCCTTGAGCGCCGCGCGCCTCCAGGCCTCGATGAGCAAAGGCGTTCCTTTCCTTACCGAACACTGACCGGCGTAGAGGAAGCGCAATGGCCCCTCCTCGCGCCGTCCCTCCAGCGGATGCCAAAACTCGCTGTCCACGCCGTAGCCTGCGATCGCCACCTCGCGGTCGGCGAAGCTCTGGACGGTTTTTTTCACAAAAGTACTCGGCACAAGAACGAGATCCGCCAAATCCATCTCCATGCGCTTCTGCTCCGGCCGGGCATAGGCGCTGCCGCGCGCCCCGCCCCGCGGCAACCAAGCCGCGTATTTCTCCGCAAGCACGTTGAACGTCGATTCCCAAGCCGGATAGTACCCAATGGGCAGGTCGTAGATGCGGCTCTTGCCCGTGCGCGCCGCCTCCCGGAACTGCAGCAACGCGCAATCCTCGTAGGCATGCACCGCCGTCACCGCGGGGCGCCGGCACTCGCGGCTCATCACGGCCATCAGCCAGTCGTTGGCCTGGTACGAAAGCCGCTCATCGGCCCATTCGCCGCCGGCGAGACGCCGAAGCATCCTGGACCACTCGCCTAGCCGTCCCTGCACCTTGCGCGCATCGCGCAGGGCGGGAAAGCTCCTTCGGCGCAACCGCTCGACCTGCACTTGAACCCCGGGCACCCGTGCGAGCAACGCGAGCTCCAGTTCGGTCGGCATCCACGGCACGCAGAACGCCTCCAGCCACCCGGCTTCAAAATGCGCGAGCGCCGCGTTGTGAGAATTCGGATTTCCCGTCGGGTGCCCGAACAGAACCGTCATAGCCCGGTCATTATCGCCCAGCCCGCATCCAGCCTTGACGCGCGACCTGTCCGCTGCGCATCATCCCGCGCAAATCTCCTTCAGGGTCCGTCGTCGCGCTTTGCTGAACGTTCTCAGAACGCTGCTCTATCCCGGGCTCGACCTCCATACCCGCAATCGAGCGATGCTCCGGCGATTCTGGAAAACCGGAAATCGCGACGTGCTGGATGCGGGAAGCGGCAACGGCTACTTTTCCTGGCTCGCGTACCGCAGCGGCGCGCGCGTGGTCGCCCTCAGCTTCGACCCGGTGCAGGTCGCGAAGGCGCGCGACTTCCTGGTCGGCTACCGGGGCGCCGACCCTTCCCGACTGCGCTTCGAGCAATCCAATCTCTACGATCTGCCCGGGGAAACGCGGCAGTTCGATGAGATCATCTGCTACGAGGTGCTGGAACACCTGAAGAACGACGACGCAGTCGTGCGGGAATTCTTCCGCCTGCTCCGCCCGGGAGGGGCGCTTCACCTGTGTTGCCCGAACCGGCTGCATCCGCGCCACCAGGCAGAGGCGCTCGATGCCGATGAAACCGGCGGCCACGTGCGGCAGGGCTACACGGAGGACGATTACCGGCGGCTGCTCGAACCCGCCGGATTCAGGATCGACCGCGTGGCGGGCATCGGCCCATGGCCGCTCTACCTGGCGGATGAAGCTCTGCGCTTCATCCGGAACCGCCTGGGCGATATTGTTGCGCTCCCTTTTCTGCCGCTGATGCTGCCGTTTGTCTGGCTCGCAAAGCTCAACCCGAAGGTGCCATTCTCCCTCTATGTCCGCGCAGTGAAGTCATGACTGCCCCGCCACGGGGGCCGCAATTCCTGATGCGCACGCCTCGAAGAGCTCCGCGTGCGCGCGCGCCATCGCGGGTGCCAGGTGATCCTCGACCGCGGCCTTCCGGTCTATGGAACTTCCAGCAATAACCTGCCCCAGAAAAGCGCGAAGGGCTGCACTATTTGCTGGGGTGGATCCTTCGCCATCGTCAAATGTCATGAGATGCCCCACTTCCGGGGTGCGCTCGAAGGCAGCGGCACCTTCGGACCTCCGCCGCAGCACCGCGATCAGGGCCTTGCCCGACAGTGCGTACGTATAGAGCTTCGATGGCATGTAGCCGTCGCCATCCACGCCCAGGATCAGCGCGCCGTCGGCGCCGAGCAGCAGTTCCAAGGCCTTGCGGTACGAGACGCGGCGCGGGTCCTCGAACACATGATCGCCGATCCCCGCCTGCGCTGCGATTTCCGACAGGTCCTTGCGATCGCCGTCGCGCCACGTGAACATGGTCCCGTACAGCTCGACCCGCAGCTTGCCGGAATCGAGCTCGCCTCGATCGATCGCCTGCCGAATTTCCCGGCAAAAGGTCGCGAACGCCCGGGCCATCACAAAGCCGCCGACGCCGACATAGACCACGCGCCGCGCGCCTGCGGGCGGCTGCTCGCGTGCCGGCAACCGGGATTTCGCTTCGATGAGATCCCTTTCGCTGCCGGCGAAAGGAATCACAGCCTGGCGATGCGGCGGAATCCAACCGGCCAGGTCGCGTCCATGGCGATCGCGCAGCGTATCGAGGTACCTCGCGGAGACCGATACGAGCCCGCTGGCCGATCGCAGCGCGCGCGACTCGATCCTTTGGAGGATCAAGCCGTTCAGGGATCTCTTGATTCCCGCCGCGCCCGGAATACCGCCTGCCGGCAGCGGCCTGTAGATTGGGTCCTGAATGTCGAGCAAATATGGGATCCCGTATCGGGCGCGCCATCGCCGGCCGAGCAGGAACAGGTTGAACTGCGTGGTGGAAAAATAGACGAGGTCATACTTCCGCTTACCGAAAAGACGTCCGGCCGCGGCATCGAGCGGAACCAGCGCCCGCCAGCCGATGGTGCTCGAGCGGATCAGGCGGCGCAGGATCGGGCCGGGCGGCGGCGCATAGTGAACGGGCGTCGAGGGGCAGAAGAACGCATCGCTGTCCCGGTCGAGGCTGTTCGCGAACTGATACCACGCGTCCGGCGCAAGGACCTCCACGTTCCATCCGTGCACCGGGAGTTCCCATGCAAGCTGGCGAGCGCGATGCATGTCGGCCATCATCGCCGGCGCGTAGCTGCTCGTCACGACAAGCACCGTCTTCCTGCGCGTCATTGCGAAAGGGACCGCCCGAACAGCCGCTCGCAGATTCCGAGCTTGCGACGAAACTCGAACCGCTGCACGAGTCGGATCGGCCAGTCGAGTTCGATGGCCGACGGTGCCATTATTTTCATCTGCGGTGGATCCGCGCAAAGGTACTCAAGTTTCAGTCGCCCGCTCGAATGGAGAACACCACCGTATCCCAGTTACTTACCTCATCCCAAGAGATAGACTCCAGGTTCGTTGCGCGCGGCACGTACCCCATCGGTTCGAGGAGATCGCGAACGCCTCGGTACTCCCACGGACTGTGATTGCTAAAGATGATGATCGGCTTCCTCGCCCGGATGCTTCCAATGGAGCCTCGCAAGGCCTGGGCGCCATGACCCTGCACGTCCACCTTGATGAGGTCCGGCGCGCGACACTCGCCACGCGCAACCATTTCATCCGCAATGACAAGGTCCGCGGCCTGTACATGGGCACTGGCCGGCACGGGCTCGTCTTCATAACGGAAATGGCTGAAAGATGATCCCAAGCCCTGCGTAACGATTAACTCCCCCTTTCCACAAGCGTCGGACGCAGCAGCTGTAACGACACGCACATTCGCGAGTGCATTGATACGGACATGGTGTCTAAGACGCTCGCAGGCGATAGCATCGGGTTCGAACGCCACGACCTGACCAGTCGGGCCCACTAATTTCGCCATCGCGACCGTATAGATGCCGAAATGCGCACCGAGATCCCAGCAAACTTTTCCTGCGGCCGGAATAAGTAAATTCAGTCCCACTAATATGTCGTCGTCTCCTCCACGTCGCCAGTTACTGGAAAACGGCAGCAGCGTCCACTTTGCGCCTTTCGCCGGGCCGCGTCTGACGCTTACCGGAAAGTACGCGAGCGGCGTCAACGCCAGAAGTCTCGAGATCGCGCCTTTCAGTTTTTCGATTGACATCAGCGACGGGCCAGGCAGCGCATCGGCGGAATCTACGCCTTTAGACCGGACAATCCCGACTCAACCGATCTAACGAGTTGCGGGGCCGAGCGCTCCCAGCAAAATCTCTCCTCTGCTGCGGCCAGAGCAGCGGCCTTGGCATGCACGAGCCTGTCCGAGTCAAGAAGAAGAAAGTCGAGCTGCGATCCAAGTTCGCGGCTGCCGCCGGCTGGCCAGAGAAACACCGCTGCCTGCGCCCGCCCAGCAACCTCACGATTCCCCGTCGTATCGCTTGCAACGACAGGGATTCCCGCGAGTAGATAATGAAGAATCTTGTTCGTCACCGTGAGGTCCCGGCTAGGAATTGTGGGGACTTCCCCCGAAAACCCGATGTCATGTTCCACAATGCGCGAAAGCAACTCCGACCCAGACACCAAGTCGTGGAAATACAGCCGTTCGCGCTGTCCTGGCGGAAGCCGATCGAGCAAATGCTCCCGGTAACCGGGGGCAGGCCGCCCGCGCAGGTGCACCTCCATGTCGGCTTTTACCAATGGCAGCGCCGTAATCAGATCCTCGAGACCGCGGCCCGGCCCGAGCGTCTGCGAATACCAGTGAATCGACAGACGGCCTCCGCGCGGACGATCCTTCCATTGACCGTCCAGCAGTTTCCGATCCGCCCACGGAAACGCGTTGTAGATCACCGTCGGTGCCACGCATCCATAACAGTCCGCAAGCGCCTGGCTCATCGCGGCCGACGTGCAGGTCGCATGAGAGGCCTGATTCAGCACGTCACGCTCGAGCGCGCGAAGCAGACCCAGCGGCCGCCCGCGCTTCGCTTCCGGAGTAATGTCTTCCGAGAACCAGTCCTCCATGTCCACGCCTGCTTGTCTGCCGCTCCGCTGCAATTGCCGAGCCGCATACAGGCCCGACTCTGAATGCGCGATGAACAGATCGGCGTCGGATCGCAGGGCACGCCGAAGCAACTCATCCACTGCGTACCCAAGCTGCCAGCGAGATTCAAGGCCGGACAAACCGTGGCATTTCCTTGCGAGCCCCGTGCGCAAGCGCACGCTGAGCGACGCAGTTCGTGCGGCCACGCGCTTGTCTGCAAAGTCGATTACCGCCTCGAATCCATACCGCGCTCCGGCCAGCAGTTCGAGGTCTCGCTGCTTCAGTTCCGAGGACAGCCATGCCCCCAGTACCGTCACCCGGAATCCGGCCGCGGCGAGAGAGGCTGCTTCCTTCTGCGCGCGAGGATTGTTGCAGAGCGCATTGCCCGTGAGCAGCATCACATGCCTCATGAGACCCGCCCACGCATCCCATGCCCCGGCAGCCAGCACCCGGACGGTATCGTCACGGCACAGCCTCGACGTAAAGCGATTCACAGGCGCGCGATTCCGAATCAATGAGCAGCGTCGCGTCTTTTCCATCGCGATAGGCGCGCCGCTCCACCGACCGGAAACCTGCACTCCGCAATATCTGCGCAAGCAAGTGAAAGTCATACATCGCCCGATGGCCCTGCGGGGAATCGCGGTCCTGGTAGAAGACGCGGTTGACGTTCAGAATGGGCGAGACGAGACCTTCGGGACCGGGGTCGAGCGGGAACGGGAAGCGGGCGCCGGTATCGCCGCCGATCTGCCTGCAATAGACCGACATGTAAAGCTCCGCATCCGGCACTACGATGCGCAAAGTTCCATCCGCCCGCAGCACCCTGCGGCACTCGCGCAGAATGCCGATCGTTACGGAAATTGAAAAATGCTCCAGACAGTGCTCGCTGAAGATCCCCTGCAAGGTGCCTGACGCGAATGGGAGCCCGCGACTGATGTCCCAGCAGAGGTCCACCGCGGGATGCCACAGGTAGTCCATGTTGATGAGCCCAGCGTGGCAGTTTCTTCCGCAACCAATGGCCAGATAGCGAAGGTCTTGCACGCGGCTCGGGCGAAGCTGGAAAGTACGATTGCGGAGCACGTGCCCGACCAAAGACTGCACCTTGGCAAATGAGGTTATCGAGCGACGCAGCAATCGGACTTCCTCTCCAATGACGGATCCATGTACACATCAACTGCGTTGCTGGGCCGCCATTTTAAGTTGATCCATAAATTGTGATCGGATCGCATTCGGCTCAAAATCGCGCATGCCGATCTCATACCCACTCTTCGCAAGCGCCACTCGCTGCTCCGGAAAATTCCGCAGCGAGCGAAGTATCTCAACGAACACTGATAGGTCAGATGAAATCCATACCGCCGCCGCGTTAGGATTACGTTGCGCCCACTTGACGCCCGTTGCGTATTCAGGGCCAGTCACGATCACCGGCATGCCAAGCGCTAGATATTCCGGGAGCTTGCTTGGAAAATGGTGACGATATAGGCGCTCTAGGTGTCCCGGAGATTCGGGATAGGGCAGAATGACCGCGTCGCATTCAGCTTGAATCGCCGCCCAAGCCTCCATGGGTGGAGCAAAGCCGCGAAAGCTAACGCAGTCCGTCGCTTGTAACAGTTCGGCACACCGGCCACTTGGTGGACCACTGAACAGCACTAAAGAGGCCGCTGCTGCACGGAATGTTGGAAGCAATCGCAGCAACTCGTCGCCATAGCCGTAATTGAGATTGCCCACGAAGCCTACGGACAAGCGCTCCGCAATTTTCAGTGTCTCAGATTCAGAGAATGGTCGCGGCCGAAGCTCTTCGCTACGATTCGGATACATCACATCGCCCTTCGCACCATAAAGCTCTGCACAAAACGCTTCCATCTCCGGGCTGATGCAAAGTCGGCGCGACGCATACCTGTAAAACGCTGCATCGCGCCGTCTCGCAGCTGCGAGTGCCCACGTTAGAACTGGTTCAAACTGTTCGTTTACATCATGCACGATTGCCACAAGTGGCAAGCCGCGCTTCTTTGCAAAGTCAAGCGCAGTATCGTAGTAACAGGCGTGCTGCATTACGCAAAGTACAACCTCCGGCTGGAACCCTGCGAGGAGTTCGTCGATCTTTCGCAAAGAGACCTTTGGAACGAGGTCAAACGCCCTCGCCGAACGTTTCCATCGATTGAAGCGCGATTGCTCGAAACGACGCCACGGCGTGGTCAAGCTTTCATATCGGCATTGTAGGCGTGTCAAACCAGGTTCTACGTGTCTTTCAATGACACGCATGCGATCCGGTGGATACTTTTGAAACAACCGATACAGAAGAATGCCGCCTGCCGTCCTTAGTTGAGGCCCTTCATCGGAAAGCAGAAGCAAACGCGGGTTGTCGCTCATGCTGAACTAATGATCACCAACGGTTCCTTTATCAACAAAAAGCAAATTTCCTTCAGGATAGCCCTTGACGTCGTCCAAAGGAGTGCTATCTACGGTCTGAGCTATGTATCCAAGATCTAGCAAAAACTGGCGTTTCTCTATCTCAGACGGGTTGCATTCCATCAGCACGTAAGTTGGACGAAATGCGCTTTCCCAACTCAAACCTCGAAATACCTGCGCTTCGTATCCCTCAACGTCGATCTTGAGCAAGCGAATCGACTTAACATTTAATCGTTTCAAGATTCGGTCCAGCGGTAATCCTGCTACAAACGGAGCGTCGCCTTTGTCTTTGGCTTCGTCCACACGCGTCCAAGCGCTCCGCCCCGACGGCTCCTGCGAAAGTTGCACTAGCGTATCGCTCGGGGTTGCACAGCAATTCACCAAACTCACGCAAATCCCTGGATTGCGGTGCACATTTTCACAAAGACGCTGGAAATTGCTCGCCGACGCTTCAACAGCAACTATCTTGCAACTCGTTCCTGCGCCGACGGCCACTACGTATAGACCATGGTGCGCGCCGACATCCAGAAAGATCCCGTCCGCATTTCGCATGATCCTCATCGCACGTGTTATTGATCTTGGTTCAAAACTCCCTTGCGTCAAAAGGGCCCAGCCGATGTAGTCAAGGGCATCTATCTGGATGCGACCAGTGTGTTCAAACACAAGTGTCTTTTGACGTAACAACTGCGCGAAAATGCGAATCAATCGGACCTTGGCTCGATGTTGAAACGAACTTCGCGCGTATTTCGTCAACAATCCGAATAGAAATCCCTCCGGAGACCATTGAATCATTGATTCAGGCACTGATATGGCATGGGCTAAGGACGACAATTAACTCTGATCGCTATGGCGATTTTTCCACATACTCTAAAAATCTTTTTGCCATTTTGCGCGGATGTTCTGCTCCGGTTTTCTTCAAAGCCTGGCGCACCAATCCAGGAAGCGCTCGGCCACTGCACGGGGCGAGTAGTTGCGAATCGCCCATTCTCTACCCTGCGCCGCCACATCTTCAAGCAGAGATTTTTCCGATTTAAGACGGTTCACTGCGCAATCGATATTCCGAAAATCGACTCCAATGTAATGGCGCCAATTTTCCGGCATTACCGGAAGTGATACGCCATAGCGCGAGAGATCTACGTGAAATGCAGCGGTGCCAGCGGCCAGAGTTTCCCAAAAACGAAAGCTGTCCCAGGAAATGATGCGTGGAGGCCGGGGGTCGAACATGCCAAGAAAACGAAATGGTAAGACCTTCAAACGCGCCCGGTTACCCCCGATGAAGTAGTTGTCCGGGGATCTCGGCATGGGAGGAATTACCTCGCCGCAAAACGTCGAACAAGCCTGGCAGGATTGCAGTCGATCGTAGTACGCCTGCGCATGACGACCGTTCGTTTGCTCCCAAAGGATTCGCTCATTGTCATCTGTGGGCGCTTGGCGCACGTTGACGTGCTCGGGCTGGTATGTATCGAGAACGCTTCTTAGCCGCGGATGCAGCTCTTCAAGTGCGCGTGTTCGGGAGCCGTGAGGATAGGGATGTGACGCATTGAAGTTCGTGTAAATAGAAGGCCGGCGATTTTTGAACGGCGGTGCGTTCATAGTGGCTGAAAGAAAGCGGCTATGCAAACCGATTGCCCACGGACGTAGGTTGGTCGGATTGAATGTTCGTGCGTTATATTTGGTTCGCAGTATCAAATCGAACTGGCGAAACTCGGGATTCCAGGAGACGGTTCGATAGCCGTCGTTGTCGTCAAAACACACCGTCCTGTAACGCCGCTTGCTGCGTGGCGCGGCGACCTCTGGCGGCATGGGACGGCGAATCTCCTTTTTGTCGGACAACCTGAACCAGTAGAACCACCGATAGGGAAAAACCAGCACGTCGCAGTCTGCCGGATTTATATCAGGAGATTTTCTGAAGAGGTAGTCTCCCTCCCGTGCGCTGTTTTGCCAGTAGTCGCAGCGCGAAAAATAGGTAATTCCCAAATCCCTCAATCCTTCCGCCAACGGAATTATGTCGTTCTGGTAGTTATCGAACTCGTCGCAACAGAAGAAGTAAATTTTCGGAGCGTTCAATGGTCTTAGCCTTACACGTTCTCAGAACGCGGGAGCTTCTGAACAGACGGGGTCAGCTCTCTACTAGTCCGAAATCACAGCCACAGAAATTGCGCGGGTGGCAAGGGCAATGGGTATGAATCGATCCCGGAACTCAGCTCTCAGCTTGGTAGTCTCGCCCCCAATTACCAGTAAGAAGCCTGCGCCGCCCGAGCCCAACAACTTACCTCCATAGGCGCCGCACCGGTTGATGGCAGCACCTAGAGCTTCGTCCACCGCGTTATTGATGCTCGCAACTGCGTACTGCTTTTTCAGTCTCCATCCTTCCAGAACCACCTCACCCAAACCTCTTAAATCCCGCGCCTGGATAGCCCGCACCGCCGGCTCGACCAAGCTTGCCAGCCGCTCCAATGAATCCAGCTTCGTCCCGACGTTTCTCAAGTTGTCGTCGGAGTCATGATTGCCGCCAAAGGCAACCAGGGAGAAGGGCGACGAACTCTCGCTGTGCCACTCGTCCGGGTATGAAATACCGTTTATTGAAGGAAACTCGTGTCCGTGGAACTTGAGCACTTGAACACCGGCAAGAGCGCACAGAAAGTGATCCTGCATGCCGATTGACCTTCCGCATTCGAGAATTTCGATCTGAGAACTCTTGTACGCGATGCTGGCCGACGAGCAATGATTGTTGCTAATGGTCTCGCAAAGGGCCACCAGGCAATTGCAAAAGGCAGACGAAGACCCGAGCCCCGTGCCTCCCTTGACATCAGCCAAGGAGGCAAACTCGGTCCCGATCCCCGAGTAACCATAGTGTCTGAAAACGCCTGCGGCAATTGGGTGACGAAGCTGACGTGCATCCGGGACATCCTCGACTTCGGAATATTTGAAGCGGAACCCGTTGGTATAGAAAGGGTGCTGCATGACAGTGACTTTTTTGTTAATGGAAAATCCGACTACGCCACCGGAGCCCGGCAGTGCCGCGGACACCGATGGAATATCCGTACCTCCGCCTACCAGCGACACCCTAAGCGAGCATTGTGCAACGAGCGTGCTCATTTGTACCGGGCCTTCAGTGCCCGGAGTCGGTCCGATGTCCCAAAGTCATCGATCAAACCTTCATAACAGGCAGCCCGGGTTCGGATTTGGTTGATTAAGAGAATCCTTATCACGTCCAAAAAAGATGAATTTCTCGGCAAGGACCCCAATACCTTGCGAGCTGCTTGGCACAGCCAGATCACGCCTCCGACTTGATAGAGTTTAAAGGAATCTGGTTGCGTGTTCGTCAGATCCTGCCTCGGAACTGCGGCCACGATGTCGCCGTCTTCTGCTACACAGACAGCATCGTAATCCAGTTTTGTAGCCGATCTTGGCCTCTGAACAACGACTAGTGAATTGCCGCCGGAGCCCTCAGACCTGCTTATCTCCCGACGAAGCCAGCCCGGGAAAGCGCGATCAAAAATGATGTCCCCGAGTACGATGACAAGGTCAACTGGCTTGTGCAGCGATTCGGAGAATGCTCGGATAGCGCACCCAACTCCGGCGCGCTCCGTTTCAACGTGCAGCTGGAAGCTCCCGCAATTTTCAGATCGAAGCCGCTGGAGAATGAGTTCCTTCTGGTCGTTGTTGATGTTGACGAAAACGTCCGCACGGTCGAACGCTGCTTGCAGCGATGTGATTGCGTGACACATCCACGGCCGGCCCTGAATATGCGCCAGAGCCTTCAAGCTATGCCCTGTCTCTTCAAGTAAGCGCGTGCCCTGGCCTCCGCAGACCAGAAGAATTGCTTGCCGGCTGACCGGTTTATCGCTCCGACTCAAGCTCAGTTCGTCCCAACGTCCTGCCACGCCGCCCGGCCCGGATCATGCTGCGCCCAAGCCGATCAGCTGCTAGCCAGCGCAGCCACGCACCGATGCGGCCTCGCCAGTCCCGGCGTTCTTTTGGAATGACGCCCGTCAACACCCAATGATGCAAGACCTCTGAATAAGCATGTGCCTGTAATGACTCCAGCAGGTATTCCGTCGTGCAGCGGCGCCTCGGAATCAAATGCGCAAGTTTCAACTGGGGAAACACGCCCATGCCGAGGCCCATCTCGCACCCAACGTAAGCGATGTCGGTGTCGCCGCCGTAGGCCAGCTTCCCGCCCTGCAGGTCCAGTTTCAGCCGGCGTGGGTTGGCGCGAATCACCTCGATGTACGCATCGGCGACAGGGCGCCGGACGCACATTCCCGCACCCCAGGGGGTGGAAGCAATATGGGAGGGGTCGTTCGACCAGACCAGGGTTTGCGCGGTACGTTCACACAGCAGGTACCGCAGCCGCGGTGGCGGCGGGCTGGTCGGGTCCTCCAGCGCCAGTTCGACCTGACCGCCCCACGAACCGAGCAACGGAAAATCCACCGAAATCTTATTTGCCTGCTCCAGATAGTCCGGCGCGAGCACATTGTCGTCGTCGACCAGCACTATCAGTTCGCCACGCGCCTGCGCGAAGCCCGCGACCCTCGCATGCGTCAGTCCGATGCGCTCCTCACGCACGACCTCGGCGGCAGGGTGCCATCCTAGGTCCAGCCGTTCCGTCAGCGCCGGGGACGACCGGTTGTCGACGACGATCAGATCCCATTGGGACAGCGGCAGCGTCTGCCGGCGAAGAGCATCAAGCACCAGCCGAAGATAGTCTTCGCGCGGATTGTGCGCGGGGATGATCACGCTGACCCTGGAATTCATGGTGCTGTGCGCCCTCGATAGCGGGCAGTATGGCCCAGACGTATCAGGCGCGCTTCGAAGGCGTACCAAGTGACCGTCGCAAACAGAACAGTCACGGCCAGAGCAACCAAGGTGAGCATCAACTCCGCCACCGAACCGATATGCGGATCGCTGCCGAGCACCAGCGCAGTCAGGCTGCCGCGCACGGGCTGATGAAGGAGGTAAACGGTATAGGAAATCCGGCCCAGAAAGCACAGAGGGCGCACTCGCAAAACCTCTGCAATGCCGGCCAGCTGTCCCTGCGCCATCAGGGCGAGGAGGAGCGCCACTGTTGCCGCGATCCAGAGATGCCCAAGGATCGCCATCCCCAGGGATAGCTGTTTGAATCCCACGAGGGGAAAGAACGCGATTGCGACAATGGCAATCACGAACACTCTGCTGAGAGTCTTCGTGTGCGTCGCGATCCACTGCCGGGCTGCCTCCTGTCGCAACGTCCACCCGGCGAGCGCGCCCAGCAGCAGAGAATCCCAGCGCGAGGGCAGCAGAACGAATCCTGCCAGCGCCCCCTCTGGTACCGTGAAGTACAGCACTACTCGAAGCAAAGGCGCGGCACAAACGAGCGCGATAAGGACATGGCAAATGCGCCGCGGCGGGCAGTAGTAGATGAGCAAAGGAAAAACAAGATAGAACTGCTCCTCGATGGCAAGCGACCAGCTCGGGGCGCCGAAATTCGGGCCAAAGCGCCCCTCACCGGCCATGAAGAAATTCTGCAGGTACAGGGCATAAGTCCAAAAAAGGAAACGGGTCGGCGATCACACCCTCATCGCCACGCATAGCTGCATCTTGTCGTCCAACCACGCGATACCGGCGCGCGATGGACTAATCCGAAACC
>Ga0207048_10265_pt1 | contig 16639 bp, 10 predicted proteins | sample Alteio_BWMinCont_65_FD_153301 | JGI IMG/M metagenome (GOLD analysis project Ga0207048, IMG submission 153301) | Enriched cells from forest soil in Barre Woods Harvard Forest LTER site, Petersham, Massachusetts, United States -... | ecosystem: Environmental > Terrestrial > Soil > Temperate forest >...
AGTGTTCGCCAGTGCCAGCTTGAAACGGCGTGCCGCCAAGTACGCCGGGAGCGGTGACGACGACGCCCGGCTGTAGCAATGCCAATTGGTCGTAGCTTCTGCCATTCAAGGGCAGCTCGCGGATCGTGCGATCGTCCACCAGAGCACCCAGGCTTGCCGTGGTCGTTTCCACCAAGGAAGCCTCGCCAGTTACCTCGACCGTCTGCGTCACAGCTCCCACCGCTAGTACACTATCCACTACCGCTTCCTGTCCCACGGTCAGCTCAATCCCGCTGCGAACTTCCGTCCGGAATCCTTCATGGCTTACCATCACCTGGTAGTTGCCCAGGCTCAGCGACAGCGCTTCATAGCGTCCGGACGCATCGGTCTCGACGGTGCGGGAGATACCAGTCCCTTTGTTCAGGACCACCGCCTTGGCTCCCGGTAGCACTTGCCCCGTAGTGTCTTTCACTGTCCCCGAGATCGTTCCGGTGTTGACCTGGGCCCATGTGATTCCGCCAGACAAAAACACCAACAGTCCAATAATCCGCAATACCTTCTGACTCTTCATGGAAAGCTCCTTTCAAGCACAGGGCGTCCTCCCGGACGGGCCTGCCACATGCACACTCATCTGGAACCGAGATATTGCTTTAGGGCAGCACCAACGTGTAGATCCGCTTGGGGGCCTTCCCGACCGGGATGGTAGCCACCAGTTTCAGAGTCTTCACATCGATGGCGCCCACCGAATCGAGCAGGGCGTTTGTAACGTAAAGTCTCTTGCTGTCGGGAGTGAAAGTGGACCAGTGCGGATCCCCTGCAGCAGCAGAGAGCGGCTCGCCCCCAGCAGCAGGAGGTTCTGACACCTTGGCCTGAGGCGTATCGACAGATCCCAGTAGCTTGAGGTCAGGAAGCGAGTAGACGAACACAGCATTGGAACCCCTGCTTGGGAGGCATATGGTCGTGCCGTCAGGGGCTTCGGCGATGCCGTGGGTGGGGTTATTGTTGAAATCTTTTTTCATAAACCCACTGGGTTTCTCGGGGAACCTGGTTCTAGCTACTTCCTTGTGTGTCGCAAAGTCAACCACCGCGAACCCGCGCAAACCGCTGAGGTTTACGAAAATCCGGCGCGTCGAGTCAGCGCTGCCGTCGATTGCCATGGTGAGTACTCCCGTCTCGAAGGGAAGCTTCCAAGCGACCTTCTCGGTCTGCACATCAATAACGACTAAGAAATCGCCATGGCCAGAGCCAGAGACCATATACTTGCCGTCCGGCGACGCATAAATGTCGTGCATCCCACCTTTCATGGGGATAGTCTTGACTCTTTCTAGAGTGGTAGTGTCGATGACATCGATAGCGCCGTCAGGGCGCTCGTGCCACTCACCCTTTGGGTCCGCCTCCTTGGATATTTCGTAATCCATCCTAGCGGGTGTCACCTTATTAATATTTAGAAAGAGCCGCTTTCCATCCTTAGTAATCGCTACACAGTTTGCCTTACCGCTGACGGGCACCTTTTTTATTATCTTTCCCGTCTTTGTATCCAGAACGTACAGGAAGTTCAGGTTATCGTCATCAGAGCTAACATAGGCCCGCCTTCCGTCGGGAGAAAAGGCCGCCGAATAGGCCTTCGGGACGCTTTCAATCGTTTGCACGACTTTGTTAGTCACTGGGTCAATGACATCAATGGAGCCACTACCGTCGTCAACGGCCCATATTCGGCTCGTGCTCGCCGATAAGGGCATCACTAGCACAAGGCACAAATAACTTAGTGCGCAGAAACAATTTCCCATAGAAGCTACCCTCTTAAACTGGATTTTGTGAATGCCGGCTGGCCCTGGCACAAACCAGCCTCGCGATGCGCCGAGCAACACTACCCGCCGAATCAAAGTCTTTTCTAAAATCATCTGGATCTCCTTCTATCTCGTTTCTGCCCAAGCCATCCCTTCGATCCTGTTATCGGCGTCACCAGTAAATATGCGGCCAGTCATTTCAAGCGTCTCCATGTCAATAACGAACACGAAACCATTACGCTCCTTGCTAGTGCCCAAATCGGAAATGTACGCACGTGAGCCATCGGGCGCTACCAGGACGCCTTGTAGCTGGATGCCCCCCACTTTTATTCGTTTGATCTCCTTCCGGGTCACTGCATCGAGTACCAGAACATCACCTTGGCTATCGCCGCTTGCTATGATCACCCGCTTGCCGTCCGGCGTGAATGCTAGGCGGGTGGGGTTTTTTGTCTTTAGGTCGAGAGTCTGTATGACCTTCTTGGTGGCGACATCAATGATTGAGAGGCCGCCGTCGCCCCTGTGTGGTACCCAGACCTCCTTCTCATCCGGAGACATGGCAATCCCCTCCGGCCCATGCTCAACTGGAATCACGGTTACGTTCCAGGGTGGACGAGGAAGTTTAGGAAACATTTGGAATTCTGGATCAACGGTCGGGTCCGAAGGGTTAAGAGCGGCGACACTGTCAGAAAGGAGATTCGCCGTAAAGATCTTCTTCTGGTCTTTGGCGATAACGAACATATGCTGACGATTCTGGCCGGTCCCGACCATCCAATCTATCTGATTGCTTGCCGGGTCATAGCGCTCAACGAGCTGACGTCCTTCGGCAGTGAAATACACTTTTCCGCCAGCGAAGGCGATGTCGTGCGGCCAGCTGCCTGGACCAGTCTCGACGCGGCGTACCTCCTTCTGGGCCACTAGATCAATGACGGAAATGAAGTCGCTGGAAATTCCTTCGGGAATTACGACTGTATCTGACTCTGCGTTCATGTTGGTCACAAAAGCGAGCTTCCCGTCAGCCGACACAGCTACTTCATGCGGATGGCCGCCGGGACCGACGATGGGCACGCGGCCCACAACTTTATTAGTCCGCGGATCAACTATCACCAGCGCGTGTTCACTCTTACTATTACCGGTGACCAGCAGTGCAGGCGACGGAGTTTGTGCTGCCGCCAAGGTTGTGATAACCGCGAAAGCACCAACCATGGCAAACGGCCGAATCATAGTTATTTCAGAAGGCACTATTGATATCTCCTACCCAGCGAAAGCTTCGCACAAGATTGCCCCTTGAGCCCTGGGCAATCTGTTCAGGTTTTGAACAACTTTTCACCGAAATTTCTCTTCAGAAAATACGATCTGGTCCTCCTTGCCCCCACGGCGTCCGATCGGGCCATTCAGCGGCCATTACCGGGAAGCCATTTACGAGCCCAAATCTAGAACGCCAGCGATTGTTCTGTCCAATAGTTTGTTTTCATCGAATATTGCCAATATCGCATCGAAATTGAGGGCGAGATTTGGTGACACATTCAGACCTTTGGTACGGAATACTTAGACCCGAAGTAACCTTCTCCGTGCGTTCGTTCACGTAAAAATACGACCACTTATATCTACTCCATCTTAGGTTTGAGCGGCATGAGGAGCACGATGGGCAAAGGAAGGCATTTGACAGTGTTACTAAACTAGCCAAAAATCGTGCGCGGGAAAGAAGGCAGGACAAAGGAATATTCCCCCTTGTGCCGTGGCAGTCTAGATCGACGCACGGCTTAAGGCGGCCAGTGCATCTCGGATTCTGACTGCCGCCAAGTAAATTCAACAGCGGTTTCACGTTGTAAACCATCGTTGCCAAACTGATCTCTGTCTGGACTCCGGCGAGACCACGCAACAAGACAAGAAGCGCAGATGGGAGACATACTACGAGTCGGTCTCGCTTAACTATCGACTCGCAACTTCTCGGCTGTTACCGGAAAATTTACGATTGCAGCGTCCATGTGATCATGGGCATAATAAGTGTCGAGCAGATGTGCGGCTGGGCGGCATCAGCCGGGCTGGCTTCTAACGCAGCCTGCAAGAACGAATGCTGGTGGAAGAGGACATGGAAATACGGTGGCGATTCAGCAGATCGCCGTCGAGTACCGGCGACGTTTTGGTTATTGCAGAGTGACGGCTGAGCTGCGCCCGTGCGGTATGGCAGTCACCACAAGCGAGTGGCGCGGATCATGCGCGAGGATGACTTGCTCGCGGTTCAGCCAAAAGCATTCGCCGTAACGACGAACTCTCAATATTAAGTCGAGTTTAGTGCATCATTCCGACCATCTCCTGTCCATCGCCCTCCCCGTCCGCTCGCATACAAGGTGGGCCGATCTATCGGGTGGGCCACATGTAGCGATCGAAGTGGGGCAGCTTCCGACCAGCGAAATCATCGCAAAAAACGGACAGCTCCTAATTGCCGCTTGAAAATGGGGTTCCACTTTCAAAGTGGATTAGTGAGAAACATCAACATCGTGTTCGAGGGGTTGATAATTCTCTCCGGAGATCTGCACTTGGAAGCCGTCTGGACCTATGACTAAAGTACGGTCAGGGGTGTCCGGAGGCATTCCCTCCCACTTCGTCTGAATCCCCCTACGCTTCAACTCGGCTTCTACCGCCTTCTTGTCCCAGTGTTTGAGTTCGATCCCGAAGTGGTCCAGGCGTGGCGTGTTGGCAGTCCGGTTACGTACAAGGAATATAGTCTTGCCACACTGGAGCCGGCTCTGCTTCGGGAATTCTTTCAAGACCGTCATCCCGAGCAGATCTACATAGAAGTCGCGGGTCTTAGTGTGATCCTCCACATCAAGAACAATGGGGTTAACGGCGACCGCCTCGAACCCTGTTCCCACGGCCGCGGCTGCCGGCACCGCGCCAGCGGCAGATGCCGCCACTGCTGTTAACGCCAGGCTCTTAATGAGCTGCCGCCGGCTCATCTTTCCCTGTTCGAAGTCCCCAAGTAGTTTCACGATAATGTGTTCCAATGCCGTTCCTCCTTGAAATTCGAGCTACGTCTGTTTTGGTGGGTTTGGCCTGTCAAGTGAAATCACCTCAGGCTGAATCTTAGGCACTCTTAACTTTAGGGAAGCGCACCATCCGCGAAGAACCGGCCGGGGTTGGACTCGAGTGGGATGCGGGTCACCTCCTTCAGAGTCTTCGCGTCGATGACGGACAGACTCTGCCCTTTGGAGTTCCCATCGTAGACTTTCTTGTTGTCAGGAGAGAAAGCGATCCAAACCGGCAACTTTCCGACGTCTACATGTCCCAACAGCTTGAGATCAGGGAGTGAATATACGAAAACAGCGTCGCCCCACCGGCTATTTGCCCAAAGCGTCTTTTTGTCCGGGGCGATGCCGAGGCCGTGGGAGGGCGAGTCCCCCTCCTCGTGGGACTGGGGATACGCCTTGAATGTGTCGGTCTCAGGTAGCATAATTTTACCCACCACCTGTCGCTTCGCAAAATCCACCACGTCAAACCCGTTAAAACTACTGTTAGTTGCGAATATACGGCGGGTTGAGCCGTCGGGTCCCGCTTCTACCGCCATGGTTAAGATCCCGCCATCCAAGCTAACTTCCCAGGCTACTTGCCCTGTCTGGACATCCACGACGGTTATAGAATTTGCCTCCGGCGAGCCGGCGACCACATACTTCCCATCCGGCGTCAACTCGATGTCGTGCAGAGCACTTTTCGTCGGAATACTCTTGACTATTTCTAGTTTGGTTGTGTCGAAGACCTCAAGTGAGCCTCCGCTCGGCGGGGCAAACGGCCTCTTTACGGACCATGAATTCCAGATACCGATAAAAACCCGCTTGCCATCTTTGGAAATTGCCAGAGTGCTGTGGGCGGGACCCCTGAGAGGCACCGTTTTGATCGTCTTTCCAGTCACTAGATCCACAACGATGAGCATCTTCTCAGTGTCACTGCCAACATAGAGCCATCTTCCATCGGGAGAGAAGCTCATCCCATGCATACCCGGAATGCCTTGGATCGTTCGCACGATCTTGTTAGTCACGAAGTCAATAACATCGATGGTGTCATGGTGGCTGTAGTTGATGTAAAGGCCTTCCGATGGTTTGACCGGAGCAGCATAGGCAACCCGCCTGCTTGCTAGTGCAGCTATTATGCCGCCACACACTATCCCGATAACGAATGCACTCGTGATGAAACGTCTCATTGAACCCCCTTGAAGCAATCTCATTTGCAACTCACCAGATCAGTTTCAAGGCAATCTGGATCTCCGCGCCGATGTGGAATGATAAAGGAGCGTAACGGCTGCCAGCGTTTTGCCTCCTCGCTGCAACTGATTGCGCACCCATTGCCGCTTGACCAACGCCAAGTTCAGAAACTGATCCTAAGCGCAAGTTGAATCTGCCGGGAACTCGTAGTGGTGTAGGTGATTCGACCCGCAGAGGGGTTCGCAGCACCACTTGCTGCCAGCGCTGTGGTGTTCGGAAGACCAAGATTTGTATGGTTCATAATATTGAACATTTCGAACCTAAACATCGCTTTGGCTTTGTCACGCAGGTTAAAGCCTTTCTCCAATGCGAGATCCACGTCCTCAAGCCCGGGCCCTATGATCGTATTTCTCCCCAAGCTCCCATACGTTCCAGCTACCGGCAAAGAGAAGGCACAGGGGTCATACCAGTTGTTGGCATTTCGAACCGGCGTTCCCGCAATGAATCCTGAACACCCGGACGAAATTCCATTCGTAGGACTTGTGCTAAATCCTGGGTTCAAGTTTGGACGATCGGCAAGGACGGTGGAGTCATCCATTGATTGAGATGTGGAAAGAAGAGCAGTGAACGGATGACCCGATTGAAACGTAGCAATGCCGTCCAGGGTCCAACCGTTTACTACGGTCCCCAAGGCCTTCGAATCGGCTCGGAACGGCGGTGAGTAGCTGAAAGTGCCAACGACGGAGTGCTTCACATTATAGTCAGAGAGTCCCCAGTCGCGAGCGGGATCATTTGAATCTAACACCCCGCTGGGAGAATCCGTACTGTCAGCGCCAGCCGTACTTGAACTCTCGTCCATGGCCTTCGAGAAGGTATAGAAGATCTGGCCCCGGAATCCGCTGTGAGAATTCCGCCGCAGCGTGACCGTTACGGAGTTGTAATCGGAATTGGAGCCCATTACCTCATCCCGGATACCTTTCCAGGCGGGGTTCCGCAGCGGCGCGCCGGCAGGGAAATACTCTGTTCCAGATGGCAGACCTGACGGACAGGGAGCTGCAGGGCAAATAGTGGGAATCGGAGTATCTAATTGTATTTGATACGGGAAATGATTGGCATGGTTCCCTGCATAAGCGACTTGAACTACCGTGGTGTTGGAAAGCTGCTGTTCGATAGAAACGTTGTATATATCAGCGACAGGAGTTTTGTCGAACGGATCCTGCTCCGCAATTTGGAGTTTTCCATTCCCGGTCGCACTCAGTGACCCAATTAACTGGTATCCATTGGGAAAGGGCGGATTAGAGACGCTAAGTTTGCCGTAAAAGGGAGGTTGCTTGATTTGTTGGGAGTAGACCCACGGCAGAATCAGGGAATAGTAGATGCCACCACTGGCCCGCACGGCCGTTTTCCCGCTGTCATTGAGCTTCCAGACCAAACCGAACCGAGGCCCAAAATTGTTTTTGCCGACACTGAAAAATCTGTCTGAGATTACCGTACTGGTAGCCGAGGGCGAAGGCAGGATCGCCATATGCCCATTTGCGTCAATCGGATCCGTAGAAATCTCCCACCGCACGCCAAGGTTCAACGTAAGGCGGGAATTGACGGTGTAATCATCCTGCCCATAAACGCTAAACATACTCTGGCGGAGTGACTGGGCGGGGGCAATTCCCAGAGGCCCATTCACCTGCAGGCTGGCCGGTGTGCCCGCTAGAAAAGTATTGAACGTGTTGAATGCATACGTTCCCCTAAGGGCTTGGCCGAGCGTCGTGTTATCTTCCAGCCGTTCGATGTCTGTACCGAATTTTAACGAATGTCTCCCGTCTATATAACTGAGATCATCACCCCATTCAAAAATGTTGTATGCCCACAAAGAGGGACCGTTTCCGCTGGCTGAGCCTAATGGGGTAATAGCCCTTGCACCGGATTGAGAAATAGCCCCTACTACGAACGCCCCCAACGGCTGGCCCGGAACGATGGACAACTGCGGTCCGGGATCAGGGTTGATAACCTGACTGTAGGAACTACCCGTGCGGTTGAAAGCGAAACGAAAGTTATTCAGAACTTTCGGGTTCAATATGCTGTTCGCTTGCAGAGTTGAGTATTGTCTGCGGGACGTAGTGAGTACAAAAAGGTCCGGAAGGCTCTGCGGCGCGTCTACGCTGTCGTTGTCAAATGTATATCGGCCGAATATGCTGGTCTTCTCATTCAACTGGTGATCCACCCGAACCATAAAGTTGTCTTCGTTGGTTGGGACGAGAGGCGAAGACCGAAATTCCGCTGTCCCGTCTCCAAAATCGCGCCCGTTGGGGAGCGGGTACAGATTGAGGTACGGTACAACGACAGGATTCACTGGCACCGTTACCGTGGTCGTGGCTCCCACCGCCGTCGGCAGAATCCCCTGCCTCGCAAGAGCTGTGGGTACTGTAGCAATCAGAGTCGTTGCCAGCGCCTGTCGTAATCCCTCATAGCCTCCAAAAAAGAAGGTCCGGTCCTTTTTTATGGGGCCTCCCAGCACCCCTCCAAACTGATTTCTCCTGAACGATGGTGGTGAGGAGCCGACATCGAAGAAATTCTTGGTATCCACAGCGCTGTTGCGAATGTACTCAAAGACAGTGCCTTGAAAGGTATTAGTCCCGGATCGGGTAACGGATGATACAACCGACCCAGTAGAACGGCCATACTCCGCCTTAAACGCGCTAGTGAAGATCTTGAACTCGAGGATTGTATCTACGCCCAGGTTCGTTCCCGCAGCGCCTCCCGGCGTTCCATTGCCCTGATCAGCGATGTTCGTTCCATCCAGCAAAAAGCTGTTCGAAACGTCACGCTGCCCACCCACGCTGAAGCGCTTGCCGCTGCCAAACAGCAACGTAGTGTTGCTAGTTTGTCCGGGAGAGGAGAGGGTGACGCCCGGCTGTAGCAACGCCAGTTGGTCATAGCTTCTGCCATTTAAGGGGAGGTCGCGGATGGTGCGGTCATCCACGAGCGAACCAAGGCTTGACGTGGTCGTATCCACCAAGGAAGCCGCGCCAGTTACCTCGACCGTCTGCGTCACAGCTCCCACCGCTAGTACACTATCCACTACCGCTTCCTGTCCCACGGTCAGCTCAATCCCGCTGCGAACTTCCGTCCGGAATCCTTCATGGCTTACCGTCACCTGGTAGTTACCCAGGCTCAGCGACAGCGCTTTATAGCGTCCGGAGGCATCGGTTTCGACGGTGCGGGAGATACCAGTCCCTTGGTTCAGGACCACCGCCTTGGCTCCCGGCAGCAGCTGCCCCGTTGTGTCTTTCACTGTCCCCGAGATCGTTCCCGTGTTGACCTGGGCCCATGTGATTCCCCCAGACAAGAACACCAACAGCCCAACAATCCGCAATACCTTCTGACTCTTCATGCGAAGCTCCTTATCAAAGGGTGTGTCGTCACAGAGAATAGCGTCGTCATCCCGCACCGGCCTTGCTACGTGTACACATGCGCATCACTCCGGCATGAGTTATCTGTTACCGCAGAAAGACGAAACGCATGGCCTTTCGCATAAAGCGAACGGCCTGAGTCCAACCTGCTTGATCGTGTCGCACCATAGCCCTCTTGGTTTGGAACGGGTGGCACTCAAGGCAATATTCCTCAACCATTGTTTTTTCTGTCCTTGCGGGAAGAGACCATCACCGTCAGGGGCTCGGCTTGTAAGCTGCATTTGCGAGCCAATTCAAACACCGGTGCGATTGGCTTGTCCAATAGTTTGTTTTCATCGAATATTGCCAATATCGCATCGAAATCGAGGGCTAGATTTGGTGACAATTTGTTGTTGCTGGATGACACAATTGCAAATCTTCCTATTAGAGAAATAGGATCCTGATATAACTCCATCTCGCGCGCTCTGGTCTGACCATATACACGTTCTTCCTACGCATTTCTAAATTTCTGAATAGTAGTTTTGATCTTAGTGGGACCGAAACCGGCTCCACTAACACCTGAGAGAAAGTCCCACTCAACGACAGAGAACTACAGAGGCAATCTGAAGCTCTCTACATCGTGCCGAAGTGGGGCATGCCCGCCATTAGAACTGTGGCTCTCGAAGCGTGGCTGTACTCACTCTCACTCACACCGGCAGCCGGAACCAAATGTCCGAAGTCTTCACTCATAGAACCTGATAAGGTGCGCTGCTCGGCCGCTCGATTGAGAAAGCGGGAAGTGCTCACGCTGGAAGAGTTTGTTCTCTCCTGCCCCCGTTGCCTCTGCGTGAGCGCGTAATGGTAATGCTGGCAGGCTCAATGGGGCAGACGGTTAGAGATGTTTGCCCTGCGCTGGTCGGATCTCCCTTTCCTGACAATGCAGGTATTCGTAACGAAAGCGGTTGCCCCACCTTAGCCAAGGCACGACGGCCCGCCGAAATTTCGCATAAGAGAGTCCGCGACGTTCGCCGCGGGCTCTCTTATGCCAACTAATCTATTTCTCAACAACTAGAACCTCAAAGCTTCCGGGAACAGGGGTCGCTCGAGGATGAGGTGTTGCCGCGGTGGCGGTAGTAGGAGGTGCCGCGGTGAACTCGGCCGTCACCAGATAGACACGCCCAGTCGAAGCGTCGAGGGTCATCGTTCGAGCTCCTTTGGCCGTCTTTACGGTTTGCGTAGTTGGGAAGCCGGGCTTCGTAGTATCGATGATGCTGAGCGTTGCATCGCCACCGTTTGAAGAGAACGCGAGCCTGCGGTTGGAATCGAAGCCGGCTGCGTCAGGAGAGTCTCCGATCGATGCCAGATCAAGTAACTTGCCGGACGAGTAGTCGACGATGGCCATCTTGCCTCCATCGCAGACGGAGAAAAGACGATGTTTCGTGCGGTCGATCGCCATGCCAGTAGGCGATTCACAGCCGTTCAGTGGCCACGTTGCGACTTCCTGTTGTGTCGCCGCATCCAGTTTCACGATAATGTTCTTATCTTCGATGTTTACGAATACCGCTCCATGCTCATCGACCTGAGGAAACTCTGGCTTACCGTGAAGTGGTACCGTCGCAATGATACTGTTCGATGATGTGTTGAGCACGGAGACATCCTTGCTGCGACCATTGAATGCCCAGACCGTCTTAGTCGTCGGCTCGAAGACAATTCCGTCGGGGTTTGTTCCGGCTGCCACCGTAGCTATGATCGAAAGAGTCGCACGATCGAAGACGGCAATAGAGTTTCCGGCTCCATCGCTAATGTAGCCAATCTTCCCATCAGGATTCAGGGCGACGCCATGTGTACTTTTGAGACCAGTCACGGCACCGACGGGCTTGCCGGTCCTGCTATCCAAGACTTCAACACGCGAGTTGTGGGTAATATAAAGTCGGTGCGCTGTGTCATCGCTCACCATGTAGGCCCAACCTCCCTGGCCGCCCAACTTCCATCGATTAGAAACATGATAATTCTGCGCAGCTGCTACCGCCGCAAGTGAGAGGAGAGTCGCGAAGACCGCTCCTTGATAAAGACGCATAGTCAACTCCTAGTGAAAACTCACCGAGTATTGCCGACTCTCGAATTTTCCCTACTGCTCCTTAAACCATGTGCTTCTTCATGAAAAGGTTCCCCCACCGTCGAAAGATGCAGATCCCCGAGATGCTCCGTAATCCTGTCCCAATTCAATTACTGCTTTTCCGCCCAAACAACGGTTTCGGGTGCAGTACCGGGAAAGATGCGGTCCGTCACTTCGAACGTCTTCAGGTCGACAACGGCGATGTTGTTACCGCCCATAACGGCAACGTACGCATGCGATCCATCGGGCGATATCGCGAGGCCGTGAACCATGACTTTGTTAGCTGTGGGATTGCTAGCCACCTCTATTCGCTTGATCTCCTTCCGGGATAGTGCATCGAACAGCAGCAACTCACCCCCGCCGTCGGCGATAAGCACCTGCTTGCCGTCCGGCATAAATGCTAGGCGGATGGGATATATAGTTGCCTTCAACTTGAAAGTCTGTGAGACCTTCTGGGTGGAGACATCAATGATTGAAACGCTCTTGTCGCGCTTGGTTGTTACCCAGAGCTCCTTTTCATCCGGAGACATGGCCATCCCCTCTGGTCCCTCCCCAACCGGAATCTGGGTTGTGCTCCAGTGGCTATAAGGGTCGCCTTCTTGATGGTGAGGTTGAGAGCGGTACTCAATGGCGGTGACAGTGTTAGAAACAGAATTGGTCGTAAAGATTTTTTCCGTGTCTTTGCTGACGACAAGCATATGCGTAGAATCCTGGCCGATCCCTTGCATCAAGTCTATCTGGTTACTAGCCGGGTCATAACGCCCCATGAGCTTATAGCCCTCCGCGGTGAAGTATACTTTTCCGCCGGCGACGGCGATGCCATGCGGGAAGCTGCCCGGACCTGTCTCCACACGGCGTATCTCTTTCTGAGCCACTAGATCAATGACTGAAATGAAGTCGCCTGGAATTCCCTCGGGATTTTCGAGTGCTTGCGCTTCTCCATAGCTGGTGTTGGTGACGTATGCGAGTTTCCCGTCGGCCGACACAGCAATAGTATGAGGATATCCACCGCCGACGATGAGCGCGCGGCCCACAACCTTATTAGTCAGCGGATCGGCTATCGCCAGTCCATGTTCACCTTTCCCCCTAATGGTTATCAGCAACGCAGACGAGGGAGTTTGCGCTGCCGCCAGGCTTGTGATGGCCGCAAAACTTACGGGCGCGAAAGCGCCAACCAAAATCACCCGCCGAATCGATGTCGTTGCTAAAGTCATCTAAAGGCTCCTCATTGATAAATTAAACGGAATTCCCCGATGTGGCCATGTTTAACGTCACACCTTAGAGCCTCAGGGCTCTCCTCAGAGCTGCCACAATCCAATTATCTAATTTCCACCCAAGCCATGCCTTCGGGCTTGGATCCGGTGGAAAAGCGGCTCGTCACTTTCAGCGTCTTCAGGTCGATGTTTTCAATGTCGTTAGAGACGGTAAGGGATACATATGCGCGTGAACTATCAGGTAGCACCAGGATTCCCCCCACGCCGCCGTCAAGCTCGAATCGCTTGATCTCTTTCCGAGCCCCCGCATCTAGTACCACCAACTCGTCGCGTCGCGTAGTTATATTATTGATAGCGGTTGTGCGGTTGGAGACGAGCACCAGCTTACCGTCGGGCGTGAATTTCAGGCGGGTGAGATTGTTCCCAGGCACGTTGAGCGTCCGCGTAACCTGCAACGTAGCGACATCAATGATCGAGAGACTGCCGCTCGGATTTACTGCCCAAAGCTCCTTGCCATCCGGAGAGATGTCGATCCCATGTTGTCGTTCAGAGTCATTCGGCTTTTTGCCAAGCGGAATCACGGTTAGGTTCCAGCTAGGCTCTCCCTGCGAGTCTGAAACGCGCTTGAAGGCGGTGATGTTGTCAGAACCATTATTATCCGTAAAGATCGTATTCAAGTCTTTAGCGACAACCAACATTCCATCCCCGAAGTCGGGGTCGCTCCCGAGCAGCCAGTCTACTATTTGGGCGCTTGCCGGATCATAACAACCAATCACCTTTTTGCCACGGGCCGTGAAGTACAGCTTTCCCCCAGCGAAGACGATGCCGTGTGGTTGGCTACCTGAACCTAAGTCGACGTGCCGCAGTTCTTTCCGGGCAGCGACATCGATGACGGAAATAGAGTCACTTTTTCGGTTCGTCACAAAAGCGAGCTTACCGTCAGCCGACACAGCCACTTGATTGGGCAGCACGCCGAGGGGCGCACGGCCCATGACCTCTCCATCCAGCGGATCGGTGAACAGCAGCGATCTTGCGTCCGAACTGACAACCAGCAGGATATGTGAGGGAGTTTGCGCTACCGTCAGTCTTGTGATGGTCGCCGCAGTTACGAGCGCGAACGCGCCGACCAACACCGCCCGCCGAATCAAAGTACTTTCTAGAGTCATCTGGAGTCTCCTGGACTACCCGACGATTTGTCCCAGCGAGATTGCCGTTTGGGCAGGTCTTCGGCCACGAATTCCGGCCCGTTGTTGGATCGAATATGCTCAGGTATTCCGCGCTGGACCATCGCATCGGTAAGCACCTCGATCGCGTGCCGGCTGTTCAACCTCCGACGCTCCGCTCGGCGGGCGAGACGGCTCTTTTTCGGACCATGAATTTCAGAGACCGATAAAAAGCCGCTTGACATCATTGATAGTGTCACACCATAGCCATCTTGGTTTGGAGCGAGTGGCACTCAAGGCAATATTCCTCAACCATTGTTTCCTCTGTCTTTGCGGGAAGAAACCATCACTGTCAGGGGTTCGGCTTTGTGAGCTGCATTTGCGAGATCATCTAAACACTGGTGCAATTGTTCTGTCCAATAGATTGTTTTCATCGAATATTGCCAATATCGCATCGAAATTAAGGGCGAGATTTGGTGACACATTCAGACCTTTGGTTCGGAAGACTTAGACCCGACGGACGACGGATTGGCTCGAAGAAAAAGCTTCCCAGCAACCCTTCCTCCTGTTTTCGTTCCCGCAAAAATACGACAACTTACATCTGCACCGTCTCGACCCGTCCGCGCTGAAGGTCACGGGAGATTCCGCGGTCCCGGTGTAGGGCACTGCAGCGTTGTCAAATGTCGAGCACACTCGCCAGCGGTGATGTCGCAAGCAGGTCCAATAACACCCGTGACCAAACGACTGATTTGAGCCAACTCAAGAGTTAATTCCGAGTCAGGAGTTGCAAATCAGATATTAAATCGTATATGATTTACCGGAATGATTGAAAAAAGCCAAATCGATCAAGTTACTCCGACTCCAATCGGCAGCATAAGGCCTGGAAAAATCATTGCGGTGCACCTGAATTACAAGTCTCGTGCAGCCCAGCGTGGGCGTGTACCGCAATTCCCTTCTTATTTCCTCAAGCCATCGTCATCCGTGTCCTATTCCGGGGAGGCAATCGAACGACCGGCCGGCACGGAGCTTCTGGCATTTGAGGGAGAGATCGCGCTTATTATTGGCCGACCTACGCGGCATGCAGCAGTGCAGGATGGGTGGGCAGCTATCGCCGGAGTTACAGCAGCTAACGATTTTGGGATCTATGACATGCGCTATGCGGATCGAGGGTCGAACCTGCGCTCAAAGGGAGGCGACGGGTTTACTCCTCTGGGCCCTATGGTTCTTCCAGCGACTCAGCTTCCTGCGGATGGCTTGCGCCTGCGGGCCTGGGTGAACGGGCGGCTGGTACAAGAGGACAAAACGATTGACCTGATCTTTCCTTTCGGCCAACTTGTAGCCGACCTGTCGCAGCTCATCACGCTTGAGCCGGGCGACATTATCCTTACCGGCACGCCGGCTGGATCGAGCGTTGTGCAGCCGGGAGACATTGTCGAAGTCGAAGTTGACGCGCCCAATCTTCTGGGAGCACCGAGCACGGGACGGCTCGTTACGCGAGTCGTGCAGGGTGAAGCGGGGTTCACCAATTCCGGAGCATTGCCCGCTGTGGACGACGCACAGCGAGTGGAGGCTTGGGGCAGCGAGCACGCGGCAGGGCTGCCTGAACCTGTACGGGCACCTGTGTTGACCGAGGAACTGAGGGCCAACCTGTGCAGCGTAGGGACAGCGACACTGAGTCATCAACTGCGAAAACGCGGTTTCAATAACGTGTCGATCAACGGCGTCCGCTCTACCAAGCCGGAGAAGCGGCTGGTGGGCCGCGCACGCACCCTGCGTTACATAGCCTACCGTGAAGATCTCTTTGCCGAACATGGCGAGGGCTATAACGCACAGAAACGCGCCTTTGATAAGCTCGGCCCAGACGACGTGCTGGTAATGGAGGCGCGCGGAGAAAAGTACGCGGGAACGTTGGGCGATATCCTCGCGCTGCGCGCACAGATGCTGGGAGCATCAGGAATCGTAACGGACGGCGGCGCACGCGATTTAGCACCGCTCGCGGAGTTGCAAATACCGGTCTATCATGCCGGCGGTCATCCCGCCGTACTAGGCCTTAAACATGTTCCCTGGGAAGGTGATGTGACGATTTCGTGCGGCGGCGCGGCAGTGCAGCCCGGCGACATCATCGTGGGGGATGCTGATGGAGTATTAGTGATTCCGCCTCAGTTGATCGAGGAGGTAGCCAACGGTGCCATCGATCAGGAACGCCAGGAGAAGTTCATTGGAGAGCAGGTGGCGTCGGGGAAATCAGTCCATGGACTTTATCCGCTCAGTGGAGAGTGGAAGATGAGGTACGAGGAATGGCTACAAACGCGTTAGATCGCGAAGAAGTTGAGACAACGCTAAGTAAGTCCGAGATTGCGCACCATTGGATCAAGCAGCGCATCTCGAGTGGTTGCTATTCGTCGGGCTACCGGCTGGTATTGAGCAGCATCGCCAAAGAATTGGATGTGAGTGTCGTACCGGTGCGGGAGGCAATTCGCCGGCTTGAGGCCGAAGGGTTGGTCACCTTTGAGCGCAATGTCGGGGCACATGTAGCGATGCTCGATCCTGCCGAATATGTGCATACGATGCAATCATTGAGCGTGATCGAGGGCGCTGCGACGTCCCTCGCCGCCCCGCACATTACGGCAGAAGCCATCGAGCGGGCGCGTGCTACCAACGCGCGCATGAGGGAGTGCCTGCATCACTTCGATCCTCATCGCTTTACGGAGTTGAACTTGGAATTTCACATGGCGTTGTTCGAAAAGTGTCCCAATCCGCACATTTTAGACCTGGTCTTCCGTGGATGGAATCGTCTA
>Ga0207048_10266_pt1 | contig 16633 bp, 17 predicted proteins | sample Alteio_BWMinCont_65_FD_153301 | JGI IMG/M metagenome (GOLD analysis project Ga0207048, IMG submission 153301) | Enriched cells from forest soil in Barre Woods Harvard Forest LTER site, Petersham, Massachusetts, United States -... | ecosystem: Environmental > Terrestrial > Soil > Temperate forest >...
ACACGATTATGATCTCATCAGACTCGTCCCGCATGCGCGCGTTGTGAAACTGGAAAAAGGCGCGATGGTCTTAGAGGAAAAACTTAATAAAGAATAGTCTGTATGGATGGATTGTCATTCTGAGCGAAGCGAAGAATCCCGTGATGTTAAAGAAAAGAATCGCCGATGAATACATATTACGTCTATATCATGACAAACAAGAAGAATGGGACACTTTATACAGGCGTTACCAATAATCTCCAACGGCGAGTATACGAGCATAAAAATAAATTGTTACCAGGCTTCACGAACAAATATAATCTCTCTCACTTAGTATATTTCGATTCAACGAGCGATGTTAATGCCGCTATTGCACGGGAGAAACAAATCAAAGGATGGCTGCGAGTAAGAAAGATTGAATTGATTGAAACGCAGAATCCCGAATGGGATGATTTGAGCGCTGAATGGTAAGGGATTCTTCGGTCGCTGCGCTCCCTCAGAATGACAGTCCGTAATGATTTCTCAACATTCCTTTATCAAACAACATGCGGATTACAATAGACCCGAAACGCGTTGCGGAAAACTTTTCCGCGTTCAAGGACAACCCATCGCTGCAAGAGAGCGCGCAATTGTTCAGCCGGGGACTGCCCGTCGCTGAAATGATACAGGCGTTTGCGATGAACAAGAACGTGTTGCAATCGTTTTCTGGGTTTGACTCAATCTACCCGCATGGAAATCTTGAACGAAGCATTTTAGAGAAAGTCATTTTGCGCGTCTCGCAGATAAACGAGTGCCAGTTTTGCGTCAACTCACATATTGATATAATGAAAGGTCTCGGCATGGCGCCGGAGGCGGATGTCCGGTCGCTGGGGAATTCCCCCCGCGAGCGTCTCGCCATAGAATACGCCGAATCCATGAAGCGCGATTCCAACCGCGTTCCCGACGAGTTGTTCAACCGTCTGCGCGATGTATTCTCAAATGAAGAGATCGTGGAACTGACGTTTCACGTCGGATTCATCAATATGCTGAATATGTTCAACAATGCGCTGCAAGTGCGGTACGGCAAAGAGTTTGAAGGGATGGAAATTTCTTGAATGATGCTTTCTTACGGGGTGTTTACTTGTGTGTTGACGGGAAAAAGTGCGGAGAGGGAGAGATTCGAACTCTCGATACAGGTATAACCCGTATGCCGGTTTAGCAAACCGGTGCCTTCAGCCACTCGGCCACCTCTCCATGTGTTAATGGGAATGATTTTTCCTGTTCACGCGCGATTAGAAGATTCGCGGTTAGGAGGTTACAAAGATAATACTTTTCCTTTAATTTTACACGATATTTGCCTGCATTCAGGAGACAGTAACATTATAATTGAATATTCGTGATAATCAATGAGCACCGTTGAAGTATTGAAAGTATCGGATGGCACGGAAATGCATGCGTATATATCGCGTCCGTCATCGCCGGGGAAAAATCCGGGCGTGCTGTTGTTTCAGGAGGCGTTCGGTGTGAATGCGCACATCCGCGACGTTGCAAACCGTCTTGCGAACGAAGGCTACGTCGTCATCGCGCCGGAACTGTATCATCGCACTGCGCCGCCCGGCTTTGAAGCGGGGTACGACGAATACCCCAAAATCCAGCCGCATGCCGCCGCGATGACAATCGAAACCACCGAAATGGATATTCGCGCAGCGTATGAACGGCTGAAAAACGACACCGGCGTCGCAGGAGATCGCATTGGCTCCATCGGCTTTTGCATGGGCGGGCGGGTGTCATTTGATGCGAATTTAATATTGCCGGTGAAAGCGTCCGTCTCTTTTTACGGCGGCGGTATCGCGCAAACCTACGCCTCCCGCGCCGCTGACCTGCACGCGCCGATGCTTATGTTTTGGGGCGGGCTCGACAAGCATATTCTTCCCGAACATATTCGCACAACGATTGACGCGCTTCGGGCGGCGAATAAAACATATATGAACGTCGAAATTTCCGACGCCGACCACGGATTTTTCTGTGACGTGCGGCAGAGTTACAATAAAGACGCGGCGGCGCAGGCGTGGCTGATCGTAAAACAATTTTTCAACACTCATTTAAAGGGATAATCAGAATGCAATATCGCGAACTTGGAAAAAGCGGATTGAAAGTTTCAGCGTTGGGACTGGGATGCATGGGCATGTCCGATTTTTATGCAAACCAAGATGACGATGAATCAATCGCAACGATCCATCGGGCAATCGAGCTTGGCGTAACGTTTTTCGATACGTCGGACGTGTACGGCATGGGGAAGAACGAAGAATTAGTCGGCAAGGCGATTGCCGGACGGCGCGACAAAATTATTATCGCAACAAAATTCGGCAACGTACGCACCCCCGAAGGCGAATGGCGCGGGCAGAACGGCAAGCCGGAGTACGTCCACAGCGCGTGCGATGCAAGCCTGCGCCGGCTCGGCATTGAAACGATAGACTTGTATTATCAACACCGTGTTGATGCGAATACGCCGATTGAGGAGACCGTTGGAGCGTTGGCGGAATTGGTAAAATCCGGCAAGGTGCGATATCTTGGACTATCGGAAGCGTCGGCAGAGACGATACGAAGGGCGCATGCAGTGCATCCGATTGCGGCGCTGCAAACGGAGTATTCGTTGTGGACGCGCCATGTTGAACATGAAATACTGCCCGCGTGCCGCGAACTCGGCATAGGGTTCGTGCCGTACAGTCCGCTCGGACGAGGATTTCTTACCGGTACGATTACAAAAACCGACGATCTTGCCCCGAATGACGCCCGGCGCAATCATCCGCGCTTCTCACCGGAGAACATTGAAAAAAATAACAGCCTCCTCGCGCACGTCGAGAAAATTGCCGCCGAAAAGAAATGCACTCCCGCCCAGCTGGCTCTTGCATGGGTTCTTGCGCAGGGAAAGGATATCGTTCCCATTCCCGGAACGAAACGCCGCAAATATCTGGAAGAGAATATCGCTGCGCTGAATATAACCTTATCCAAAGACGACATCGCCCGCATTGGCGAGGCGATTCCTCCCGAAAGCGTTGCGGGAGCGCGTTACCCTGAGCGCGCGATGGCGGCATTGCCAAAGTGAACGGTACAAGAGGCAAAAACATTAACGGAATGAAAGTCCTTTTTTTGCGAAATATATTTAATATTCGTTATATCGTATATATACGATATAACTTTTATCTACGATATATCGTAGTCGCGGCACTTGTGTGCGTGCTTGTTCCATTGCTGCGCGCACAGGAAGCGACGGAAGATTCCCCGGAGATGAAACTCATCCAAGCTGCGGCAATGGCGCAAGTCGAGGACGTTCAAGATTTGGTCACACAAGGGGTGAATGTAAACGCGGTTGATAAATCGGGCAACTCGCCGCTGTATTACGCGTGTTACGAGGGGCATAAAAAAACCACGAAAATTCTCATTGACGCCCATGCAAACCCAAACAGCAAAAATAAAAAAGGCGTAACACCGCTGATGGCTGCGCTTACCTATAACGATACGGAATTGATAAGCATACTCATCAAGGGGGGCGCGGATGTGAACGCGCAGGATGCAGGCGGCGTGACGCCGTTGATGTACACCGTCCGCCAGCACAACCCCGACGTCGTTGGGCTCGTCGTCCACGCGGGAGCGAACGTGAACAAGAAAAGCAGCCGAGGAAGGGACGCGTTGCGGGAGGCGATTGACGTTGACGATAAATCAGTCGTTGAGCGTCTTATCGCCTTGGGCGCGGATTGCAACGCGCGCGATACGTACGGCACGACGGAATTGATCTATGCCGTCAAGCGCGGGAATGCGACCATCGTCAAGGCATTGCTCGACGGCGGAGCAGACCCCGCCGCGAAAGCCAACAACGGCGATACCGCGTATGATGTCGCCACTGCCCAAGGGCTGGAGAGCATCGCCGATATGCTGCTAAAGGCAACGGGGAAGAGCAAATGATTTTCCATACTATTATTTTTTTGAATACCTAAAGATAAAATTTTGTGAAGTGAGGAATTCTTTTTAGTTTTGTGAAGATGAATGTAAAATACATTGATTTGTTCTGCGGCATCGGCGCATTTCGTACGGCGGCGATGAATGTATTTACATCGCACAAGATTAAATCCGATTGCGTTTTTTCTTGCGACATAGATACGTACGCCCGTGAAGCCTATAACGCTAACTACGGCGATTATCCGTCTGGCGATATTACAAAGATTGAAGCAAAGACTATTCCAGACCACGATATTTTATTTGCCGGATTCCCGTGCCAGCCGTTTAGCATTATCGGACAAGGTAAAGGTTTTGACGATACGCGTGGCACCCTTTTCTTGACATGGTGTATTGCTAATCTCATAAATTAGCCTCAAATGAATAATGTCTATTCAACAAGAGACAAATCAATTTTGATCGGCCTCTATTTATCGAGATTCGATGAAAAAGCATTAACAATATTAGGTTTTAAAGGATTTAATGAAGCCTTCAATATTTTAGGTTTATCCATAGGGACAAAACCGGCATCTTTGAAAAATTATCGTGATGAATTTGATCCTTTGTTTCCAAATCCGAGAAAGGGATGGCATAAAAGGGTTGTGAGAGAATATTGCAAAACGTTTTACAATGAATATGCTAATTTTACATTTAATACATTCACTGAGCTTATTAAAAGCTTTGTTCTTCCCAATTATGATATAGAGCGCATTGTGAAAAGCGAAAAAGATATGTCAGAAACTGTTGCGAAACGTTTGCTAACAGGTAAGGCAGCAGAAGAGTATTTCAAAATAAATTATACCATTATCCCGATTTTTAAAGGGTTTAATTTGCAAGATACAACCAACCTTGCTTGTGGTTTTGATTTTAAATTATCATTGAATGTTGATTATTTTTGCATTGAAGTCAAAGGATTAAATTCTAATTCAGGTAGCATTGCTATGACAGAAAAGGAATATCATGTAGCAAATAAACTGAAAAATAAATATTGCCTGTTCATTGTTAAAAATTTTGCAGATACTCCGAATCATCAATATTATATTGATCCTTTGAACAGCAAATTATCCTTTAAAAAGACTGAAAAGAAAATTATTCAAATCAATTATTCTGCGCAGATATGAATAAAAAATGGGAATGTCACTTATGTTGTAAAGAAAGCAAATTTCAGAAATTGCCTGCAGGCTATTTGGGTAATTACCATCCTTTATGTAAGAATTGCGCCGACGAAATACTTTCCGATAAAAGCCACGAACAAAGAAATAGACTAACTTTCCATTATTCCGTTGGAGATATAGTTGTTCATAATAATATCATATTTGAACGATCTAGAATTTGTTTAAATTGAGAAGATTGCCGAATGGGAAGCGATTTTTGCAACCTGCATAGGCGCAGAATGGAAACCCTCAAATGTTGGACTTGACGATGTTCTTCTTGAAAATTGCGCTTGGGGAGCAAAAACAGTTAAAGATCGCAATCCTGCAAAAACAAAACACATTCGATTAATCTCTGGTAGAAATTCTCCTGTATATTCGTTTGATGAAACAAAAGTACGTGGTGTCCCGCCTGAGCATTTGGGAGGGCAAGTTCTTTCTATTTGGAATGAACGAGTTTCGGCAATTAGAAAAAAATACAAGCACGTGCGTACGGTTGTGCTCATTAAGTCGAACAATCTTGAATGTTTAAGCGTATTTGAATTTGAGACAGAGCGTTATGATTTTGAACAATATGAATGGAGTTGGAATAAAAATAATAATTTGATTGGAAAAGAAGGTGGGAAACTCCGCTTCACATGGCAACCGCATGGCTCACAATTTACAATTAACGAGAGTGTGCCGGAGGACGCTTTAGTCGTTAAAATTCGAAAACCGGATAAAGTTGATAAAGATTTGCTGCTTAAGGGCGTAGGATTTGATGAAAGTTGGGTGACTATTGTGAAACAAAATGGTGGACGTATTCACAAAACATAAACGCTCTCAGATTATGAGAGCGGTGAAATCTTCCGGCAACATATCAACAGAAGGACGCTTCATTCGTTTAATGAAAGAAAAACATATAACGGGTTGGCGGCGTAATTACAAATTATTTGGCAAACCCGATTTTGTTTTTCCGAAAAGACGCTTGGCTGTATTTATTGATGGCTGCTTTTGGCACGGTCATAATTGCAGGAATACAAAGCCAAAACAACATGCCAATTACTGGTATGAAAAAATAACAAGAAATAAGAAGAGGGACAGACTTGTAACCCGAACGCTGAGACAACACAATTGGCAAGTTGTAAGGATTTGGGAATGTAATATAAATACTCGTTTTTATTAAAATAGATGGTGTTTCAAGTTATTATAAGACATGTATCATGTGTTTGGTTCTATTTTTTAGTAACCCACGACTTTAGTCGGGGGAGAATCGCCCTATAAAATTCCCGAGCTGTATCGCAATTAACCTTATTCCCCGGCGAAAGAAATTTATGCCGCCCCTACGGAGCTTTGTGATTTTTTGGGAACGGTTTCCGGGGGCTAACGCCCCCAGTATAAATATTGCGCCGCTATGCGGCTTGCGGGCGGGGAGACCCCGCCCCTACAATTTACCTCCTCTCCCCGCCAAAACGGGGCGGTTTTTCACGTGAAACCTCCGCAAAGTCCGCAACCTCCGCACCCTTACCTCAAACCGCTAGGAAATATATGCCTCTTCCTTTTAGTTTTGTAGTGACAACGGGCGGCGCTATTTGTAGTGACAACGGGCGGCGCTATATAGATACGGGGTTACGCTCCGCAAACTCCGCAAGCTCCGCACATAAACCGGAACACGTGAATAATCATGTACCAAAGCGTATTAGTTTTGCATGAATGAGACACGCGGAAGCGGTGAAATATGAAGGATGAAAGGTGAAGGCTGAAGTAGGAAGTCTGAAGGGTGAAGTATGAAAAAGTGTTGCAGGTTGTTGCAAGCGGGGGCGGGCGGTTGCATGTGTAAAAGTGGGACACTTGTATTGCAAATACTGCATTTCCGTGCGTTAAACGCAGAAATCGTGAAAAAGTGTCCCATTTTGTCCCACCTTGTGATAATGAAATTTACGCTTTTATACTGTGAAGTCTGAAAAAGTGTTGAACGTTGTTGAAACTGGGGATGTCTGAATTTGGATTCGTAGGATTTGCGGGATTAATAGGATTATTGGACTAAAGTCCTTTGAAAAGTTTTGTTTTATCGTTGGACTGAAGTCCGATTGGCTTTTATTACGGCAGTCCCCCGACTAAAGTCGGGGGTTACTAAAATGCTTTTAAAATCTTTATTGTGCTTTAGCCCGATGCTTTATAAGACTTTTATCCCCGAGCTAAATCGCGGAGTTAGTCATTCACTTTGTGAAAATTTATACGCATAATGCAGGAATTAAAAGATCAACTTACACCCGTTTTATTTGTTGGGCATGGCGACCCGATGAACGCCGTGCGGGACAATGCTTTCACGCGCACTCTTGCCGTTATGGGTAAAACGTTGGAGAAGGAGTTAAATGGCAAACCAAAGGCGATAATGATGATTTCGGCGCACTGGCTGACGCGCGGCACGTTTGTCAGCGTGACGGAAAAGCCAGAAACCATTTATGATTTCAGCGGCTTTCCGGAGGAATTATACAAAGTAGTTTATCCCGCTCCGGGTGCGCCTGAGACAGCCCGTGAAGCCATTAGGCTCGCCCCGGAAATAAAAGAAGATGCAGAATGGGGGCTGGACCATGGCGCGTGGTCAGTGCTCAGACATATTTTTCCGGCGGCGGATATTCCCGTCTTTCAGTTGAGCATTGATTATTACAAACCGATGCAGTACCATTTTGATTTGGCGCGTAAACTTCAGCCACTTCGTGGGCAGGGAGTGCTCGTCATCGGCAGCGGTAATATCGTGCATAATCTCAGGGCATATTTCGAGAACCCCAGCGGAAGTCCGTTCGATTGGGCGGTTGAGTTTGACGCATGGGTGAAAGAAAAAATCGTAGCGCGCGATTTTCAAAGTCTCATCAATTACCAAAGTGAAGGCGCCGCCGCAAAACTCGCGGTTCCAACTCCCGACCATTACGCACCGCTAATATACGCGCTTGCTTTTGCTGAGGGTAACGAAAAAATGGAATTTACGTATGAAGAAGTGCAAAGTTCGGTCAGTATGCGCAGTTTCAGGGTGGGATGAAGCGGAAATGTAGGATATTCGCTAAACCTTAAAATATCATCTTCGGAGCCACACCATCAGCACGGATACATCGGCGGGAGAAACCCCGGAAATACGCGACGCTTGCCCGATGGACGTCGGATGTATTTGCGTCAACCTTTGCCTCGCTTCTGTGGAGAGCGCTTTGATTTTTTCATAATCGAATGACTCGGGAATTACGACATCTTCCAGTCGTTCAAATTTTTCAATCATATCGCGTTGGACCCGCAGGTACCCTTCGTACTTCAAGTCAAAGTCAACCTGCGTCGCCGCCTCGCGAAATAAATTATCATTTGCGTTAATGGCATCAGGTTTTTCGACGATGCATAATCGGATCAACTTTTCTGTGCTTGCCTTCTGACGGCGGATGACGGCGGATAATTTTTCTTTCCGTTCGATGGGCTGTTCATCGATGCTTTGCAGATATTCATTAACTTCTGCAGGCTGTATTTCATTTGTATTGGCGAAATGTTTGAGTTGAGCGATGAGCATTTCTTTTTTTAGCAAATCTGCATATTCATCATTAGTGACCAAGCCGAGTTTATGCCCATATTTCATCAGCCGGAGGTCGGCATTGTCCTGACGCAGCGCCAAACGGTGCTCTGCAAGCGAGGTAAAAATTCTATACGGCTCAATCGTGCTTTTTGTAATGAGATCGTCAATTAATACACCGATATAAGCTTCAGAGCGCCGAAGAATAAATGGCGGCTCGCCGTGCACCTTGAGTGCAGCGTTTATTCCTGCAATCAAGCCTTGTGCCGCCGCCTCTTCGTAGCCGGATGTGCCGTTGACTTGTCCGGCAAAGTACAAGCCTGATATTTTTTTCGATTCAAGAGTCAACTTTAATTGATGGGGTGGAAAATAATCGTACTCAACGGCATAACCGGGGCGGATCATTATCACATTTTCCAGACCGGAAACGGTGCGTAAGCCTTTTAATTGCACATCAGCGGGCAAGCTGGTTGAAAAGCCGTTGACGTACACGACATTTGAGCTGAGTCCTTCAGGTTCAAGAAAAAGATGATGGCTCCCTTTATCAGAAAATCTAGTTATTTTATCTTCAATCGAAGGACAATACCGTGGACCCACACCTTTTATCCTTCCTGTGAACATAGGAGACTTATCGAAACCCAGCCGAAGTGCTTCATGTGTTCTTTGATTTGTATGAGTTATGTAACAGTCAATATAATTTCGTACCCGTTTTGTTTTCCGTGAAAACGGTTTGGGATTGGCATCGCCGGTGTTTTTTTCAGTTGTTGAAAAGTCAATGGTATCAAGTGCAACGCGTGGTGGCGTGCCGGTTTTCAATCGACCGGTTTCAAAACCAATTTTTTTGAAAAAATCAGAAAGAGTATTCGAAGCCGGTTCTTCATATCTTCCGCCGGATTGTTGGTCTTCCCCGGTGTGCATTACCGCATTGAGAAATGTACCGGTGCAAATTACAAGAGCCTTACAGTCATAATGTTCTCCTCTTGCTGATGTTACAAATTGTACTGCTCCGTTTTTTAATTCAATTTCCTCAATGGTATCTTCAATTAAATCAATATTATTAAAAGAATTTAATAAATTTAGCGCAGCCAAAGAGTACCAATTTCTGTCATTTTGGCAACGTGGTGACCAAACTGCAGGTCCTTTCGATGCATTAAGCATTTTAAACTGAATACCTGTATTGTCTGCCAAAAAACCCATAACTCCGCCTAAAGCGTCAATTTCTTTTACTAAATGACCTTTTGCTGTTCCTCCAATTGCAGGATTACAGGACATTCTGCCTATGGATTTCAAATCCATAGAAAATAAAGCCGTTTTACAATGCATTTTAGCTGTTGTACAAACTGCCTCAATGCCTGCATGTCCTCCACCGACCACAATTATATCGTATTTTTTCAAAATTTATACATAAAATATTTGTAAATGTTTCACGTGAAACATGGTATTATTTTCCTATACAAAAATTTGCAAAAATTGAATTTATTATTTCCTGGGAAGTTACTTTACCTATAATTTCACCAAAATAATCAATCGCGTTGCGTATTTCAATAGCGGTAAATTCAATACTGAATTTACCAACAGAATCAAATGCTTGGCCAATTGCTTTTTCGGCTAATAAAATACAATTGTAATGTCGCTGATTAGTTAAAATCACCTCGGAACCGTTAAATTCAATTTCTGCTATCAATTCATGTTTTACGACTTTCTTTAGTCTTTCTAAGCCGATTCCATTTTTTGCAGATGTCACAATTGATTCTTCAGGGTTTTTTATATTTTTTTCAATTACTAAATCACACTTATTTAATACATAAATTACTGGAATTTCACTGGTAAAGCGCAATTTTTTAATTATTTCAGTGCAATAGTCAATGTCTTCAGTATATCTATCGGTTGAAATATCAATAACTACAAGGATCAAGTCGGATGTTTTTATTTGTTCAAAAGTCCGGTCAATCCCTAAAGATTCAATACCTTCAGTCTCTTCGCGGACTCCTGCGGTATCATAAAAGAATAATCTGATCCCCTCGTATACAATTGACCCTTCAATAACATCCCGCGTAGTTCCTGCGATAGGGCTGACAATTACTCTATCATCACTTATCAATGCATTTAAAAGCGATGATTTGCCAGCATTCGGTTTTCCTATTAAAGAAATTTTCGCTCCTTGTGTATACAGTCTTCCATTTTTAAATGTATTGAGCAATTCCAATACAATATTGTGCGTTTCAGACAATATTTTTTTCAATTTTTCGGAATCGATAAGTTGAATTCCCTCTTCAACAAAATCCAATTCCAATTCTATAAGGGACGCCGCATTGAGAAGCTTTTCAATTATGTTCTCGATTTTATTTTTAAGTAGTCCTCTCAAATGCTGATTCGATACTCGTATTGCTGATTGAGATCCGGCTGATATTATATCGGCAACCGCCTCCGCTTGAGTGAGGTCAATTTTTTTATTTATAAATGCGCGAAGAGTGAATTCTCCCGGTTCAGCAAGGCGGGCTCCTGACTGAAGCATTAATTCTAAAATTGAATTAGTTATTATAGGGTTTCCGTGGCAGCTTATTTCGACGATATCTTCCCCAGTATACGATTTCGGTCCATGAAAAACAGAAACTAGAGTCTCATCAATCACATCTTCAGAAAAATCAACAATATTGCCGTGATGAATTGTCTGTGGTAGAACTGACATCAAATCTGCACCCCGAAAAAAGGCATTTGCAGTTTGTAAAGCATTTTTTCCGGAAATCCGTATAATCGATATTCCTCCAATCCCCGCGGGAGTAATTATTGCTGCTATAGTATCAGCATGAGAGTACATATTTTAATATATACTAATAAATATATTAGTATAACCTAATATTAGGAATTACATATTTACACATATATAAAATTACGATGAAGGAACGAATTTTGTAAGCCATCATTGGTTCTCCTCCAAAGAAATATTTACAGTAATTTTGAAATAAAATGACTTTACACTTTGAGACGCTTGACGAAATCATTTCACTTGCCATTAAAGAGGACATCGGCATAGGGGATGTTACAACTCTGGCCTGTATTGATTCTCTTACTAAAGGAAACGGCGCTATCGTTGCAAAATCGGAAGGGATTTTGTGCGGCATTGACACAGCAATGCGCGTTTTTCATTTGATTGACGAAAATGTCCGGTTTTCTAAATTGAAAAGAGACGGAGCGCGAATAAAAAAAGGAGAAAAGTTAGCGAACGTGAAGGGTAGAATGCACTCGCTGCTTGCAGCAGAGCGCACCGCTTTGAATTTTCTTCAACGTATGTCTGGCATTGCTACGTTGACAACCCAATATGTTGAATTGACGAAAGGAACGCGCGCAGTTATTCTCGATACGCGAAAAACTGCACCACTCATGCGCGAATTTGATAAATACGCAGTCCGTACGGGTGGTGGGAAGAACCACAGAATGGGGTTATTCGACATGATTCTGATAAAAGATAACCACATTGCCGCGGTGGGAGGCGTCGCGCAAGCCCTCCGCCGATGCGCCGAGTTTCGTGTGACTCGCGCAACGAAAAAAATCCCTGTCGAGATCGAGACGACATCCCTCGACCAAGTCAAGGAAGTGCTCTCAATAGGTGGGATAGATAGGATTATGCTTGATAATTTCACTATCGAGGGAATTCGCAATGCTGTAAAATTAGCAGCGCATAAAGTTCCGTTGGAAGTCTCTGGTGGAGTAGCTTTAAAAACCGTCCGCGCGATAGCAAAGACAGGGGTCGAATTCATTTCCGTCGGCGAGTTGACACACTCCCCGCGCGCATTGGATATAAGTTTTGAGATAATGTGAGTATTTATGTCATTACAAACAGACCTACTACCTCTTTTTTCTTTGCGTTGGATTTTAAGGTTGGCTTGCGTAGTTTTGTCATTCTATTTCCGAAATGAAAAACTTCGCAAAACGAATTCAAGGCGTAACCGAATCGCAAACGTTTGCGATTGCGGGTGAGATACGTAAATTAAAGGCTGCAGGCGAAGATATTGTCAGTTTTGCGCTTGGTGAACCCGATTTTCCTTCCCCACGAAGCGCCCGTGATGCCGCCGTTATGGCGCTGGACTCGAACTTTACAAAATACACTGCTTTTGAAGGTATCCCCGAACTGCGAGAAGAGATAGCGGAGAAGTTCAGGCGTGATAACAATCTGAATGCGACAGCGGACACCATACTCGTCTCATGCGGTGGCAAACAGGCAATTTATAACGCGCTTCAAGCGATTTGCGAGGAAGGTGACGAGGTACTAATACCCTCACCATATTGGGTCAGTTATCCCGAAATGGTGAAGTTATCCTCGGCGGCGCCAGTTTTCATCCCAACCAATGCTGAATCGAGATTTAAAATCACGCCTGAACTTCTCCGTGCAGCAATCACCCCCCGCACGAAACTGATTATTCTGAATACGCCGTCGAATCCAAGCGGCATGATGTACACTGAAAGTGAACTCCACGCATTAGCAAAGATACTCGCGGAAAATGAAATTTACATTCTTGCAGACGAATTGTACGAAAAAATAATATTTGATGGGAATGCACATGTCAGCATCGGTTCGTTCGATGAAACGCGCGACTTGACAATTACAATAAACGGGGCTTCAAAAGTTTATTCGATGACCGGATGGCGGATTGGGTTCATGCACGCGTCACCTGCAATAATTCACGCAGCGAGCATCGTGCAAATTCAATCTACAACAAGCGCTACATCATTCGCGCAAAAAGGCGCGCTTGCGGCATTGGTTTCCGCCGGCGAGGATGTGAAAACTATGGTTGCCGCTTTCCAGCACCGCCGCGACCTCATTTTATCGCTTCTCCGGGATATTCCGGGAGTTTCATTCATCCCTCCTGAAGGGGCATTTTACGTATGGTTGAATGTTAATAGATACATCGAAAGCCACGGTATGAATATTTCGGAATTGGCGCATAATTTACTGCTCAAATATAAAGTTGGATTAATGCCGGGCAGCGCTTTCGGCGATAAATCCTATCTCCGCTTATCTTTCGCATGTTCTGAAAAAGACATCAAGGAAGGGACTTCACGCTTGCGCGAAGGTCTAACATCGCTTCCGCTCGACTGAATCAATGAATGTTGTTAGCGCATGAATGAAGCAATACATAGGAAGCTTTCCATCGCACCGGATATTGTACGCGATTTGTTGGTAAAATTTATTCGGAATGAGACTAACCGAACTGGAATAACGAAAGTTGTTATCGGACTTTCAGGAGGGATTGACTCCGCGCTTAGTGCTTACCTCGCAACGGAAGCGTTGGGAAGGGAAAATATCTATTGCGTTTTAATGCCGTATCGAACGAGTAGTCACGATTCAACTACCGACGCTGAAACGGTCGTGCGACAGCTTGAAGTCCATGCCGAAACAATAGATATCACACCAATGGTGGAACCGTTGATTGAGAAATTTTCGGACATGGACAACGTTCGGCGTGGCAATATTATGGCGCGTGAACGAATGATAGTATTATATGATGTTTCGGCACGTGAGCGAGGATTGGTAGTAGGAACGGGAAATAAAACTGAAATTTTGCTTGGCTATACGACAATTTTCGGCGACAGCGCCTCGGCAATCAATCCTCTCGGGGACTTATACAAGACGCAAGTAAAGCAGTTTGCGGCTTTTATGGGTGTGCCGCAGAAAATATTGCAGAAGCCCCCGAGCGCGGATCTTTGGGCAGGACAGACGGATGAAGGCGAATTGGGAATTACTTTCGATGAAGCAGATGAGATTCTGTACCTGCTTGTTGACGAACGGCGCACAGAATCGGAAATCGCCGACTATGGTTACGATGAAATGACCATTAAGAAAATTTGCCGGTTAATGCAGGTAAATCAATTCAAGCGCCGCCCGCCTGTTATCGGAAAAATTTCGTACCGGACGGTCAACATTGATTTTCGATACGCCCGCGACTGGGGAACATAAAAAAATGAAAAGAATAGTGAAAATCGGAAGTTCGGAATTTTGACAATGACAGAAGAATCAACAGGGCAATCTAAGCAGAAAAAACCGAAAGTAAAACGCGTTGCGCTTTTCAGTGTCTTGACGTTCGTTCTCGTATTGGGCGGTTGGTACGCGTTGGCAACAGTTGCGCCGAAACAAGTTGCGACTCCCGCCGCCGTTGTGAAGAAAACAACGGATAATATCTATTATGCTGTAAAAGAAGACGATCTGAAAAAAGCGGCGGCGCAACTCCCCCCGCATGTGAATATCCTTGTTACCGGACTTGATTGCCGGCTTGGGCAAAACGACAACCATGCCGATGCGATTCATCTTTTCACGATTTTTCCGGAAAAGGGAACGATCGAAATTACGTCTGTTCCCCGCGACACAAAATGTTTTATTGACAGTACATTTGCCGATTCCCTCTCACACTTTTCCAATGCGCGTTCAAAACTTGGTCGCAAAGGATATATTCACACCGCCGAAGTATTTCTCAACAAAGGGAAAATTGATTATTGGGTGGAGCTGAATTTCTCAACGGTGATGGGAATTCTCCAACTGCTTGGATATAAAGATCCTGCAACGGCGCTGCAATTCCTGCGCCATCGCAAATCGTTCGGTATGGGCGACGTACAGCGCTCGCACAATCAAGCGGTTTTCATGAAGCAGGTGATAATCAAATATTTTGATATAATGACGGGCATGAGCGGCGATTTTCTGCTCACCGCCGGCTTGGGGATGATTGAAACGAATATGACGAAGGAAGTCTGCGAGGGACTTCTCTACAAATTGAAAGAAAAGGGCTTCCCACGTGACGGCGACCCTATTGCATTGAATATGGAACCCTCATGGGGAAAGAAGTTCGAGGATGTTACGATTAACCCGGATAATGTCGATACGACGGTGGCGGCTTTGCTTGAAAATACTTACCAAGTCGGATATTCAGGGCGTCCCGATCCCGTCGCTATCATAGAAAGCCGAATTGCGAGAGCGACGAAGGATTCTTCAAAATCATACGAAGTTATCCACGATCTTGAACCAATTGCCAATCAGCATGGCTGGCTGCAGGTAACGGATTTGGAACAACGCGATAGCATTCGCGGGCATATTGTGCGTCTTCTCTGTCCGGCATATATCCGCATGCACAAGACGGAAAAAGCCGCGGCATTGCAAACGGCAATTGCAAATGAGAACAAATTATTCAGAAACAGCAAAGAGGTTTTCTCGCAAAAAGCTGTAATTGTGAAAGACAGCGTGAAGGGGAACTGAGACACGAATGATAACTTCTTTAATAGTGTATATTTCTTTTCATTCAATTTCCTCCAGTATTTTATTTGCATCTTGATTTTCCACTTTATTAGGAACAGCATCGCTTGGATGTTGAACGAAATAACTTCGTATCGCCTCCGCCTTTGGCTTGCCGACAGCAGTTTCCAATTCTTCGATAGAAGCCTCGCGAACGCCGCGAACTGATTCAAATTTGTCTATAAGCGCTTTCACTGTTTTTGGTCCGATGCCGGGGATGTCCAATAATTCCGTATGCAACGTGCGCGCATCGCGGAGATGGCGGTGGAACGTGATTGCAAAACGGTGCGCCTCGTCGCGCACACGCTGAAGGATGTGAATGCTGCTCGATGTTTTCGGTATGCCGAGCGGGTCGCTCATTTGTGGAATAAATACTTCTTCCAAACGCTTCGCAAGTCCTATAATTGGTATATCCTCCAATCGCAATTCGTTGAGAATTTCCACCGCGCTGCTCAATTGTCCCTTTCCGCCATCCACCATAATGAGATCGGGCAATTCCTGTTTTTCTTCGATGGCACGCGTGTACCGACGCCGCAGCACTTCCTTCATCGAGGCGAAGTCATCTATGCCTTCCACGGTGCGTATTTTATATTTACGATACTCACTTTTTTTCGGTTTGGCATTCTCAAATACCACCATTGAGGCGACTGTCTCGCTCCCCTGAAAATGCGAAATATCGAAACATTCTATTTTTATGGGTGTATTCTCCAAACGCAAATCGCG
>Ga0207048_10267_pt1 | contig 16573 bp, 21 predicted proteins | sample Alteio_BWMinCont_65_FD_153301 | JGI IMG/M metagenome (GOLD analysis project Ga0207048, IMG submission 153301) | Enriched cells from forest soil in Barre Woods Harvard Forest LTER site, Petersham, Massachusetts, United States -... | ecosystem: Environmental > Terrestrial > Soil > Temperate forest >...
GGGCCGGCTGCGTTCATAGTCTGTCTCCAACCATCTCTTGAACGATCGAATCCGATTGGGAAAGCTGTAGTACTTACACCAGCAGTTTGACTCACCTCCGGGCTGGCACGGAAGCAATTTCAATAATCCGTGCCGATCGGGGAATTGATCGATCTCGGAGGGCAGAACGGCGGATAGCGCACCTTCGTCGGCCGGAGCTAGTGCATCATCGCCACGCGCACCGGAAGCGCCTACCCGGAGATATGAAGCCGGACTTCCCGTAAACGGTCGCTGGCGACTGGCTAGCAGGGGTCGCGACGAGTCGACGGAAATTGCGCCAAAGACGGAGCCAACTGATTTGTTTAGGCGCGCCAAGCTAAACATAGCGACATAAATAATGCAGCATAGTGCTATGATTGCATCGTTCTTTTCTCTGGGAGAAAGGCGATGCGCAAGCTGCAGATCGAGGACGCTGAGGTGATGCGAATTGCGATCCAGCAGGAGATCGGACGTAGCGAGGAGTCGCGCTACGATCACCGACTGCATGGATTGCTGTTGGTGACGGCGGGGCAATCCTGCCGTGAAGTCGCGGAGCTGTTCGGCGAGAACGGCACGACCGTGCAACGCTGGGTGAATCGCTTCGAGCAGGGCGGCCTGGACGCTCTTCGGGAAGGCGAGCGAGCGGGACGACCGCGGACCCTGGACGCGAAGGATTGGCGGCGCTTGCAGGGGGACTTACGTAAGACCCCGCGAGATTTTGATTTGTCGGCCACCCTGTGGGACGGTCCGGTTTTGTCGGAACATTTGCGTCGCCGCTACGGAGTGGAGCTTGGAGTGCGGCAATGCCAGCGACTATTCCGACAACTGGGATTTCGGTTACGCAAGCCGCGCCCGCAAGTCGCTCAATCGGATCCGCTGAAAGTCGCGGCAGTAAAAAAAACTCCGCCGCCTGGCTCGTCGTCCCGACGTCGAACTGTGGAGCCTGGATGAATGTCACTTCCAACAGCACGGTTCACGCTGCCGCATGTGGGTACCACCGGAGATCAAGGACCCGATCTTGCGCCATGCGCCGACCCGCAAGTCTGTCGCCTGCTTTGGTGCCGTCAGCTTGCACAGTGGTCAGTTCGTTCGCATGATGTGCGCGATTTTCAACGCCGTCACGTTCCAGAGCTTTCTCAAGCGTCTGCTGCGCCAACAGACACCCGGTCGGCGCATGATGCTGGTACTGGACAACGCTCGCTATCATCACGCGATTCTCTTGGCGCCATTTTTGCGCAGCCACGCTCGCCATCTACGGCTGTTGTTTCTGCCGCCATACAGCCCGCAACTCGCCCCGATCGAACGAGTCTGGAAGCTGACCCGGCGCCTCGCAAAGGCCGACATTGACGACAGACAGGAGTGGAACGAGTCCATGACCTGTAACTGGTTTCGGCCGGGAAATTGATGGCCCCCATGTTCCGCACATACCTAAAGAAATTCTCGATAACGATTGTCTGCGGCGCGGGGATTCCGGCAGTCGGAGTTCCGATAGGCCTTTATATTCTTGGACTTTCCAATGTAGAAGGGCGGCCCGAACCACCAACCGAGACAGACCACATCGTGGCGGATACCGACCTGCTGCAGCAAACCTTCCGAAGCCAAGCACCGGTCGTGGTTCACGCCCTCAACCGATGGACGTACACCGCAAATCTTTTGGGCGAAAACCCCAAGAATCTCCACATCGATAATGGGGAGCATGCCGTCTGGTTGATTGCTAGCAACTACAACAGCAAGCATCAACCGGTTGCTGCGTTTTCGACATGCAGCGCATCGTCCCTGGCGATCCAGGCATCTGCCCTTTTCTCCGCCGCCGGTTTTTGACCACCGTGAGGAGCGGGCGCAAACTTACGCTGCACAAAATGGAGGTATGCATGACAACTCAAGATAGCTGCTGTTCCCTCTCTCCTTACTTCAAGGTTGCGTCCGGAAAGTTACAAGAGTTTCGACAGCTGTGTGAGCAATTCGTAGAGAAAACCAAGGCCGAGCCGAAGTGCCTGTACTACGGATTCTCCTTCCTCGGCGATCAGGTTCACTGCCGGGAGGGTTATCAGGACGCAGCAGGACTTCTAGCGCATCTGGACAACGTAGGCGCCCTGCTGGAACGAGCAGGGAAGATCGCCGAGCTGACGCGCTTAGAGATTCATGGTCCGGAAACCGAACTGGCGAAGCTGCGCGGTCCCCTAGCGTCGCTCAATCCCCAGTTCTTTACGCTCGAGCTGGGATTTCGTCGCTAGGCGTGCCCGAGGTTCAGCAGCGGACTACCGACCGCCTGACGGTATTCGGTTCCAAGGATATCTATTTCGTCCCGCACACCGCAGACGCCCGTGTCGCGGCCAATCCCTTGGGGACCGGGCAGCTTTCCCCTCATCCATCGTTGTCCCCTCCTCATTGGGTCAAGACCCAACCACGTCGGCTCCGCCTCGACTGAGGAAAAATCTGCCACGGTCGCGGCCACGCGCAGTACTCAGTCAGGCTCCTGAGCGCGAGGCGCAGTCCGTAGTTCCAACTACGGGCAAGCTTCGCAACGACGCAGACGTTCCTTGCAGGCGCAACCCTGCGGGGCCGCCCCACATTCCCTTGCTCACTGGGGGCCGCGGCCAGGCGGAATGCTCAGACAGGCTCCGTGACACCGAGATCGGCCCCGCCGACCGTCTGGCCTATCGGTTCCTTGACTGCCCGCCGTACTCGACAGCCTCTCAACGGCCAATGAATGCCAGTGGCGACATCGAAATCGCAGCCGCATAGCCGCCGGTCGCATCAGCCATTCTTCGATTGGTCACACATGCAACCCGTAAGTTGCTCATTAAACGACGGCGTGCTATAAAGAGCAACCAGGGGGTTGCTTATGAATACCGATCGAATTGATAAGAGGATACTGTTGCGCGCGACGCGCGAGCGCGTGTGGAAGGCGATCAGCGAAGCCGACCAGTTCGGCGCTTGGTTCGGAGTCGCATTCGACGGTCCTTTTGAAAAAGGCGCGCGTCTTACGGGAAGAATTGTGCCGACAACTGTGGATAGCGATATTGCAAAGCTCCAGGAGCCCCATGCAGGAAAGCCCGTTGAATTCTCGGTTGATGAGATTGAACCCATGCAAAGAATCTCCTTCCGCTGGCATCCGTTCGCGGTTGAGCCTGGCATCGACTACTCAAAGGAACCCACAACACTCATCGTCTTCGACCTGCAAGAGGCCCCTGGCGGTACGTTACTGACAATTTCTGAGTCCGGATTCGACCAAATACCGCTCGCCCGGCGCGCCGCAGCTTTCAAAGCGAACGATGGTGGGTGGACCATGCAGACAACTCTTATCGCAAAGTATTTGGCTAAGCAGGCAGTAGCATGAATAGTGCACGACCCGTAACAAACCGGCGGCGCATAGCGCCGGTTTCTTCGCGAATATCGCGCGGCCGCACGGTGGCAAGGGACATCGCCGACGCTGCGCGCGTATTTGCTGCGCTCGGCGACAGTACGCGCCTTCACATAGTCTCGAGGCTCTGTCGAAGCGGCCCGCTGTCAATCGTTCGACTTACCAAAGACTCAGAGGTTTCCCGCCAGGCGGTCTCGAAGCATCTCCGTGCGCTTGAGAAAGTGGAATTGGTGAGTAGCGATCGAACGGGGCGAGAGCGAATTTGGGAACTACAAACAAGGCCGCTTGCTGAGGCTCGCCAATACTTGGATGAAATCTCTGATCAATGGGACGGCGTGCTGGAGCGCCTGCGAGCCTTAGTGGAGGGAACCGGCTGATGGATGGCGATTTTTCTGGCTTCGCTGAGTCTTCTCACTCCGGCGGCCTTTTGAAGCACAAAGACGCCCCAGCAGACTCGGATTGGGGGGGCCGAAACCCGTCATTGGTCTGTGACAGCAACGGGTCGAAAGAACGCGCCAGAGGAGCCAGAGTACCGCGAACTAGATTCTTCAAATGGTCCGCCCATCCCACGTTTTGACGGCACAATCGCTCCGGAGGCAAACTCGCAGGATCGCGGGGCCCCTATCCAAGAATCGAACCATGTTGATCGGATACTTCATGCGCACGAAGGATCGCGCGGCTCGAGTCCGCGATACCTTTCGCGAGTACCTGACATCTTGCCGCGGTCACACGAAGACTATCGCGCAGCGCGCGCTTGCAGTATCGTCGCCAGGTCAAGAACCCCTGTTGCGCAACTGCTTTCGATTTCAGAGCCTTCTCATCGAACGCCAGTCCATGCGCTTCAATTTCCTGCTCAAGTCCAAAGCGATCGATTGCGCGCTTTTCGAGTCCTTGGACGATATCGGGGCGCGCCTCGACAAGGACTGGATGGAAGCAGAGGAGGGCGCGATCCGGGAACGCAATCCCCATTACGGGGACGTGTCTGGAGAAATCGAGGCCATAAAATCCCACTGGGACGCGGACGCCCTTACGGCACCGCTGCTAAAGGCTACACCAAGATCCGAAATACCGTGACGCAAGCAAGGCAATAGCAGACCGAGTTGCGGAGCCGCAAAAGCGCGTGCGCTAGCCGCCCGGTCCAGACAACCGGGACTTGTTGACTTCCCGCTTTTCACGCTCCGTGAAACGCAGACGCCGGCGCGGACCGTGGCACACCAACGGGACGCGCAATAGACATCGCTCCCGAGGGGCTCCACCACCACACTACAGCCCTCGCAAGACGGCCTGTCCGCGACAGGCCTGTTGGTGCGTCAGCACCGAGCCGCGGGCGCGCGGCCAGCGGCGCGCGGCCAGCGGGGAGCGGCGTCCGCCCTTTTTTTGTGACGGGCAGCGCTATTCGACAGTCTCTGAACAGCCCTCACTTGCCGGTCGCCGTGCTGAAAATGGTCGCGCCAAGACTGCCGTCGAGCCACTCCAACGGTCACACCGGTTGCCAAGGCGGGGCGTGTAGAGGACGATATCCAGAGAATAAGAACACATGACTGGGATAGCAGAAGGGTTGTTCGGCGGGTGGCCCTCGGGGACGACCGTCGCCTCCCGACTGAGGCGGAAAAAATGACGGCCAAGTCTGCGGAAATATTCTATCGGTATTTCTACTTCATCATGTCGCTGGTCATCGTCGGACTTGTGATCTATGGCTTCAGCCACACTATCGATGAAAATCTCATCCGCCCAGCATATCCTCGTCCTCTCGTATTATATTTCCATGCGGCGATTTTTGCGGGTTGGGTTGTCTTGTTGAAGTGACCGGCATCCTTACGGTTTTGACCAATCGCCGTCGCCGGGAGCAAACTCGGGGTAGCCCCGCTTGGCGGTGGCATCTCAAAAGCAGGGGATAACCAAAATGAAAATACGACTTCGTCTTCTTTCCGTAGTACTGCTGGTCGCGGCTGCATGTATCACACAGCCCGCGAACGCGAATTCCGTCCGATCCAACATTGAGGCGGCTAACGCACAGTTCTCTGGGGCCGCCGCCAAGGGGGACGGTGCCGGCCTCGCGGCGCTGTACGCCACCGACGGCCAAGTGCTGCCGGCCGGTAGCGACCCAATCAAAGGCCTGGAGGCCATTCAGAAATTCTGGCAAGGCGCGCTCGATTCCGGAATCGCCGGCATCGGACTCACGACCATCGAGATCTACGGTCATGGCCCGACGGCGACGGAAGTCGGTCAGTACGAGTTGCGTGACAAGAATGGCAAGGTTCTCGACCACGGGAAGTACGTCGTCGTCTGGAAACACGAGGGCGGCAAGTGGAAATTGCTCCGCGACATGTTCTCAACCAACGTACCGCCCGCCAAACAATAGCCCCTGATCGGGCATCGCCAAAACTCCTCACCGACAGACAGGTCTGCGTGATAGCGTGTGTGACCGCCACAGTTCAGCCACGCGAAGCGCGCCACTGGCTCCGGAAGGGCTCCACCATCACACCACCCACTTACAGCCCTCGCAATCCCTCTGGGTGCGTCAGCACCGAGCCGTGGGAGCGGCGTCTGCCTTGTAAGGAGGGCTAGCGCAATGAAGTATGGTGGAATCGTCGCTTCGTTCGCTCTGCTACTCAGTGCGCTCCCGTTATCAGCGATTGCGCAAGATATACCCAAAGACGAAGGCGCCTTCACCGAATACGTGGCAGGTCAGTTGCGTACCCAACTCGGCGATTCCGCGGTCGTCGTCGCCGGTCCCCTAACGCTCAAGCTCGGTCGGCTCCAGGCCAACCTCGACCGCATCTTCACGTTTTGCCACCAGAATGCCGCCGCGTGTTCAGCGGAAGTCTCAACATTCGTCAAGGGCGTTACGGAAACCTACGAGGCTCAAGGGGCGCCGATTTCGGCGGCCGCCATACGGCTTGTCATTCGCCCAACGCAGTACGCGCAACAGATGCGCGCCTCCCTCAAAGCCCAAGCCTCCGCCTGGTTGCCAAAGCCCTTCGTCGAGGGACTCGTAATTCTGCCCGTTCTCGACTCCCCGAGGACTCTGAGGATGCTCACTGTCGCCGACCTCAAGACATTCGGCCTGACCGACGAACAGGTACAGCAGGTCGCGCTGGCCAACCTGCGTAGCGCACTCACGCCGCTCATGGAGGTGGCCAAAGTCGAGGGATCCGGGCGTATCGGCCAACTCGTGGGAGATACTTATATCCCCAGCCGCCTCGCCCTGTTGGACAGCTGGGCGCCGCTGGCCGAGGCCCAGGGCGGCAAGCTGATCGTCGTAGCGCCCGCCACCGACGCACTATTTTACGTGGGTGACGATTCGCCGGCCGCCATCGACGCCTTGCGTGCGGTCGCCCGTAATGTCATGGGCCGAGCGCCTCATCCTCTCTCGGACATTTTGCTGCGGTGGAGGGCTACCGGATGGGAAGTTGTTCATTAGCACAACGCAGCTATCTGCCTCGCGCATAGCCAAACCGCTGCAAACCCCCGGCATGTCCGCGACAGGGCCTCTGGGTGCAGCTACTTGCTGTCCGGGACGCAGTGAAGGAGTGGATCGTCGCTTGTTATCCGGATCGCCGTAAATCCGACCATGGAGGCTACGGGCGAAACCTCCTGTTTCGCACATTCCCGGTAACATGCATGCGATCCATTTGGGTTGCGCGTGATGCTGCGTCCGGCAAACATGGGTTCCGTTTCGGTGACGTATTTAACAGGCATTACGATTGGTAATAGGATCCCGTATGCTCGTGCCAAGGCTTTAGGATCGCTTTCTTGACACAGAAACCGCATGGATAAACCCGCAACACGCGCCCCCGTTCGAATCAAGTTCTCGCGGTACGAGAAGGTCGTTATCGGCATTCTGGGATTTCTGCAGTTCACCGTCATTTTGGACTTCATGATCATCTCGCCTCTCGGGGCGATTGTGATGCCGAGCCTGCACATCAGCCCACAGCAGTTTGGCCTCGCGGTCTCTTCCTACGCTTTCAGCGCCGGAGTGTCGGGATTTCTTGCGGCAGGCTTCGCCGACCGCTTCGACCGAAAACGGCTACTGCTGTTCTTCTATTTTGGGTTCATGCTCGGCACCTTGCTGTGCGCTTTAGCCACGGCTTACCCGCTCCTTTTGCTGGCACGCATCGTTACCGGATTGTTTGGCGGGGTGATTGGCTCCGTCGTATCCGCCATCACCACGGACCTCTTTCCTCTGGAAATGCGGGGCCGAGTGATGGGGGTGATTTCCACCGCCTTTGCCGCGAGCCAGGTGCTCGGGCTCCCCGCCGGGCTGTATTTGACCAGCCATTGGGATTGGCACGCCCCCTTTCTTGCAATCATTGCCGTCGGTGTGCCGGCGGGTGTCATCATCATGCTCTTCATGCGGCCAATCGTCGGGCACCTCGCGCTTAAGCAGGAGCACAGCCCTCTGACGCATCTCATTAACACGATCACCGAGCCACGCTATCGCCTCGCGTTCCTCCTCGTAATGCTGCTGCCGACCGGCGGCTACATGCTGATGCCCTTCGGCACCGCCTATATTGTGAATAATGTCGGATTGACCTTCACCGTGCTGCCGGTGATTTATCTTGTGACTGGGGTGAGTACTATTTTTGTGGGCCCGCTGGTCGGCAAGGCCAGCGATAGTCTCGGCAAGTTCCCCATGTTCTGCTTCGGGAGCATCGTGACGCTGGTTATGGTGCCGATATGGACACATATCGGCCACGTGCCGCTTGCCACGGTCATTGTGATCAACGTAATCCTATTCGCGGGCATCTTTTCGCGGATGATCCCGGCTCAGGCTCTGCTCTCGGCTATCCCGGAGCCCGCCAAGCGCGGCGCCTTCAATGCCGTCAGCGCTTCATTGCAGCAATTCGCGGGCGGGGTATCGGCGGCAGTGGCGGGCTGGCTCATCGTTCAGAGGCCGAATGGCTCGCTCGCTCATTTTGATTGGCTAGGATATGTCGTGATGGCTATCGCACTGGCGACGTTCGCTCTGATGTATCGAGTGAACAAGCAAGTGTCCGAGGCCGCACCGAAGTAGAACATGCTCGCGCTCCGGGTTCTTTCTAACGCGCGGTGTTCGATCGATCGCGAAGCAAGGAGGGCAAAAGATGCGGCGCGAGAGCTTATATTGCGTTGAGTGACCCAATCATCCTTCGAACAGGCCCATGGGTAGAATCTGACGCGCTTGTCCGCAGCGCATCTTTGCGGTCCTGGACGGTGTGGATTTTAGAAGTCATCCAGGACCCCCTTTATTCGCAGATGGACGATGTTAACAGCGTTTCTGATCAGCTTTACATGGGCGTCCTGGTCATCTAGGTCTTCGCCCAGAATACGTCTCACCGAATTGGTCATATTTTGCGGCGTGAACCCGGCAATGTGTCCGTGAACCTCGCCGTTCAGACTGGATGCGAACATGTTTCCATGCCTGTGTGTCTTCTTGCTGTGATTTCCCACCGTTTGAAAAAAGTTCAGCTTGATGTCGGCATCAATGTTTATGAATCCTGATTTTGGAAATTTCCGGAATATTGGTTGGTTCGGGAACCTGGTCCGGAAGATTGCGGGCCTCGTCGGCGAAAAATGCAGCATCGAGTGCCGCGACGAACGCAACTGGGATATTCTCCTGGTTGAGACGTTGTGCCAGATCAATGGCATTTCGTCCACCAGAACTAGATCAGTAGACGAAGATGCCTCCGGTGTCATTGCCGCTGAGCTCCGTTTTGATCTTTTGCAAGAAATTATTGATCAGAGGGGCGGACTCATCCCGAATGGTGGACGTCTCCTGACCCATTCGAATCAACGTTCTATCTTGCTGGCGAAGGCGCGGGACCGGCACCAGCACACTCGGCATTCAGAACGAGACCCTGCTCGACTCCAACCTCAATGTGATTCCCGACACCACCACGGGTGGTTCGGTCACCGTCACGTCGGGCTCGGTCTCGGCACCGGAGATCGACCCAGCCTCAGCACTCAGTGCGCTCGCGCTCTTGTTGGGCGGTGTTGCCGTCTTGCGCGGCCGTTTCGCCGGGAGATGTTAATTGGCCCATTGACGTGACGCGTCAATGAAACGCGCCTTCAGACGGGGCGTGGGTGATTGATAGCATAGTCCACCCGTTGACACATACTTGACGCGGCGCAACTTGCCGCCCAGGGATGCTGATCCCGTTCACGGGCTTTAGTGCACCTCGCACCTCACATTCTAGCCTCCGCCTGGCACTTTCTCTCACCCAATTACGATTTATCCCTCGAACGAGCAAAGACTCGCGGAGCGGAGAACCAATCAATGCAGTCTCGAAAGAATCCCGTAACTCGATGGCTCAGCGGCGTGCTGATCCTAGCCGGTGCCCTGGTCATCAATACCTTCTTAGCACCGGCCGCCTTCGCGACGTTCCCCGGCGCCGCCGGCGAGATCGCGTTCGACTGGCTGCCGAATTCAAATGACCCCCTCGGGCTCACGTATATATTGACAATCGACGGGACACAGCTCACCGCGGCCAATGGGTCTGTTTACGACACGGCGCCCAAGTACTCGCCAGATGGTTCGCTCATCGCCTTCATCGAGAACGGACCCGGCGGCACCACCGTCCAGATCATGAACGCCGACGGAAGCAACCGGCGGACGCTACTTACGCCGACGAGTGCTGGCCTGCCAACACCCGCAACCTTTCTATCGGTGGCCTGGCTCTCGGACGGATTGCATCTGGTGACGAGCGTAGAGATCCTCGGTGCCTACAATCTCGGCGGTATTTTCGAGTTCGCCGTCGACGGGTCGGGCCTCACGCAAGTACTCGCCAACATGGCCCCGGATCAGCAGACCGTGTTCGATTTGGATGGATCGCCCGCCGATAATAGCATTGCTTTTCGCTGCCGATTTCGTTACGGGCCCGGTAGCTCCGGTTTCTTGCGCGACGACTATTGTCTTCTCGATCCGAATGGCGGGTTGGCCGAGTTGCCGGTGGAGCCGCCAGTCACGCTCGTGCTGGACATCGACACCCTGTCCCCGCCGCATTTCACACCGGACGGAACCAGCCTCATCTTCGCCATGCACTACGCGGACCCACTGTCAGTGCAGTACTCCTGCACGGATCCCTACTATCCAGCATCCAAGGAAAGTGGCACGACGCCCTGGGTGCATGGCGAGATCTTCCAGATGAACCTCGACGGCACGGGTTTCACGCAGCTGACGACGTCGCAACCGGTCACCTATAGTGCTACGACTCCAAACGGTCAATTTATATGTGGGGTCACTGCCGCGCTCGCGTTCGACGACGCGCTGATGTCGCCTGACTCTCTCACGATCGTCGGGCACGGCCTCCAGATGTACTCGAACGCCTCAGAGGTGGCGGGATTCTGGTCATTGAATCCAGCAGGCAGCGGCCCTTCATCGCTGATCGCTTCGGAGCGCCTCTACGGAACTTCTCTTGCAAGACCCGACTGGCAGGCCTTCCCCAACGCACTCGCGGTGATCATGCAGGATGGTCATGGCAATCCACTGAACGGTCTCAACGTGCAGCTCTTTCAGTCGGATAGCAAAACACCGGTCGGCGGAACTCCGGTGAATTCCACAGCGGGCCGCTATGTCTTCCCGCAGTCGATCGCTCCGGGCACGTATCAATTACAAGCGACCTTGACCGATAACTGCCAGCCCGCGGGTTGTATTCCCTGGTTCGATATTTTCTATGCTCCAGGGCCTGCCACCCCGGTACAGGCGACGTTCAGTATAAATTTCGATCCCAATGGAGGTCCGATCACGGTCAACTTCTCCGATACGGATCCCAGTTTCCTCTCGTCGAACATTGGCACGAACCAGTCCGATCTCGACAATCTCGACGCCATGGCGGACATCTACTTTCGGGTCCGGCAGTTCACGGACTGGGTGAAGGCACACCTCACCTCGGCATCCGTGCAGACCGTGCACTACTACACGTTTGCGACCACTGATCCGTTGACAGGCAACCCGTTACCTCCCATCTACTGCCAATACCGGAACGGCTCCTACATCATAATAATGGGTACTGTGGACTCGGCCTATCAAAATCGGGACGGTACTATCGAGCCGGGCTTCCCGAGCGATGGGCCGGAGAACGAAGAGTGGCACGAATTCACGCATCATCTTTGGTTCACCTTCGTGAATCCGAATAACTGCACGAACGACGTGAATCACCAGGGGTATAGCAACCCCAACACCTGCGATTCTCTCAAAGAGGGCTTCGCCGAATTTCTACCGACCCTTGCGGGACAGGACATCATTCCCACGACCAGCGCCTTCTACGATCACTTAGTCAATCTGGAGGTCAATATCAAAGCCTGGTGGTACGCAACGCCCAGCACATCGGAGGAAGAGCTCGCGGTCGCGGGCTTGTTCTGGGATCTGCTTGATTCCAATGTCGATACGGATACAACTTTTGTGTTCGCGAAGAACGGCAACTTCCTCCCTGTCACTTACAGCGACACGGTGAACATGACCCTGGGTCAGCTCTGGACTCAACTCACGAGCTCGAATCCTGTAACCATGGTGGATCTCTATCGCTCCTTCGGAACGCAAACCCCGGCCTTCGATCTCGACGGCGACGGTGTGCCCGACGTGTCGGCCATTGATGAAGTGTTCCTGATGCACGGCTTCTTCCCGACCGATCAGCACCCGACTTCTAGCGGTCACGACGTTCCCTACTTTGACGTGGGCTATGCTCAGCGAGCGGGCCTATTCCCCGCCAATGCCGTTATCGGGATGACCTCGCACAACGTGTATAACGCCGCAGGTCTCCCGATTCAGGATCTCACACGCTACAACTATCCGCTCGATCCAAACTCGACCGTGGGGGTGACCGTGGTAGACACCAATGGTGCGCCGGTGCAGGGAGCGTCCATTCACATGGTGTTCAATTATCCCGACAGCTTGGTCGATACGATCGACGCACCATTGAGCGGCTCGACGGACCAATTGCACCTCAAGCTGCCACCTTACTTCGATTACGCCCTGACGGCCGGCACGGCGCTCCCCGCCTGCAATCCCGCGACGGATCTCTATGCCAACGTGACGCTGAGCGTGGAGGTGGCCGGGCGGAGCTCAACGCAGACGGTCGTACTCGATAATTGCACCTACCTCAATGCGGTGGCGGCGGCTCAGGCCCCGCCCGCATTGTCCTACACCTTCACTGTTCCCGCGGCAGGTCCCCCGCCGACGTACATGCTCACGCTCACCACCGCCGGCACGGGGTCGGGGACCACAAGCGGGGCCGGGACCTATACGGCAGGCCAGAGTGTGAGCGTGGCCGCCACGCCAAGCGCAGGGTCGGTCTTCAGCGGCTGGAGCGGCGCGAACGGCACCGAGTGTGCGACTGGCACCGTAGTCATGAGCGCGAACAAGAGCTGCACCGCGACTTTTACCGCCCTATCGACCGTACCCAAGGTGGTCGGTGACACGCTGGCTGCGGCGACGAGTGCGATTACCGGTGCGAATCTGCTCGTTGGAACCGCCTCGCAACAATCAAGCATGACCGTGATTCCAGGGTTAGTGGTCGGCCAAAGTCCTTCCGCCGGCGCGAGCGTGACCGGCGGCTCCGTTGTGAACTTGGTCGTCTCGACCGGCTCGACGTGTGCCGACCTGGCGCTAGTGAAAGCGGCGTTTGGATCGAAGCTCGGGCAGCCCGCTTACAACCCCATCGCCGATGTGAATAACGATGGTGTGGTCAACATCATCGATCTCTCCACGGTCGCGCGCGCACTGCCTGCTGGCACCAAATGCAACTATTAATAGCTCACATTACATAATCCGGACTCAATATTTCTTCGCATGCAAAGTAGATTCTTCAAAACACCCGGCGTATCTTTTTCCAGCAACCCGACAAAAAATAGCTCAGGGATTCTCAAGAAAAGGAAGGGATGTATGCAGAAGCATTGGCAATTAGCAGCCGCGTTAGGCGTTACCGCGATCCTCATCGGATCGTTAGCGAACGCTCAGGCCGATATCACTATCGATCCGACCACCCAAACGACCTCGACCGGCACGGTCGTGACGGTGGACGTCGACATCACGAACGTCACCAACCTCTACGGCTACCAATTCGATCTCACCTTCAACCCGAGCATCCTTCAGGCTGTTTCTTCTACCGAAGGAACCTTTCTCCCGAGCGGCGGGGCCACGTTCTTTATCCCCGGCACCAACGACAACGTCGGCGGCACCGTCTCCGCTACGGCTGATACGCTGCTGACCGCCGTCAACGGCGTCAGCGGTACCGACGAGCTCGCGGTGTTTACCTTCGATGCGATCGGCACCGGCACTAGCACACTCGGCATTCAGAACGAGACCCTGCTCGACTCCAACCTCAATGTGATTGCCGACACTACGACGGGTGGTACGGTCACCGTCACATCAGGTACGGCCACCGCACCGGAGATCGATCCCGCCTCGGCACTCAGCGCTCTCACGCTTCTCCTGGGTGGTGTCATGGTTTTGCGAGGTAGCGGCGCTAGCGCGCGACTCAACGGAATGTAACCGTCGCAAATCGGGTCGACGATCCCAAATCCGAGTGCTTAGCTGTAACTGCCTAGGGGGAACTTGCAGGTGGGTAACGGCCGGGTAGAAAAGCTGCCGCACCCTAGAACTATAAGTAACCGAACGGGGGCGTGGCGATGAACCAGGAGTGCTTCCAGTGGACTGCTGGGTTTCGCTGCGACGTCGCCCTGCCGATCGCGCGCACGATATGTGGGACTTTGATGGTCCGCAACCGACAGTGCTACTCGATTGGAATGGTATTCCGGCCATTGAGCACACTTCAAAGACGGGATACATGTGGCTCCTCGACCGGGCTAGCGGCGAATCGCTCTGGGCGTACGATGAAGTGGCGGTCCCCCCGACGCCGGCAAACGCGACATTTCAAAACCCGTGGCCGACCCAACCCCAATCCTCGATTGAATCCATCACCGAGCAGCAAGCCCAAGCGCTCGCGGCGGGCTACACCGCTGCTCCGTTGTGGACTTCGCCGCAACCAAAGACAATGGTGTTCCAACCATGGGGCGAAGGAGGAATGGAATGGCCTCCGGCGGCTTATAGCCCACGAACCCAGATGATCTACTCGCATTCCCGTTATTTTCCGGGTGGTTACGCAGTCGCGAATGACGCGGCGACGGATCCGGCCTGCCAGCCGGGCCACACCACAGCCTTTTGCGGATTAGCCGATTTTTTGTACCCAACAATACCTGGCTCCGGCGTGCATCACGGCGTTTACGGAGCGGTAAACACAGTTACGGGAAAGGTCGCCTGGACGATCCCCATACTTACTACTGCACCCGACTCGGGCGTGACAGTCGCAGGCGACCTGGTCTTCTTCGGCGACAACACCGGGCTCTTCTATGCCGCGAATGCAGCGACGGGTGAGATCCTGTGGGTCTTCGATGCCTGGACCGTGCCCAACGCGACCGGCGGAAATGCCTCTGCAGCCGTTTATGAGATCAACGGCGTCGAGTACGTCGTCTACGGCTTTGGCGGCAACCCGGGCGAGAGTTTTGCACTGGGTGACGCGGTGATCGCCTTCGCGCTTCCCTCGGCCATAGCGGCGGCGGCCGAGAAGACGGCGGCGGGCAAGGCGAAGGCCAAATAACTGATTCGGAGGAGGCCGGGAGTTGGCCGTGGCTCGTTCTTGTGAACGGGCTGCGGCTGGGTCCCGGAAGCGAACAACCATAGGATCCGAATCGTCAGGCAGGCCGACGACAATACCCCGAGGCGCCTCCGGCGTATCCAGAATGAATGTCGCGCCTCGGGATAGCCACCGCTGCCAGTCGGATATCGTGCGGGCCAACTCGCGTTCGTACGTGGATCCAAATGCGTCGGGTGCCTCGGACAAAGCCTGAAGCCGTACTTCACGCAGAATCGCTTCGCCACCTGGGGCCGCCCTCCGCACGCGCAATTCTCCAACGCATATACCATTTGGGGGTCGGCATGTAGTCATGATTTATCCTGCCCCCGTGCCTCGATGCGCAGAGTCATCGATGTCATGAACATGCGCCTCCACGCGAAAGCCCTTACGTCTGGATAAATTCTAGTATGTGTCGATTTACCTGATCCATGTGAGTGACGAACAAACCATGCGGTGCGCCTGGATAAACCTTAAGTACAGCGCCCGGAATTCCCATGGCTGTGCGCCGGCCGGTGATCTCCAGTGGCGCCGACCTATCGTTGTCGCCATGCAGTATCAAAACGGGCCGGTCGACCTTCGCAAGATCGGGACGAAGGTCCGTCTCGACGTAAGCCCGATGATACGCAATGGCGGTTGGCACATGAGCCCGAACCAATTCCAGCTGGATCCAATCCATCATTTCTGGAGAAGTATCGGGCGTAAAGAATGCCGCCCGATTGTCCTGCAACCATTTGGGGTAGTCCGCGGCCCAGAGAGCTCTCATCTGACTGAAATACGCGGGCGGCCGCCTCGTACGGGTTATCGGCTGTTTGTAGAACGTACGGCGTCGTCGGCGCGAGCATGATAACCTTGGCAATACGGCTGGTGCCATGCCGACCTATATAGCGAATGATTTCTCCGCAGCCCACGGAATGCCCGGCGACGACCGGGTCTCGCAGATCGAGACCCTCGATCACCGAATGAAGATCATCCGCGAACGTATCCAGATCGAGGCCTGGTGCCGACCCATCCGACCGACCATGACCGCGACGGTCATAGCTGATACAGCGGATGCCATGATCGCCCAGAAACGCCTCTTGGTAGCTCCACATCGCGCTGGAAAGCGACAGGCTGTGAACGAACAAGATGGGACGGCCTGATCCCCATTCGCGATAAAACAGGGCCGATCCGTCCCGCGTTCGAATTCTCGTCGGTCTGCTTCGAACCCCTCCGCGCGGCACCAGGGGGCTTGCGCCCGCCGCCACACCCATCGCGCCAGTGGCGACTGTCGATACAAGTACATCTCGCCTTTGCATGATTCGCTTCCTCCTAGTTAAGCGTATTTAGAGGGTTTGGAGGCGGCGCCGCAATTACGACTGAGGTAATTGCCGTGGCTAGTGCTTCGAAGACACGGAGGCGGATGGGCGACACATAGAGCCGGTGCGCGCCGCCCTTCGACGGGCGGCGCTAACGCGACGAGTTACTAATCGGCGCAGCTGGCGTCAGCAAGCTTCAATCGACGAGCGACCCCCATCGCACCGCGCGCAATTACGATTGGATGGGGACCTATGTTTACCTTCGACGTAATTGTCTTCATTTT
>Ga0207048_10270_pt1 | contig 16479 bp, 13 predicted proteins | sample Alteio_BWMinCont_65_FD_153301 | JGI IMG/M metagenome (GOLD analysis project Ga0207048, IMG submission 153301) | Enriched cells from forest soil in Barre Woods Harvard Forest LTER site, Petersham, Massachusetts, United States -... | ecosystem: Environmental > Terrestrial > Soil > Temperate forest >...
CTACAACCTCTCGTTTCATGATTCGGTGAATTTGCTCCTGCGCATATGTGGAGATTGCAATAACCAGATCTGCCTTTTTGATCATAAATCTTAGGAATAAACGTGAAAGCCACCAGCGCCGCGCCAAGCTCAGTTCGGCCGTGTAAAAGTGTAGTATCAACTTAGCACGACAGGTCCGTGCCGCAACAAACCCGAAAAGTCCTTGAGGAAAAGGCCAATGAACATGGATCGCATCAAAGCGTTTTGCAAGACAGAATCTAAAAATACTGATGGATCCGAAAATCAAATAGAAGAGAGCCAGAATCTTATAAAAAGGAGTCCGTATCTTATTCGGCGCACCCTCATCCTGCGTCAAACTTTCGAATGGCGAATAAAAATATCGGAATCTTTTAACAGGGATATCACCTATCCTGTGATCCGTCAGGCCTTTGAAAGAAGGTGCAAATACCGTAATGCTCATGCCCGCTTTTTGTAGACGGTTGAGCGCCTCAACAAGCCAGGGGACTTCGGGATCACCTGCATAACGCGGGAAGGATGTTACAATATGGCAGACACTAATATTCTCTTTATGAAAATGCGGCGGGGTCGTAGAGTTGTGATTCATGACGGATCGTGGATCTTATTTTCGAATCAATCAACTAATCGTTTCTTGATATCGTACAAATCACGCCGGTTGCGATCCCCATGCGCAATCATCTCTCCAATGAGCCCCATTAGAACCAGCTGAAGGCCTACGATCAGAAGAATCCAGCTGAATGTTAACAACGGCCTTAGTCTGATCGGCAGGCCCAAGAGCCATTGCATGCCGAAATAGCAATTGATCAGAAATCCCGTGCCAAAACACAGCAACCCGATTCCACCAAAGAAATGCAAGGTGTTGTGAAAATGGCAGGAAAGGTATCTCATGAGGAATTGCAGAAGTGCTACGAGGATTGCGACCTTTTTCTGTTTCCTTCCATTGTTGATGATACTGGAGACACAGAGGGGTTGGGTGTTGTTGTACTGGAAGCCATGAGCTATGGGAAACCAGTGATTGCTTCACATGTAGGTGGTATTGTTGATATTATCCAGGATAATGTTACCGGATTGCTGGTCAAAGAAAAAGACCCCATCAGTCTTGCCGCGGCAATCGAGCGATTATTGAATAACCCGACCCTTGTAGAACAAATCAGACAGAACGGATTTGATTTGCTGGAGAAACAGTTTAATTGGGATTGTATCATTGCGCGATGGAAATCCATCACTTTGGAGTGTGTTCAACGTGAACCTCATAGGTGATCCGCCGCTCCATGAGCAGACTCCCAATTTTCTAACGGATCGTGTAGACTGGTTATCCATATGCGATCCCCTCCTCGGTTATAGGTTCTAATGCAGAACCTCCTCAAGAAGGTTGCACGAAACTCGTTAATCCTCTATTCAGCAGAGTTCATTAATAGAGCTGCAACGTTTGTCTTTGCTATCTATGCTGCGAATATCTTAGGAAGTGAAGCATTTGGTCAGTTATCGTTTGCCTTGACACTGTTAGCATTGGTCGCTATTTTCTCGGATTTTGGTCTCTCGACCCTGCTGGTTAAAAAAGTCGTCCAGGACGCGACACATAAAAATGAACAGTCTTCATGTGTCTTGATCATGAAATATTGCTTCACCGGATTAATTCTAATAGTTGCTTTAAGCTATCTTTCACTGATACATGCAGCGTCTGATGTCTGGACTTTTACCTTGATCACTGGGATTGGTCTTGTTGTCGGCTCATATGCCCAGGTTATGAGCGCTATCTTTAAAGGATTAAATTTAATTCCATTTGATGGAATAACTAAAATTGTTTATGGATTGTTCAATGCCGGAGGGTGCATCTTAGCTCTCACGTTAAACTATGGCCTTGTGGGCATTGCAGTGGGAACTCTTCTGGCTTCAATGATCTACTTTTTTATAACCTATCTGATCAATCGGCGAAATCACCTGGTCACGATTTCAGTCGTTCGCCCCTTTACCGTCAGGCCATATCTGACACTTTTCCAAGCATCCATGCCATTTGGGATGTTAGCAATTCTTAGTGCCATGTATTTTAGAATTGATACAATTATGCTACAGCAAATGAAAGGGCCTGTGGAAGTCGGAGTCTACAATGCGGCCTATCGTCTGTTTGAAGTCCTGCTGATCATTCCTTCAGTCTTCTCTTTAGTGCTCCTGCCCATTTTAAGCGATGCGCTTGCCAAATCTGACCATCGCGCTGTAGAGATTCTTACACAGCAGATAATCCGCTATTTTTCGTATGTCAGCATTCCGACTGCCGTAATCGTTACTTTATTAGCTCACCAAATTATTGCCTTATTTTATCCCATAAACGAGTATGCAGGTTCAGTAAAGGTTCTTCAGATTCTGATTTGGGCAATCGTTGCGGTTTTTATCTCCGGGACAACCAGCACTCTGATTAACGCAGGTAGGCTACCTCAAATTAATACCTGGATTGCATTTGGAATGGTTGTCTTAAATATTTCTCTGAATTTTCTATGGATACCGAGTTGGGGATTAATCGGGGCATCGGTAGCTACGGTCATTACCGAATTTTGCGGCATCTTTATGAATACGATTTACATCCGGAAAGCTTTTTATCGGATTCGCTATTTGCCGTATCTCTACAAACCGGGAATAGCGTCGTTAATTATGGCGGTGGTGGTCTATTATACTCATTCCCTTCTCCTCCTCCCACTTTACCTGCTTGTATATATTCTCATATTAATTGCCATTGGTGGTATTTCCGCTGCTGAGTTTCAATCCGCTAAAATGCTCTTACGGGCCGGATATACAAAAAAAACGGGATGACAATCTTGACAATAAAGCAAACAGCCTCTGGAATTATCTGGGTAGGACCCATCTTTGATAGAGGTGGTTATGGCAACGTGTCGCGTAACCATCTGCTTGGACTTAAACGCGTCGGCTTCCCTGTTAGAGCTGTTAACTATGGTCTAGAACATAAGGCCGACATTCATCCGGATATCTACAACGAAATCTCAAGTCTTTTGTACAAGGACGTCGGTCCATATCCCGTCGGGGTCGTGCATTACGAGCCTGAGTTGTTCCCTAGTGTGAAATTCACCGGTGTTCTGAAGAAGATCGGATATACTATTTTTGAGACGGACAGGATACCAAGACACTGGATTAAATACTGCAATCAGATGGATGAGCTTTGGGTCCCTTCACGATTTAATATGGAAACATTCACTCGTTCCGGTGTCAAACCTGAGAAAATAAGGCTCGTCCCCATTGGGGTGGACACCTCTTTTTTTAAACCCCGACAGGAAAAGTTGCCTATCGAAGGGAAGAGAAAATTTACTTTTTTATACACATTTGCATTCAATTGGAGGAAAGGGTTTGACCTTCTACTGGAGGCCTATTTAAAAGAGTTTACGGCTAAAGATCATGTGTCCTTAATCTTAAAAGTTTATGAAGATCAGGGTGTAAAACAACATGAGATCAAAGAGATCATTATGGGCTCCATAGTGGAGAAAGTCGATTTGACGAGGAAAGATGCCCCTCACCTCGCTGTTATAGATAAGCCCCTGGACCAAGAAGGACTACGTCGACTCTATAATAGTTGCAATCTATATATTTCTACCGATAGAGCCAATGGTTGGGGCATGCCCTGCATGGAAGCCATGGCTATGGGAAAGCCAGCGGCTACGATCAACTGGAGTGGCAGCACAGAGTTTATGAATAAATATAACAGCCTTTTAATTGAACCAACGGGCAGCCTCGTGCCCGTGGACAGACGATTGTCAAAAGTACAGCCCTTATTATATTCAGGCCATAAATGGGCTGATGTTTCACTGGGCGAAGTCAGGAGAGTGATGCGATTTGCGTATGAAAACCCTGAAGCACTTAAAACCGTTGCGGAGAGGGGCGAGGCTTATATAAGAGAGAATTTCTCAATAGAAAAGGTTGCAAAACAACTGGTGGAAACGATTACATCATCGGAAATTCCGCATAAAAGTGAAACGTTGAAAGAGAAATATAAGGTAACTATACAGCATGCGATATTTCGAAAAATTAAAAGGAAGATATTAATGTTTAAGCATATGATTGGCAGTATCTTAACCGATTCGCACAAAAGCGATAAAGGCGGACTGTGAAAGCGATCATGCCACACCTAACACCCGCGTCAATGCTGATTGCAGAAACCGGCTTCGAGCAAGTAAGAAGGGAGTGGGCGTGAAAATTTTTATAAATGTTATACCTTTATTATTCAAACGGACGGGCATCGGAACTTATGCTTTTTACGTTTCACAGCAGTTCTTGAGGCTTTACCCAGATAATGAGTATGTTTTTTATTACGGTCGCACTTCGAAGAAACTTCGAGACCTGGTGCTATCTGACGACAATGCGAACTTGCCTTATCTTGGACTTATGTCATTGATAAAAAAGTTTGTTAAGAGGTTTCCTTTGACCCTGCCAGCTATAAAAACGGCGCAGAAAATGTTGCTGTCTTTATCCGGCAGTTTTGATATATATTTTGAGCCCAATTTTGTGCCATTGCCCGGTCTCAAGTCAAAGAGGATCGTTACCACCGTACACGATTTTTCTTTCCAGATGGATCCTGCGTGGACACTAAAGAGCGGATCCGATTTTTTTTCTAAACATTTCTTTAGAAACATATACCGTTCGGATGTAATTATAACAGACTCCAATTTCATAAAAAAACAGGCATTAGAATTTTTAAAGATAGAATCAGAAAAAATTGTATCTATCCCTCTTGGAGTAAACCACGAAATTTTCAAAACCCAGAAGATTACCGACAGGCGTGGGCTCCCGGAAAATTTCATTCTTTTTGTGGGATCTATCCAGCCGAGGAAGAATCTGAAAAGGCTTCTTCAAGCATACACGTCTTTATCGCACAATTTCAGAAGAGACCAGAAGTTAGTGCTTGTAGGGCAGGATGGATGGAATCAAAGGGATATCTTAGAGCTTATTAAAAAACATAGAAGCGATATCTGTCTCTTAGACTCCATAAAAAATGATTCAGAACTGGCCGGAATATACAGGGCGGCTTCTGTGCTTATTTGCCCTTCACTTTATGAAGGTTTTGGTCTTCCACCTTTAGAAGCGATGGCTTGTGGTTGTCCTGCAATTGTTTCGAACGTCGCAAGCCTTCCGGAAGTCTGTGGAGATGCAGCATATTATATTGATCCCTATGACGTTGAAAATATAGCCGACAGTCTTTGCAGAGTTTCTACTGACTCAGAGATTAGGAACGCTTACATCCAAAAAGGATTGGAAAGAGCAAAGCTATTTACATGGGAAGCATCTGCTAGGGAACACATGAGATTGTTTGAAAAAAATATCGGATAAAAATTTATATCTATATCATTGTTTCAATCCTAGACAACATGAGTTCTGAGATGTTTTCTAGGCCGGAACCGTAATACAGGAGATGCGATCTAGTCGTGCGAATAGGTCTGGACGCCAGTATTCTTCAAATTGAGTCTTCCCGTGTCCGGGGAATAGGTCAATATATCCAGAACCTTTTTCCACTTCTCTTGGAGTACGATCAAATTAATGATTACGTGATTTATGCGAGCAGAACCGCGCCGCAGATACCAACAACTCCGAATAGCCGCCGACCTGAGCAGAACCTTGTGACCTCACACTTGCCCAATGTTCCTTTCCTGGCAAAGTGCTTCCCTCAAACTTCTATCAGGAAGCATTACTATAACTTCCTGATACAGAATCAGGTATTTCTGCCGGCGAAGATCATGTTCGATAAAGTAGATTTGGTCCATTTTCCTGCACAGGCCAGTGCTCCGATAATACAACCGAAGGTTTCGGTTCTTACTTTATTCGATGCAATATTTCATATGTATCCGGATAGGTATCAGGTCTATTTTGAACAAAAAATGCGTGGGAAACTTCAGTCAATCGCCGTCAAAAAAGCGGATATGATTATAACGATCTCCGAAGCTTCGAAGAGGGATATTCACCGGGTATATGGCATTCCTTTGGATAAAATTCGAGTCACATATCTTGGAGTCAATGACCATTTCCAACCCATGGATCGACAGGCCGCACAAGACTTTTTGCAAAAAAAGTATGGTCTTCATGGCAGATTTCTCTTGTATGTAGGCGGCTTTGATTTTAGGAAAAATCTTCAGAGTCTCGTCTATGCGCTGGATCAACTTAAAAAACGTATTGGTATCCCTCATAAGTTAGTGCTCGTTGGTCAAGTCCCAGCTCATCCTAAAATACCGGGTTATCGGGACTTTGATATTCTTCGCAAAATGATATGCGACTTGAATCTTGAGGAGGATGTTCTTGTCCCTGGTTATGTTCCGGAGCAGGATTTGCCCATGTTCTACAATGCCGCCGATGTATTTGTCTTCCCCTCACTGTACGAGGGTTTTGGGCTGCCAGTGCTGGAAGCAATGGCTTGCGGGGCGCCGGTGGTTGCGCTGAACTCTTCATCCATTCCTGAGGTTATAGGTGATGCGGGAATTCTAATCGATCCCGTTGATGTTGACAACGCCCTCGTCAGGGTCCTGGAAGATCTTCTGAATGATCCACCTCGTCGTCAGGTACTTAGAGAAAGGGGTTTGGAGCGCGCGAAGCAGTTCTCTTGGCAAAAAGCGGCCGTAGAGACGCTCAAGGTCTATGAAGAATGTTACAGGCTACATAAAAACTAGGAAAGAGTTTTTCGCCATTCTCTTTATCGGTATCTCAACGTTCATCGTCTACCTTAATGCGGTAGGCAATGAATTTGTCTTTGATGACCATTTGATGATCACGATGAGACCCGTGATCCAAAGTCTTTCGAATCTTACATATATTTTAAAAAATTACAGGCCTTTTCGGGGTTTGATCCAAATGCTTGAGTTTCATTATTTCGGATTAGACCCCGTTGGATATCATCTTGTCAATATCTCACTTCACATCTTCACCAGCTTGACCGTCTTTGCTGTTATCAAGCGATTAACCGGTCAATTGGGGATTGGTTTCCTCGCCGCGATCATTTTTGCGTTCCACCCCATTCAAACGGATGCCGTGACATACATATCCGGCTTGAGAGACGTATTAGCAGGGTTTTTCTATCTCTTAGGGTTTTGGCTGTTTCTGATTTATAGACAGACAGAGAAGACCAAATTCCTGTTAATGGCTTTAGGCGCCTACGGGCTGGGAGTTTTGTCAAAAGAAGTTGCAGTGACCCTTGTTGCAATGTTTTTACTTTATGATGTGTTTTCAAATCTGACTGCTCGGGCTGAAGACGGAATTGAACGACAAGGGAACCTTTATACGGCTGTTGCTCAAACGGTTGCTCGTTACCGATATCTCTATCTGAGCGTCATCGCCGTGGGGATTGCGGTCGTTTACTATTACATCGTCCTAATGCATGCCTCAGGACGCATTATCGGGACGAGGATTGGATGGTGGGGTGGAAGCATGTTTTTAAACTACCTTACCGCAGCCAAGGTCATGATGTATTACCTGAAGCAATTGTTATTTCCGATCCACCTTTCCGAGGATTATATGGGAATCGGTATTGTGGCCAGGTCACCGTTTCAGGCAAGCGCGATTTTATCTTTTATCGGTGTCTGTGTTTATCTGTATCTGGCTGTTCGATTATATGCGAAACGGTCTTTTATGGGCTTCGCACTTTTTTGGTTTTTCATCGGTCTGACTCCTGCGCTACAGTTTATTCCTCATCATGAACTCATGGCTGAGCATTATCTGTATATTCCTTCCGTAGGATTTGCATTTTTCTTGGCGTTGGCGATAAATGATCTGTACAAAAGGTGTTATTCAGAGACGGCGAGAAAATTATTATACTGCGGAGTCACTCTCGTTTTGGTCCTCTATGCCGCTAGAACAATTGTAAGGAACCGTGATTGGAGCAATGATCTGAGTTTGGTTACGAAGCACTTAACTGTTTTTCCAAACGCTCCCAGAGCGAATCTTGAATTAGGGTATCTTTATCTTCGGATGAATTTACTCGAGACAGCGGAAGAGACTCTGAAACGTTCTTTGACGCAGTCTCCGGATTACGCGCTGGCTCTCAACGACATGGGTGTTTTGTATTCTCGTTTGTTTGACTATGATGCCGCTATTACCTATTTCAAGGCGACCAATCAGCAAGCGCCGCCATTCAATCCGCAGGCCGTCTCTAATCTTGGAATAAACTATATGGCTATTGGAAAAACTGAAGAGGGTTATACAACGCTTCTACAGGCAAGCAAGTTAGACGGGTTCGATGAAAACACGCTGGTGGCATTATATTATGCGAGCATGGTAAGAAAAGATTATGACGCTGCCGAGCGTTTTATCACGCAGAAAATAGCGTTTATACCTAACGATGTCGATAGCTATTTTAAATTGGCCAATGCGCTGAACCGGCGCTTTCGCTTTTCTGAGGCGATCAAAGTCTACAACAAGATACTCCAGTTGGATCCCGGCAATAAAGCTGCTCAAGACAGCCTCAAGGAGGCCGATAAAAATTTGGAACGCGGGATAGAAGTTCAGCATTTAACGGATAAAGGTCAGAACAATGCTAGAGTTTATTCGCTACAAGGTGAACTATGGCTTTCTGTTGGGGATCCGGAAGCCGCGCGGAAAGCTTTTGAGATGGCGTTAAGCGATGAACCTCAAAACACAAAAGTGTTGGAGCAACTATCCGGTACTTTGGAATCATTGGGCTTATACCAAGAGGCGATATCTTATCTGAAGAGATTCGCCACGACCAAGCCGGTAGATCCTCAACTGCATTTTCGATTAGCAAAATTATATGCTCTAACGATGGGTTTCGATGAGGCTACCCACCATCTGAAAATGATCCATGTCAAGGAGGGTGAAGGACTAGGAGTCCCTAAATTATTGAATTCCGTTTCGATCTTTAAGCAACGTTATAATGAGGCGCAGAAGCTCCTAAAGAACGGCCATCGTGGCAACGCGGAATATCTTTTAGGATCGCTTTACAAAGAGATGGGTTTATCGGAAAAGGCTAGGCAGAGTTATATAAAAGCCACTGAAGACCGTGCTTATCAGGTCCGGGCTACTTATCAACTGGGGCTGATCTATCTGGATAAGTCCAACAATGCAGAAGCAGTTAAGCAATTTGAAAAGGTGATTGCTCTGGACAAAACATTTGTCGCCGCTTATAACCAGCTGGCATTGATTTATTTTAATGCCGTTAAGGATTATCAACGAACCGTAAAATATCTTAAAACGTCCTTGGAGATCGATCCGAAACAGCCGGAAGCACAGCGATTGAGAAAGATGATAGGCGCTCTCGATCACTATATCCATGCTGTGTTGGTAGACCACGAGTATTTATTACCTTATGTCCTCGAAAAGGAGGATGCTCTTTCGAAAGGAATAAAGGGATAAGATTCTATTTTATTTGTCTTCTTTATTGCATTTATGATATGTTTCGCTCGCTTATAACCAGAGATAAGACACATGCATGTACCCCTCATTGATTTGAAGGCGCAATACCAGCAGATCAGGGGAGAGATCCTTCAGGTCTTCCATGAGATTTGCGAAGATCAGCGATTTATTCTGGGCCCGCAGGTTCAGAAAATAGAACAGGAGATTGCTGCATATCTAGGAATAGCCCATGCCATCGGTGTGGCCTCAGGTAGTGATGCCTTGCTGTTATCATTAATGGCGATCGGAGTCGGCCCAGGGGATGAGGTGATCACAACACCGTACACATTCTTTGCAACAGCTGGGGCCATTTCTCGTTTGGGGGCAAGACCTGTTTTTGTTGACATAGCACCGGACACCTTTAATATTCATCCTGGCCAGATCGAAGCCAAACTGACAAAGCGTGCTAAGGCAATTATTCCTGTTCATCTTTTTGGTCAGTGCTGCGAGATGGAACCCATCTTAAAGCTTGCCCAATTTAATAAGGTCAGGGTGATCGAGGACGCTGCACAGGCAATGGGCGCGACACATCATGATCGGAAGGCGGGAACGATGGGTGATCTGGGCTGCTTTAGTTTCTTTCCAACAAAAAACTTGGGTGGTTTTGGCGATGGTGGAATGATCGTAACCGGTGATGAGAAGATCGCACGTCGGCTGAGACTGCTTCGCGTACACGGAAGCGAAGAACGCTATTATCACCTGGAGGTTGGCTGTAACAGCCGGCTGGATGAGTTACAGGCAGCGGTCTTAAGGATCAAGCTCAACTATCTGGATCTATGGAATTCCGCAAGGCGTGAGCGCGCCCAACGCTATCATCAGCTTTTTACAGATGCAGCGCTTCTCTCTTATCTGAAACTACCTGAAGTTATTCGAGGCAATTCTCATGTCTTTCACCAGTATGTCTTACGCGTCCAGCAGAGAGACAATCTCCGTTTTTATCTAAAGGAAAAGGGTGTGGACACCGAGATCTATTATCCGGTGCCGCTCCATCTCCAGGTATGTTTTAAAAGTCTGGGATACCGGGAAGGAGACTTCTCGGAAGCGGAGCGATTAGCGAAAGAGACGCTGGCCTTACCTATGTATCCGGAATTGACGGATGAACAGCAGTCTTACGTGGTAGAGCAGATAAAGTCGTTTTACACTTAGTTAGAAACTGATGTTGAGTCTCATTGTATATGCCTGGATCGTTGAAAAATCGGCTTCGGCCACCAAGCTGATGAAATGCAGGATGCTGACTCGAAGGCCGCCATATCCTTTCACTCGATTGATCTGCTCTGCGTGTAAATATGGGGCAAGACTGCTATGTGCTCTGCTCGTGATCCATACCATACCGACACCTGCATACGGTGTCAGAAAGGCGATTCCTTTGCTGGCTGAGAGATCAAGCCCGTAGGTGTTAAGGTCCATATCACTGACGCCTAACAATTTTGTATAGGAGCCGCGTAATGCAACAGCTGGCATCACGACTCCCCCCTCTAGGAAGGCCCATTTGAGCTCGCCCCCGATCATGGAAACGTTGGAATCAGGCAGCTTGGTGTATACTACACCGACATCCAATCCAAGCGGTAGTCCCTTCTGAACATGGAGTTTCGGGAAAAAAACGTAATCCGGAATTTTCCCATCCGGGGTAACTTTGGCCCAAACCGGTTTTGATTGATTCAGATTCACCGCTGTCACCTCAACGCCTGCATCAAAACCCAGGAGTCCCAGGGGTGCAGCCGGTGCCAACGGCATATAACTAACGGCAAGGCCTATCTGTTCGCTCAGATCTCTAAAATCCTGTTGAGTAGGAGGTATAGTGAATTTGATATCATTACCGGCAGCTGCGGCATGATGGGAGTTGAAAAGCAGAAAAAAACTGACCACGAGAATCCCTAAACCGACCTTTATTATCTGCAACATTGTCCAGTCCTCTAGGTTAAAAGCGGGGATATATTTTGGCTAAACCCGAAATACTTCTTGACAATAATAAAATCTATTAGTATAATTAGCGCTTTATGTTACACCGAAGGCACACACTCCAGTTCGATAAAGTGGGAAAACCCTTCCAGACAGAAAAGCAAGCATTGCAGAGAGCATAACTATTTAGTTATAGATACCATACTCTTTTAGAGTTGTAAAGTTTTTTTGACTTTTTTATAAAGGTTTATAACGGTTTGATTTTACAATTCAATTAAGAGGGCAATGTTCACGCGTGACATGGTTGCCACCGTAACTCAGCTTGGTAGAGTAGCTGATTTGTAATCAGCCTGTCGGGGGTTCAAATCCCTCCGGTGGCTCCGGGGAGGTTCCCGAGTGGACAAAGGGAACAGACTGTAAATCTGTCGCCTTTCGGCTTCGGAGGTTCGAATCCTCCCCTCCCCAATCCTATTGCGGCGCGATAGGAAACTGCCCCATCTAAGGGGAAGTCTTTTGTGGTATGGGTGATGCGGGAATAGCTCAGTTGGCTAGAGCGCCAGCCTTCCAAGCTGGGGGTCGCGGGTTCGAATCCCGTTTCCCGCTCCAGAGTACGGTTTGGAGGACAAAGTAGCGACCTCGGGGTATAAAGCCCTTGTAGCTCAGTTGGTAGAGCACTTCCTTGGTAAGGAAGAGGTCACCGGTTCGATCCCGGTCGAGGGCTCCATCAGCTGCTGAGAGAAGAGTCGTAGGAGGCAAAGAGATGTCGAAGGGCAAATTTGAGCGGACGAAGCCGCACGTAAACATCGGGACGATCGGGCATGTGGATCACGGGAAGACGACGCTGACAAGCGCGATCACGAAGGTGTTGGCGAAGCAGAAGTTGGCGGAGTATTTGGCGTACGATCAGATCGACAAGGCTCCGGAGGAGAAGGAGCGAGGGATCACGATCGCGATCGCGCACGTGGAGTACGCGACGGCCAATCGGCACTATGCGCATGTGGACTGTCCTGGGCATGCGGACTATGTGAAGAACATGATCACGGGAGCGGCGCAGATGGATGGAGCTATCCTGGTGGTGAGCGCGGCGGATGGGCCGATGCCGCAGACGCGGGAGCATATCTTGCTGGCGCGTCAGGTGGGGGTGCCGTTTATCGTAGTGTATTTAAACAAGGCGGATCAGGTTACGGACAAGGAGTTATTGGAATTAGTGGAGCTTGAGGTACGGGAGTTACTGAAGAAGTATGAGTTTCCTGGAGATGATATTCCGTTTATAACGGGGAGTGCCCTGAAGGCCCTGGAGGGAGACGCGGGACCGCTGGGCGAGCCGTCGATCATCAAGCTGATGGAATCGGTGGATAGTTATATCCCGACGCCGAAGCGAGAGACGGACAAGCCATTTTTGATGCCGATCGAGGACGTGTTCAGCATCTCAGGCCGAGGGACGGTTGTGACTGGGCGAGTGGAGCGAGGGATTGTGAAAGTAGGGGACGAGATCGAGATTGTGGGCATTCGGCCGACGCAGAAAACGGTTGTGACGGGGGTGGAGATGTTCCGGAAGCTGCTGGATCAGGGGCAGGCGGGAGATAACATCGGAGTGCTGCTGCGTGGGACGAAGAAAGAAGACGTGGAGCGAGGGATGGTGTTGGCGAAGCCCGGAGGCATCACGCCGCACACGAAGTTTATCGCGGAGTCGTATATTCTGACGAAGGAAGAGGGGGGCCGGCACACGCCTTTTTTCAATGGATACCGGCCGCAGTTTTACTTTCGGACGACCGATGTGACGGGAGTGTCGAAGTTGCCGTCCGGAGTGGAGATGGTGATGCCGGGAGACAATGTGCGGTTGGAAGTGGAGCTAATCACGCCGATTGCGATGGATGAAGGATTACGGTTTGCGATACGAGAAGGTGGGAAGACGGTGGGTGCAGGCGTCATTAGCAAGATCTTGGCGTAAACGGGAGCGGGTAGAATGCGCGAGATTATTACCTTAGCATGCAGCGGCTGTAAACATCGTAATTACTCTACGATGAAAAATAAGAAAAACGACCCAGACCGTTTGGAGCGGAAAAAATACTGCAAATTCTGTCGGAAGCACACGCCTCATAAAGAAGTGAAGTAGGCCAGTAGCTCCAACGGCTAGAGCAGCGGTCTCCAAAACCGCGGGTTGGGGGTTCGAATCCCTCCTGGCCTGCCAGACTTAAGGATCAAGAGTGAAACAATTCTTTCAAAAAATCGCTGAGTTTTTCAGGGAAGTTCAGTCCGAATTAAAAAAAGTCACTTATCCTTCCTGGCCGGAGACTCTCGGTTCTACCGCTGTGGTGATTATCTTTGTGTTGATTGTAGGCGTTTTTCTTACTCTAGTAGATCTTGTGCTGGTTCGAGCGATTAGTTTGGTGATTGAATGACCAATAAAGAGGCTTGTATGTCAAAAGGCTGGTATGTTGTCCATACTTATTCCGGTTTTGAAGGCCGAGTCAAGGCAAGTATTATAGAGCGTGTCAGCTCGCTGGGTTTATCGGAAAAGATTACTCAGGTACTCGTTCCTACCGAGAATGTGGTGGAGTTGCGGGAAGGCAAAAAGAAGGTGGTGAGCAAAAAATTCTTTCCCGGCTACGTGCTCGTTGAGATGGAACTGACGGACGAAACCTCGCAGCTGATCAAAAATACCCCGAAGGTCACAGGTTTCGTAGGAGGGGGAGAAAAACCAGCCCCATTGTCTGTGGAAGAGGTCGAAACACTCCTCAAACAGCTTGACGCCGGAACGGCAACACCGAGAGAGAAGGCTCAGTTCCAAAAAGGAGACAGCGTCCGGATCATTGATGGACCATTCTTAGGGTTTAATGGCGTCGTGGATGATGTAAATCCAGATCAGGGCAGGTTCAAGGTCCTAGTCAGTATTTTTGGACGCGCCACACCTGTAGAGCTGGGTTTCCTCCAGGCTGAACGTTTATAAAGATATAGACCAGAAGGAGCAGAGCATTTATGGCCAAGGAAATAAACGCGATTGTAAAATTACAGATACCTGCAGGAAAGGCCAATCCGGCCCCTCCCGTGGGGCCCGCGTTGGGTCAGCACGGGGTCAACATCATGGAGTTCTGCAAGGCCTTCAATGCCAAAACCCAACCTCAAGAAGGGGCGATCATCCCGGTTGTAATCAGCATCTACTCGGATCGGTCTTTTACCTTTATTACAAAGACCCCTCCCGCTTCCGATCTTTTGAAAAAAGCGGCAGGTATCATTAAGGGATCCGCGGTGCCAAACAAGGATAAGGTCGGAAAAGTTACTTCCATTCAGGTGGAAGAAATCGCTAGGCTGAAAATGCCTGACTTAAATGCTGTCGATCTTAAAGGGGCCGTTCGGATTATTGAAGGAACAGCCCGGAGCATGGGGATCCAGATTGTTTCGTAGTGAAATAAGAGATTACTAGGATAGCACAGCAGACGAAAGGTGGTGGAGGAATGGGGAAGAAATACAAAGCGGCCCGGGTCCAAGTGGAGCCCAAGTTATACAATTTGAAAGAAGCGATCGAGCTAGTGAAGCGAGCGGCTTTCGCCAAATTTGATGAGACTGTGGAATTAGCGGTTCGGTTGGGTGTGGATCCGAAACAGTCCGACCAGATGGTTCGCGGATCGGTTCTTCTTCCCCACGGCACGGGAAAGCAGGTGCGTGTGTTAGTGTTTGCCAAGGGCGAAAAGGAAAAGGAAGCAACCTCTGCCGGGGCGGAATATGTAGGCGGTGAGGATCTGATCGATAAAATCAATCATGGGTGGATGGAGTTTGATCGGGTGGTTGCAACTCCGGATCTCATGGGGATGGTAGGTAAACTGGGAAAATTGCTGGGACCGCGTGGGTTGATGCCGAATCCAAAATCAGGTACCGTGACCTTTGATCTTGCGAGGGCGGTCAAGGAAATTAAACAAGGACGTGTGGAATACAAACTGGATAAATCCGCAATTGCTCACGTGGTTATTGGTAAGTGCTCTTTTGATGCGGCTGGCCTTTTAGAGAATGCTCATTCAATTATGGATTCGATCGTGAAGGCGAAACCGGCTTCCAGCAAAGGCGTTTATCTCAAAAGCGTGGTTCTCTCATCCACAATGGGGCCGGGGATCAGGGTAGACACCGCAGAATTCACGAAGATGGTAGAGGCAGCCTAAGCTTGGGGTATCGGGAGGAGGAAGCGGGATAAGAGATGAAACGTGAAGAGAAGGGAAAACGAGTCGAAGAGCTGCACGAGAGATTTTCAAAAGCCAAGGTTGCAATCCTGAGCAGTTTCACCGCTCTCAGCATGGAAGAGTTGACACTGCTTCGTCAAAAACTCCGTGGGGTAAAGGCTGAGCTAACCGTGGTAAAAAATACGCTTGCTATTCGTGCTGTTGAAGGAACTGGTCTTGCCCCGGCCAAGACTGTTTTCAAGGGGCCGATTGTTGTGACTATTGGTTATGACGACCCCATTTTGCCTGCCAAGATCATGCAGGATTTTATCAAGAAACAAGCGCAGAAGATGCAGGTTCGTGCCGGATGGGCAGAGGGAAGGATGCTCACCGGGCTCGAAGTGTCATACGTGGCTTCCTTACCGGGCCGGGAGCGCTTGCTGGCAGAGGTTTTCGCCAGGCTTCGATCCCCGCTCTATCGCCTCGTGATGGATCTGTATGCTTTGCCCAGGAATCTCGTCTGGACATTGATGGCTGTTAAAAACAAACTCGAGAAAACCCAGTCAGAAAGAAAGGAGTCGGAAATGCCTAAGGTGAAGGAAGAAGGTGCGCTCGGTAAACAAGAGGTCATTACAGCGATCGAAAATATGACGGTTCTTGAACTGGCCGAGTTGGTAAAAGAGCTTGAAGGAAAGTTTGGCGTCACGGCGGCTGCGCCGGTCGCAGTTGCTGCTGCCGCAGGCGGTGGAGCTGCTGCTGCAGCTCAAGAGGAGAAGACCACTTTTGATGTGATCTTGACAAATGCCGGCGACAAGAAGATCCAGGTGATTAAGGTGGTGCGTGAGCTTACCAATCTGGGCCTCAAAGAGGCGAAGGATTTGGTGGAAGGCGCGCCGAAGCCAGTCAAGGCTGGTGTGACTAAGGAAGAATCCGAGACTATGAAGAAGAAACTGGAAGAGGTCGGGGGCAAGGTCGAGATCAAGTAGTTGATTTTGAAAGTGCGGTGAAAATGTACCAAGGA
>Ga0207048_10143_pt2 | contig 16469 bp, 13 predicted proteins | sample Alteio_BWMinCont_65_FD_153301 | JGI IMG/M metagenome (GOLD analysis project Ga0207048, IMG submission 153301) | Enriched cells from forest soil in Barre Woods Harvard Forest LTER site, Petersham, Massachusetts, United States -... | ecosystem: Environmental > Terrestrial > Soil > Temperate forest >...
GTACGTGGGGACCGAGGTGCCGAAGGGAGAGCTCGGTTTCTACATCGTGAGCGACGGGACGACCAAGCCGTACCGGATGAAGATCCGGTCGCCGTCGTTTGTCAACATGGGTGCATTTGATCACATGGCCCGCGGCTATCTGATTTCGGACGTCGTAACAATCTTCGGAACCTACGATGTCGTAATGGGTGAGTGCGATAGATAAGGCAGCCATCGGGCTGCCGCGGGGCATGGGGGAAATTGTAGGGGCAGGATACATCTGCCCAATCAGGGCGACATGCATGTCGCCCCTACAGAACCGCACGGCACCTATATGTACCTATATATAAAGGATAAAAGATGCTGTCGGAAGCGGGCAAAAAAGAAATTAAAGGAATCTTGAAAAGGTATCCGACGAAACGGTCCGCGCTGCTGTCGGCGCTCTACATCGTTCAGCGGGAGCACGGCTATCTCCCTAAAGAGGGTATGGTAGAGGTGGCCGAGATTTTGGAGTTGGCGCCGGTGCAGGTGTTGGAGGCGGCGACCTTTTATACTCTCTATAATCTTAAGCCGGTGGGCAAATACCTCATCCAGATCTGCGGGACGCTCTCCTGCGGTCTGATGGGTGCGAATCCCCTGATCCAGCATCTTCAAGATAAACTCGGAATCAAGGTGGGCGAGACGACGCCTGACGGGACGTTCACCTTGAAAACTGTCGAATGCCTCGCCTCCTGCGGTACCGCGCCGATGATGCAGATAAACGACGACTACTACGAGAATCTGACGAAGGAAAAGGTGGACCAGATCCTGTCAGATCTTAAAACAAAGGGGAAGAGCCCGCTTGCCTCCGGTCCGTTCAAGGTTCCGGAGAACGGCAACGGCAGTTCAGCCAACCGCGACGACTTGATCCTGTTCAAGGAGATGATGACTTCGGGCTACACCGGTAGTTTGAAAGAGTATGAAAAACAGGGCGGCTACAAGGCGATCCGGAAGATGTTCAAGGAGCACACGCCTCAGGCAGTGATTGACATCGTAAAAAAGGCAGGGCTGCGAGGCCGGGGCGGGGCCGGTTTTCCAACCGGTATGAAGTGGGACTTCATCCCGAAGGACCCGAACCTGACCAAATACCTCTGTTGCAATGCGGATGAGAGCGAGCCGGGAACATTTAAAGACCGGCAGCTCATCGATAAGGACCCGCACCAGCTGATCGAGGGGATCATCATCGCCTGCTTCGCAATCGGGGCACATACCGCTTATATCTACATCCGCGGAGAGTTCGCCTTCGGCGCGAAGGTTCTTGAGCGGGCACTGGCCGAGGCGTATCAGGCCGGCTATCTCGGCAAGGATATACTGGGCAGCGGTTTTGATCTTGAGGTGTATGTTCATCGGGGCGCCGGCGCCTATATCTGCGGCGAGGAAACAGCGCTGCTTGAATCCATCGAAGGAAAGCGGGGACTGCCGCGAGTCAAGCCTCCGTTCCCGGCGACACACGGTCTGTACGGGAAGCCGACCGTGGTCAACAATGTCGAGACGTTATCCAATCTCCCGCACATTCTGATGCGCGGCCCGGACTGGTTTACCGCCATCGGTTCTCCGCCGAAGAGCACCGGGACCCGGCTGTTCTGTGTCAGCGGCCATGTGAAGCGGCCCGGAAATTATGAGGTCCCGATGGGAATCACATTTCGGAAGCTGATCTATGATTATGCCGGCGGAATCTTAGGCGACCGGAAGCTGAAGGCCTTCATTCCCGGCGGGGCATCAGCCTCCTTCTTTACCGAGGAGCATCTTGATGTCAAGATGGATTTTGATGCCGTGGCCCAGGCCGGCTCGATGTTGGGTTCCGGCGGCGTGACGGTCATGGACGATACCGTTTGTATGGTCTGGGCGGCGCTAAGCTTGATGCATTTTTTTCATCATGAATCCTGCGGAAAGTGTACGCCTTGCCGGGAAGGCAGCGGATGGCTCTACAAGATCCTTCAGAGGATCGAGAATGGCGAAGGACAGGTGGAGGACCTGACCCTGATGCCCAGGCTGTGCGGAAACATCGCGGGACGGACCGTCTGCGCCTTCGGCGATGCCGAGGTGGCTCCGATCCTGAGCACGTTAAAATATTTCCGGGAGGAGTACGAGACCCATATCCGGGAGAAACGGTGCCCGTTCCAGAAGGAAGGCCGGCTCATGAGCGTCGGACATTGAAAATACGATGAATCCATCCATCAAGAATCCGATTAAGCTTACGATTGATGATCAAGAGATTGTAGTTGAGAAAGGGACTCTGGTCATCGAGGCGGCCAAGCAGGTCGGGATCCAAATCCCGCATTTCTGCTATCACCCCAAGCTCAAGCCGGATGCCAATTGCCGGATGTGCCTGGTCCAAATCGAGAAGATGCCGAAGCTCCAGACCTCCTGCAGCACTCAGGTCGCGGAAGGGATGGTGGTGAAGATCAATAACCCCATCGTCAAAGAGGCACAGTTCGGCGTGATGCAGTTCATACTGGCGAATCACCCGCTGGACTGCCCGATCTGTGATCAGGGAGGGGAATGCCACCTCCAAGACTTAGCCCACGTCTACAGTCCCCCCATGAGCGAGTTCGAAGAGGTCAAACGGATCTTTATCAAGCAGTACTTCAGCCCGGTGATCGAGAAGGAAATGAACCGCTGCATCCAGTGTATGCGGTGCGTCCGGTACTGTGATGAAGTGATGGATGTCCGGGCGTTGGGAGGGATCGGGCGCGGTGATATGACCGAGATCAGCGTATTCCCGGCCAAGACCCTGGACTGCGAATTCTGCGGAGGCTGCGTTCAGATCTGTCCGGTGGGTGCCTTCGTCAACCGCCTTCCCCTATACGAGTTCCGTCCCTGGCAGCTGCACAAGACCGACACGATCTGCAATTACTGCGGCGACGGCTGTCTGATCACGCTCGAGACGCGGGATCAAAAGGTGGTCAAGGTCAGTTCCAAAGTCGGAGTCGGACGAAACGAAGGCGACCTCTGCACCAAGGGATTTTTCGGCTACGAGTTTGTAAACCATCCGGACCGCCTTAAGAAACCGCTCGTAAAGAAAAAAGGCGTTTTGACCGAGGTGATCTGGGACGAGGCGCTCGAGACGGTTGCCGAAGAACTGACCCGGATCAAGGCCGAATACGGACCGAACGCGATCGGCGGCCTGATTACGGCCCGCTGCACGAACGAGGAGCTCTACCTCTTCCAGAAATTCATGCGGCTTGCGATCGGAACAAACAACATTGACAGCTCGGTTCGGTACGGCCACATCCATGCGGCCCAGGCGATGAAGCGGGTTCTCGGCACCAACCGCTGGACCTGCTCCTACGAAGATATCGTACAGGCGGATGCAATCCTGCTGATCGGGGCCGACATCACCGAGGCAAATCCGGTGGTCGGATTGAAGGTCAAGGAGGCAGTGCGTCATCGTGGAGCGAAACTTATCACGATCGAGCCCTATCAACGGAATGTTGCGCCGATCAGCAATATTGTGAACATCGCGACTCATCCTCTTCAGCTTGCGGCCGGCACCGAGTGGTGGGCCGTGACCGGGATGATCAAGGCTTTGATCGAGGAACATCTCGTGGATGAGGCGGTCAAGACAGGCCATGCGGCTTATCTTTCTCAACTGACCCAGGCGGCCGGAAAGATTTCATGGAATCAAATTAAGGATACTACGGGACTTTCAGCAGACTCGTTTAAGGCGGCTGCGAAGACTTTGGCCCAGGCGACGCGTGGCATAATCCTTTTCGGGTCCGGCGTGACGCGTGGGACAAAAGGATTAGAGACCGTGGCAAACCTGCTCGATCTTGCGATCCTGACCGGAAAGATCAACCGGGAAGGATGCGGGGTGGCTCCATTGACCGAGGAGAACAACGAGCAGGGCGCGGTCGAGATGGGCGCGGTGCCGGGCTGGCTTCCCGGTTTGAGAGAGGCGACTTCTTCCGAGGCGCGTTCACAAGTGGGCGCGGTCTGGCGAGAAGAGCTTCCTCAGGAAGCGGGTGCGACCTTTTTGGAGATGATCGAGCGGGCGCGGCGGGGAGAGATCAAAGCGCTCTATCTTATCGGTGAGAATCCGATCGGCACACTTCCGGCCTCGATGAAGGTACGTGAGGCCTTGGAAAATCTGGAGCTGCTTATCTGCCAGGACCTTTTTCTCACGCAGACCGGTGAGATCGCATCTGTCGTCCTGCCCGCGGCAAGCTATGCCGAAAAGGAAGGGACCTTTACGAATCATGAAGGCCGTGTGCAGCAGGTCCGTCAGGCCTTTGGCCCGATCGACGGATCTCGACCGGATGGTGAGATCGTCACGGATCTGGCCCGGCTGATCGGCTACCCGCTGGAGTACGACAGCCCGAAGGCGGTTTTTCAGGAGATTCAACGGCTGATTCCGGGCTATCATGTCACCGCTTTGACGGCCGAACGCCGTCAGGCGGTTGCGGCGGCCTTAAACCGGTATCTTGACCAGGACTTTTCAAAAGATCTTTCTCAACGCTATGCTTTGACAACGCCGGCAGCCAACGGTAATCCGTATACTTTGATACTGGGCCCGATGCTGTTCCATTCCGGAAAGCTGTCTTTGAAGAGTGAGGGGCTGCTCAAACTTGCGCAGGAGGGCCGGCTACAGATTAATAAGGAAGATGCCGAGCGGCTGGGACTGAAAGATGGTGATCCGGCGCGGATCGCATCCGACCAGGGTCGGGCGGAGGTAAAGGTCAAGATCAATTCCAAACTGCCGGCCGGTCTTGTTTTCTTCCCGGAGCATTTTAACCAACCGTCAATCAAAGACCTCATTCCAGTCTCGGTAGACCCGGAAAACCGTGTGCCGTCCTACCGAACGGCATCGGTCACGGTAGAAAGGATCTGATGGAACTTGCGATCAAGATTGGAGTGACGATGGTGGAGATCGCGGCAGCAATGGCTATTGTTCTGTTTCATGTGGCCTATCTCACGTATGCTGAACGGAAGATCCTGGGTTTCATGCAGGATCGGTTGGGTCCGATGGAAGTAGGGTTCCACGGGATCCTCCAGCCGATTGCCGATGGCTTGAAGCTCTTCTTCAAGGAAGACATCATCCCAACAGGCGCGAATAAAATCATCTTCAGCGTTGCCCCGATTCTCACGCTCGTGCCCGCCTTGATCGGTTTTGCGGTGATACCTTTTGGAGACGAAGGCTACAGCTTCTTCGGCGTGAAGATTTCGCCTTACATCACGGACATCAACATCGGGATTTTGTACATACTGGCCATTTCGTCCGTGGGAGCCTATGGGATACTGCTGGGCGGCTGGGCGTCTAACAGTAAATATTCTCTGCTGGGTGGAATGCGGTCGGCGGCCCAAATGATCAGTTATGAACTGGCCCTGGGACTGTCGATCGTGGGCGTGATACTGATGTCCGGTTCCTTGAGCATGGTCAAGATCACCGAGTCCCAGATCGGCGGTTTTTGGCACTGGTCCGTACTTAAGTTCCCGGCACCGCAATTCATTGCCTTCGGGATTTATGTCATCTCGGCGATTGCGGAGACCAACCGGCTGCCGTTCGATCTTCCGGAGGCCGAGAGCGAGCTCGTGGCAGGTTTTATGACTGAGTACAGCGGGATGAGGTTTGCTTTTTATTTCATGGCGGAATATGCCAATATGATCTTGGTCTCGGCAATTGCGGTAACGCTGTTCCTGGGCGGATGGTATGCTCCTTTCCCGTTCCTGGAATTTACCTGGCCTTCGCCCTGGCTCTGGCATTTTTTCTGGTTTGCGGGAAAGGTCTATTTTATCCTGTTTTTCTTTATCTGGATTCGTGGAACGCTGCCGAGGCTGAGATACGATCAATTGATGAAGTTCGGTTGGAAGATCATGCTGCCCCTTGCCCTGGCTAACATCCTGATCACGGCCACTCTGCTCTATCTGGTCAATGGTTAATTTATCAGGAATAAGCAGATGAAGAAGATCAAAAAAATCCTGAACGATCTTTTCTTTTTGGAGATCCTAAAAGGGCTTGTCCTGACCTTCAAGCATCTCTTTGTCGGAACAGTTACGATCCAGTATCCAAGAGAGAAGCGGAAACTTCCGGTTGGCTACCGTGGTCTCCTGTCGCTTCTTCGGTATGACGACGGGGTCGAGAAATGCGTCGGCTGCGCCCTGTGCGAGGCGGTCTGTCCGTCCCGGTGCATCACGGTCAAGAGCGCTGAGGTTGAAGGAGAGCCTCTCAAACGGTACGCCAGGGAGTTCTACATCGATATTACACGCTGCGTTTTCTGCGGGTGGTGCGTGGATGCCTGCCCGGTCAACGCCCTCGCGATGACGCCGGAGTATGAATATGCGGTCTATAACAAGCGCGAGCTGATCTTCGATAAGCAGAAGCTGTTGAGCATGGGAGACAAGTTCTTTCCGGAACGTGAGAAGCCGATCGAGGTTCAGCATCTCAATGTCGCCGTTTTTAACGTGGCTCGAAAGGAGTATCCTTCACACGAGGAAGAGGGTCGGTGACCATCTAATGACCCAGCTACTCTTCTTCTACTTTGCGGGCGTTATCATCGTGACAGCAATTTATGTGATCGCTTCCCGCAATCCCATCTATAGCGCCCTGTCCCTTCTGGTGATGTTCTTTCATGTCGCCGGTTTGTATGTCTTGCTTAATGCCGAGTTTATCGCGGCGATCCAGGTGATTGTGTACGCCGGCGCCATTCTGGTTTTGTATCTCTTTGTCGTCATGCTGCTCAATCTTCGACAGGAAGAACGTTATCACCGGCACTTTGCGCTAGGGATCTTCCTGGGACTGGTGATCTTCGTCGAGATAGTCCTGGCTTTTGCCCAGACCAAGTTTTCCGGCACGCAGGGGGACTTTACAGCCGCAAAACTTAAAGAGCTGGGTGACACACAGGCGATCGGCCAGACGATGTATACAACTTATTTGTTTCCCTTTGAGGTTGCGTCTCTGATTTTGTTGGTGGCCATGGTGGGTGCGATTGTGCTGGCAAAGAAGGGGATAATCGAAAAGTAATGGTTCCTCTGTCCTATTATGTAATGTTGAGCGCGGTTCTTTTTATCATCGGTGTGACAGGCGTCCTTATCCGCCGGAACATCATTATCATATTACTCTCGATCGAGCTCATGCTCAACGCCACCAACATTAATTTTGTTGCCTTCTCGCATTACCTCCATGCCATCACGGGCCAGGTCATCGTCTTCTTCACACTGACGGTGGCCGCGGCGGAGGTGGCCATCGGCCTCGCGATTATCATCGCCCTCTACCGAAAGAAGGCGAGCTTGAATGTGGAAGAGATCAACAGGTTGAAATGGTGATGCTGACGGATGCGCTGATCCCGCTGCTTCCCTTCGCCGCCTTCGTGATCATCGGCCTGTTCGAGCTTTCCGGCCGCGGGCTGCGTGACCGCGCCCACTGGATCGCAGTGCCGGCCGTGCTCGGTTCGCTCATCTTCTCGTTCGCCGCCTTCGGTTCCGTCCTTTCCGGCGGCCCCCGCGGCCTGACCTTTTTCACCTGGGCAGTCTCCGGGACATTTCAGGCCTCGATCGGAATCCATACCGATGCGCTTACGGCTGTGATGCTTCTGCTCGTCACGATCGTGAGCAGCGCGGTGCAGATCTACACTATCGGCTACATGCACGGAGACCGGGGCTACGCCCGATTCTTCGCCTATATGAGTCTTTTCACATTTTCGATGCTGATGCTGGTGATGGCCAACAACCTGCTTCAATTGTACGTTTTCTGGGAAGCGGTTGGTTTCTGCTCTTATCTGCTGATTGCGCATTGGTACGAACGGCCCTCGGCCGCAGCGGCTGCAAGCAAGGCCTTTATCGTGAATCGTGTGGGCGACTTCGGCTTCTCGCTCGGGATCTTCCTGATCTTCACATTGGTCGGCTCGCTGGATTATGCCAAGGTTTTTGCGGAGCTTCCGAAGCACGTTGGGGAGACGATTTCGGTCGCTGGCGTCGAGATCGGCGTTGTCACGCTGATCGCGCTGCTGCTCTTCACGGGCGCCATGGGGAAATCGGCCCAGTTTCCGCTCCATGTCTGGTTGCCGGACGCGATGGAGGGTCCGACGCCCATCTCGGCGCTCATCCATGCCGCGACAATGGTGACGGCCGGCGTCTTCATGATCGCGCGTCTGATCCCGATCTTCAATCTGTCACCTGCGGCGATGGGCGTGGTGGCCGCGGTTGGAGCCTGCACGGCGCTGTTCGCGGCCACGATCGCGCTGACACAGAACGACATTAAGCGGATCGTGGCTTACTCTACCGTGAGCCAGTTGGGCTATATGGTCATGGCCTGCGGCCTCGGAGCGTCGGTGGCCGGCATTTTCCATCTCCTCACGCACGGGGCCTTCAAAGCGCTCCTCTTCCTCTGCTGCGGAAGCGTAATCCATGCGTTGTCGGGCGAACAGGATTTGAGAAAGATGGGCGGATTAAAATCGCATCTACCCGTGACCTACTGGACATTTTATATCGGCGCGCTGGCCCTGGCCGGGATCCCGCCGCTGGCCGGCTTTTTCAGCAAGGATGAAATACTGTTCCGGGCCTTCGTCTCCGGCGGAGCGGGGATCTTTTTCTGGGGTGTGGGTGTCGTGACGGCCTTCCTGACCGCCTTCTACATTTTCCGTCTGATCTACACCGTCTTCCACGGCCCGTCCAGGGTGGAACCGAATGCGATGAAGCACCTGCATGAATCGCCGGCCGTAATAACCGTTCCGCTTATTGTATTGGCGTTTTTGTCCGTGACGGTGGGATGGGCGGGGCTGCCGATCCACGGCTTCAACGGGATTGAGGCTGTTCTGGGGCCGGTTCTCTCACCCGAGGAACATACTGAATCGTCTTCCGCGCTGCTGGTGCCTCTGATGCTCGTTTCGGTTGTTGTAGCCTTGGCCGGATGGATGACGGCGCGGTATTTCTATCTGACGCGGCCGGAACTGCCGAAACGGTTGGCGGAGCAGGTCCCGGCGCTCTACCGGCTCTCGCTGAATAAATGGTATGTGGACGAGCTATACGATCGTCTCATTGTCCGTCTGACGGTCCGTGTGGCGAACGGGCTCTGGCGGGAGGTGGACGTCAGGATGATCGACGGGGCCGTGAATGGCGTCGGCTGGACCGCGTTGGCCTGGGCCCGGATGATGCGGCGGATTCAGACCGGACAGCTCCAGCATTATGCGCTTTTGATGGCCTTGGGCGCCTTAGTCATGCTAACAGTGTATCTTTTGAGGTAGTTCTCAATGAAAAATATTCTTTCGTTCTTTATTTTGAACTAAACAATTATGGAAAATTTTGTATTGAACGATCTAGGCTATCCGGAACTGACGCTGTTGTTGGTGATCCCTTTGATCGGAATCTTGTTTTTAGCCTTCTTGAGGGATCCGAAAAAGATCCGTGTGGTGGCGCTGGTTACCTCCTTGGTGGAGCTTGTCGCTTCCCTGCCGCTCTTTTTCTATTTTGATCCCAGTACCTACAAGATGCAGTTCGTCGAAGGACCTTATCCCTGGATCGGCACCTTTAACATCCACTACACCGTGGGCGTGGATGGGATTAGCCTCTTGATGGTGCTCTTGACCACGCTGCTCATGCCGATCTGCATCCTCTGTTCCTGGAGAGCGATCGACAAGAAGGTGAAGGGTTTCATGTCGGCTCTCCTGATCATGGAAACCGGGATGATTGGGGTGTTCGTGGCCCTGGATTTTGTCCTGTTCTATGTCTTCTGGGAAGGAATGCTGATTCCAATGTATCTGATCATCGGCATTTGGGGAGGCCCGAACCGGCTTTATGCCGCGATGAAGTTTTTCCTCTATACACTGGCGGGTAGCCTTCTGTTGCTTGTGGCGATGATCTCTCTCTACTTTGCCGGTGGCAAGACCTTCGATATCGTTACGCTGATGACCGTGCATTATCCGCCGGGTTTCCAGCTATGGATCTTCTTGGCTTTTTTCATGGCTTTTGCGATCAAGGTGCCGATGTTTCCGTTCCACACCTGGCTGCCGGATGCCCATGTGGAGGCGCCGACCGCGGGGAGCGTCCTCCTGGCCAGCGTCCTCCTCAAAATGGGTGCTTACGGTTTCCTGCGTTTCTGCCTCCCAGTCCTTCCGGAGGCCACGCTCGCTTTCACGCCGGTTATCCTCTCGCTCTCGGTGATCGCGATCGTCTACGGTGCCTATATGGCCCTGGCACAGAACGATCTCAAGAAACTTATCGCCTATTCTTCCGTATCGCACATGGGATTCGTCACGCTCGGGATTTTTGTGATGAACACCCAGGGTGTCGAGGGCGCGCTGCTCCAGATGATCAACCACGGCATTACGACAGGGGGACTCTTCCTCTTGGTCGGGATGGTATATGACCGCACGCACAGCCGCATGATCGCGGACTATGGCGGGATCGCGCGGCCGATGCCCCGGTACGGCGCGATGCTGACGATCTTCGCCTTCTCTTCACTCGGTCTTCCCGGGATGAACAGCTTCGTGGGCGAGTTCCTTGTTCTGCTGGGGACCTTCATGACGCATCGGGGAATGGCCGTGATCGCGACGCTGGGTGTGATCCTGGCCGCAGTCTATATTCTCTGGATGGTACAGCGCGTCCTGTTCGGACCGGTCACGAAGCCGGGTAACGCGGGGCTGGCCGATCTCGAGCTGCGCGAGATGGTGGTGCTGGTGCCGCTGCTTGTCCTGGTTTTCTGGTTCGGGTTTTATCCGAACCCGTTGTTGAATTTTCTTCATGCCACGGTCAGCCATCTTTTAGAGCAGGTGAATGCGGCCGGTTCTCCTCCACCGCTGGCGGATCAGTTGATTAATGGGGAGCTTTTTAAAGGACTCTTATAATGTTTCCGATGACCGACATCTGGTTGATCCTCCCCGAGATAATGCTGATCGTATACGCCTGTGCCATTCTGGTGCTGGAGCCGTTTGTTTCGTCATCGCAGAAGGGGATCCTGGCCTATTTCAGCCTGGCGGCCTTGGCCCTTGCCGGTTTTACAAGCTTCCGCCTGAGCCATCTCGATTACGCCGCCTTCTCCGGGATGTATCTCCTGGACCCTTATTCAAGCTTCTTTAAGTTTCTTCTCTATATCGCTGCGGCCCTGGTCGTTCTGCTTTCGATGAACTATCTCAAGGTCCAGAAGATCAACATCGGCGAGTACTATGCCTTTCTCCTGATCGCTACGGCCGGGATGACGGTGATGGTGTCGGGCGGCGATCTCATCACGATCTATCTTGGATTGGAACTCACCTCGATCTGCTTTTATGTCCTGGCCGGCTTTAGGCGATACGAAGAACGCTCGATCGAGGCTTCAGCCAAATATTTTGTCCTGGGGTCCTTCTCATCGGGCGTGCTGCTTTACGGCATCTCAATTTTGTATGGTTTGGCAGGAACCACCAACTTAAAAGATCTGTCCGCCTTCTTCGCCGTCTCTTCCCCGAACAGCTCGGCGCTGATTGTTGCGATGGTCCTACTCATCGTGGGCTTCGGCTTCAAGGTTTCAGCGGTCCCATTTCATATGTGGACGCCGGATGTGTATGAAGGAGCGCCGACGCCGATCACTGCGTTTCTCTCGGTCAGCTCCAAGGCGGCCAGCTTCGCTGTCTTTCTCCGCGTCTTTCTATCGGTCTTTAACGGTGCCCAGCAGGATTGGCAGGCGATCCTGATTGTGGTGTCGGTGGCCACGATGGGACTCGGCAATCTGGTAGCGGTCGCTCAGGAGAATATCAAACGAATGCTGGCCTACTCCAGCATTGCGCATGCCGGTTATGCAATGATCGGTCTCATCGTGGGCGACAAGCTTGGAATCTACAGCCTGATGCTCTATCTGATGATCTACTCCTTCATGAACCTGGGGGCCTTCGGCATCGTAATTCTCCTCCAGCGGGGAGGGATGTCCGGCGAATCAATCAATGATTTCAGCGGTCTTTCCAAAAAACATCCGTTTTATGCGCTTCTCATGCTGGTCTTTATGTTCTCGCTGGCCGGGCTCCCGCCCACCGCCGGATTTGTGGCAAAGTTCTATGTCTTTATGGCGGCGGTCAATGCCCATCTTGCCTGGCTTGCGGTGGTCGGTGTGATCTTCTCTGCGATCTCAGCCTATTTTTATCTCCGGATCGTGATGGTGATGTACATGAAAGAACCGGCAGGCGAGATGAAACTTGCTGCCTCTCCGGCCCTCTCCATTGCGCTTCTAGTGGCGGTGGCGGTTGTGGTGCTGGTCGGTGTCTTCCCCGGCCCCCTAATCGATTATGCCCAGACCGCTATTCTGTCTCTTCGCCAGTAAGACACCTAAAAAATACAAAAACTTGACAAGATTTAGATCCGGTGGTATATTTTCGACAGTTTGCAGGTCTAACCTGCTGAAACGACAATGTTTTTAGAGAAGACCGGGTACATTTTTCTATGGAAGGAGGTGATGAGTAAGGCGGGCGGATAACAAAAATTGTCTTTACATCATTTCGAAAGATCTATCCAAATCCCTTGGGTTCGAAGACAAATGGAACTATGAAACAGTCAGCAAGTACAATTAAATGATACGCGCGATGAATCCAAGGTCACACAAAAGGGAGGATAACGTAATGAAGAAAGGACTCGTAGTTGCCTTAGCGTTACTCATCATCACTCTCACTTCCCTGCCGGCATTTGCACTGGACGTTCAGTTCAGCGGCGATTATCGGGTACGGGCCTTCTATTTTGACTCGATCTTTGCTACTAAACCGGCTTTCGGTCCACCCCCTACTTTTACTTCCCTTGGTGGTGCCGCACAAACCTCCAATTTCCTCGATCAGCGGTTTCGACTTACTAGCCGTATCACGGCCGGAATGACGACCGGTGTGGTTCAGTTGGACTTCCTCAATGTGAATGGCGGCCCCAATAATCTTGGTAACCGTGAGTTTGGTCAGAATTTTGTTTCCTCGAATTTTGGCGGCTCGAATTATAGCGGCTTCGGTAGCGAGAGTAATACCGTTGGTGTCCGTCAGGCCTATATTGTGGTGAATTTACCTGTAGCACGTCTGTATGCCGGTCGTCCGGAGGTGACTCTCGGTCACGGCTTGACGTTGAAGGACACAGTGGACGTGATCGGTGTCGCATCCCAAATCCCTCTGCCGGGGATGCCGATTACTTTCCAGTTGGGTTATGGGAAACTGGGCGAACAGAATAATTTCACGACTGGCGATACGAAGGACTTGGACCTTGACTTCTACGCACTGACCTTAGATATGAAGCCGACTCCGGATAACTCCTTTGCGGCATTTGCTTTCTATGGAACGGAACGTCGTGAAGGCTGCACTTCCTTGACTGTATTTGCAACAGTTGGCTGTGTAGGTGCTGATGGAAACTTTGTACCTCTTGCAGCAACTACTCGTGACCTTAGTGATCTGATGTTTGGCCTGACGGCGGATGGGAAGTTATCAGTGGCCGGGATGGGAGCACTCCGGTATGCGGCCGAGTTCGATAATTTCAGCGGGATAAATTTCGATGGCCGCGGGATCCTAGGCTATAACTTCTACGGTGACGTGGGAGCGGATGTAAATCTTCCGATGGCCGGCACCATCTCGATCGATCTCGCCTATCTCCGGGTCCAGGGTCCATCGCCTGATAACACGGGACCAGGTCAGAAGGTCGGGGTCAACAGTCTGAAGGGAGACTTCAAGTTCGCGAACATCCTCTTTTCCGACTCGACGAATAACTACGATGGCGTGGACTTTAACAGCCAATTTGCGGAAGGCAATATAGGCTGCAACCCTAAAGCTTTAGCAGGTCTTGGGATTCCCCAGGCAGTCAACTGTTCGGCTCAGAACACGAGCCTGAATCACAACATCCAGGCGTTCAAAGTGTATGCCAGCCTGAAACCAACGGATAAGACCAGTTTCGAGCTTGCCGTTCTTCCGTATGTCTGGGCGATACAAAATGGCGGCACTGCTTGTGGTCCTATTACTGGTGGCGGTTGTGGTCGGAATGTCGGATTCGAGATCGACGCGAATGCCGGTTATAGGCTGGATGACAATCTGAAGCTCACGGCAGGTTATGGTTTCTTCAACCCGGGAGATGCTTTCAAGTCTGCCACACAGGACAAGAGGAATGTTCAGAAGATAGAAGTCGCTATGACGTTTACGTTCTAACTCCTGTCTGTATCTTGTTTCATAAGCCCCGTTCGCCGTTATTGGCGGACGGGGCTTTTTGTTTAGTATCATGCTGTGATACAATTTGTAAAATACAACGATCATGGACCTCCAACAAAAACTACAGAACCTCCCGAACTCTCCCGGCGTCTATCTCATGAAGAACACCCGCGGCCATGTGCTTTACATCGGCAAGGCCAAGGTACTGGCGGATCGTGTGCGATCCTATTTCCAGCGCTCCTCGGTGCCCAGCCCGCGGATCCAGGCCATGATCCAGCATGTCGCCGATCTGGATATCTTCGTCACCCGATCCGAGCTGGAAGCCCTGATCTTAGAGAACAACCTGGTCAAGAAATACCGGCCTCGTTATAACGTTGTTCTTCGTGATGACAAGAACTATCCGTTCTTAAGACTGCCGCTCAAAGACGATTACCCCCGCTTAGAGATCGTCCGGCGGGTAAAACCGGATGGAGCGCTTTACTACGGTCCGTATGTGCCCACACATGCGCTGCGTGAAACACTCCGGCTCCTGCGAAAGATCTTTCCGCTTCCCAATTGTCATATCGTGATTGATGGGACGGCGGAGCGGGCCTGCATCGAGTATGAAATCAAACGCTGCCTCGCCCCCTGCACCGGTCAACAGTCTAAAGAAGATTATCAAGCGATGATGCGCCAGGTGCGGCTGTTTCTGGAAGGCAAGGACACCGAACTGTTGAAAGGCCTGAAGGCTCAGATGGAGATCGAATCGGCTCGCCTGAACTTCGAGGAAGCGGCCCGGCTGCGGGATCAGATCGCCAATATTCAAAGGGTCCTCGAAAAACAACGGATCACCACCACGGAGCTGGTGGATCAGGATGTAATCGCGCTTGCGAGAGAAGGCGCCGCGGTGGATCTTCAGATCTTCTTCATACGTGGCGGGATGCTGGTAGGTCGAAAGGATTTCTTCTGGGCTGATATCGGAGAGACTTCAGAGGAAGATCTTCTGGTGTCGTTTATACAGCAATTTTACGACCAGGAAGTTCTTGTCCCAAAAGAGATTCTGCTTCCCTTGAAGCTTCAAGAAACCGAGCTTGAGGTGCTGGGATCCTGGTTGACTGAGCGAAAAGGAGAGACGGTCTATCTCCGGACACCCATACGGGGAAAGGACAGCCATCTTATTGGACTGGCTCAGGAGAATGCGAGGCTCAAATTGAGCGAGCATCTTCAGGAGCAGAACGCAAAGACGACCGAGGCGATCCTGCTTCGGCAGCTCTTGGGATTGAAGAAGGTCCCGCAGCGTATTGAATGCTTCGACATCTCCAACATCGGGGGAGAGCAGGCGGTGGGCTCGATGGTGGTCTGGGAAGGCAAACGAGCTAAGAAGTCGGACTATCGGCATTTTAAGATCCGGACGGTTCAGGGGGCCAATGATTTCGCGATGCTTCAAGAAGTCGTGAGTCGTCATTACACGCGGGTGAAATCAGAAGGCCGCCTCTTGCCCGATCTGATCGTGATTGACGGCGGCAAGGGTCAGCTTAGTGCGGTACAGGAGGTATTGCAAGGTCTGGGTCTCTCGGAGATTGATCTGATCGGGCTGGCCAAGGCCCGCGGCGAGAAAGAGGAGCGCGTCTTTCTACCGGGACATTCGGAGTCTATCCCGCTTCCGCCGACTTCGCCTGCCACCCATCTTTTGCAACGGATTCGGGATGAATCGCACCGGTTTGCGATCACGTATCATCGGAAGCTCCGCGGGAAAGACATGATAACGTCGGTCCTGGATGAGGTTTCCGGGATCGGGGAGGCGCGAAAGCGTGCGCTCCTGATCCGATTCGGCGGCCTCGACGGGATCAAGGCGGCCTCACTCGAAGAACTTAGTGCCGTGCCCCGAATGAACAAAAAACTCGTCGAAACGCTCTATCGGGTGCTGCATCAATAGCAAAGCCCTTTACCTAAAAATAAACCAGGACCCCCATATCTTGCGTCTGGAATGCAGCATGTAATAGAATAGACTTGATGAACCCCTTTGGATCATACCGACAACGCCTGACATGGGTAATGCTCCTGCTGATGTTTACCACGACCGGGGCATTTTTCTTTATCAACTACCAGATCGAGAAGAAAATCTTAATTGATCAGAAACTCCAGCGTGCAGTGCTCATGGGCAAGACGTTACGGATCAATCTATCACAGCTCATTTTAAAATCAAGCCCGCGTGACTTTGCGAGTATTCCGGAAGATCAAAAAGAGCAGATCCGGCAGTTTATCGAACATTTCGATGCGGAGCAAAGGCCGATTGATAAATACAGTCAGAACGAATGGTTCCACGATCTCTTTTTCATTGATTCGAGCAGCAAGGTCATCATTGACTACCCTGCGCAAAAAGAGGGTCGAACCCTTCCCCCGGAAGAGAGG
>Ga0207048_10271_pt1 | contig 16465 bp, 14 predicted proteins | sample Alteio_BWMinCont_65_FD_153301 | JGI IMG/M metagenome (GOLD analysis project Ga0207048, IMG submission 153301) | Enriched cells from forest soil in Barre Woods Harvard Forest LTER site, Petersham, Massachusetts, United States -... | ecosystem: Environmental > Terrestrial > Soil > Temperate forest >...
CCGAGTGATCGCTTCCCTTCCGAGCGACCGCGCGAGAAAAAAACTGATCAGGGCGCCCGACTCATCCCCGATGATCGAGTAGATGGATCCCAGGAAGACCCCGAACCTCGCTCCGGCTATCGTATCAAAGGGGAGGCTGGGAAGGAGGATGATCACCGTCACGGCTCGCATAAAGATATAAGTGAGAGGTCCAAACTCGCCGAGACGCTGAAAAGCAGTCATGATGCGGTTGAGGTCGAACAACATCCTGCTCCCGTTGAGCCACACCAGGGTGCCCATGGTTACGATGAAAACCACCAGAATGGAAAGTTTCACCAGGAGCCTGATTCGCCTGGATGGTATTTCCTCCTTAAGTCCCATTGCCTCGGAATATTTTTCCGGGTCGTATCCCATGATAACCAGGGATCCGATGATCACCACGGGAAAAGATCGATCGCCGGTGAGCTCGAGCATCTTCTCCATGATCTTTTCCTGCTCCTGCTCGGGCTGCAGGTCATAATCGACGTAATCAAAAGGAATCTGTTTCTTTTTGAAAAATTGTTTTGCCTTATGACACCAGGGGCAGGTGCTCAATGTGTACAAAAATACCTTCATGATCTCTTCCATTTAGATGCGCGCTGAAAGCTTGTGTAACTCAAAGTAGCATTGAGACTAAACGCAATCTTAATTACTACGATTGGGCCAAAAAAGCAACTGTCTTTTATAAAGGATGGTTATTGCGATCTGAAGGGCAAATGGTGTGGCACGGATAAAACCTGGTGCCCCCGGGGTGATTTGAACACCCGGCCAAAGGTTTAGGAATGGAATCGAGTATTCCAACTATGGCCTATTCTATCCAACTAAAACCAACTCTGTCAAAGAATTATGAAGAACGGCTTTTTTGGCTTGAGTAGGCCTGAATTGGCCTAAGAGTGGTGTGGGCATGAGCACAAAATGAGCACAAATTTTGTTGTGGCATTCACCTTCTATTCCTCAAGAACCTATTCCTCAAGAACCACAAGATAGAAAGTTAATGATTATGCGAAGAAAGAGAGTATAACCCAAGATCAGCAGCAGGAAAATTTCCGCACTTTCTTTATTGACTGGAATACAAAAGAGGGCTCCTGCTTTACCTGTCGGCCCGCCCCTACCTCGGCCTTGCCGCCTCGGTGTTCCACCCTCCTTGGCTCAGCCGGTTAAGTGTTCGAATATGACGCCTGACAACGCATATTTTTACTTCATCTCCGTGATCTTGGAACCCTCAAGCGACAGGTCGCCGATCAAACCCTTCTCTCCGAAAACGAAGCCGAGGATGGGTTTCTGCAGGGTTTTGGTGTCGTATTCACCGCCGGCACCCTGGGACACGATGGCAACACCCGCATCGACGCCAATTTTCCAGCCATCGCTCTTCGTGAACTTATCGATCGATTCCTGCGTCATGAACATGACGATCTCGCTCCGTCTCGCCACACCGAGTGTGAGTCCGATCGACGCAGACGTGATGTCGTAGTAGGCAACCGTCGTGCCTTTAATTTGTAGGACGCCCTCGCCATACTCGCCAGCCACACCCACCCCACCCTTCGTGATACTCGGGAAGACGAGCATGCCAACGGCCTTGTCTGCGAGTTCCTTGTTCTTCGGGTTCTGCGCGTAAAACTTCGTCAAGGCCTGGCTCACGCTCACGTCGATCGACTTCTTGCTATCGGCAAAAGCCGTGGTAAAGACAAACAAACTGAGCAGCATCAGGCCAATGGCGGCCAACAGATTTGTCCTTTTCATCGTGAATCCTCCATGTTCAGTGAGATTCGAAGCCTCGGAACAGGTCCGCTGACATCAAGATTCCTGCCCCACCTTGGCACCCCGCAGGGCCGCCCTAGTGACAGTATCCCCCTAATCATCCGCCAGGTCTGTATAGTATTGCTCATATTGTCGCTTCAAGTTGACGGACATTGCCGGACCAGCCGTAGTCCATCTGCGTCCGCAGCGCCACCTACTACTAAATGATCTTTGGGATTGATAAGATGGTAATTTACAATTGAAATGCTGAATAAAGAAGAACAACTAAAGAATCACACTTTCAGGAAGAAAGATCCATAACACTTGGCATCAGCTGACGCGCTGATGCACATGTCGGAATACCGTTATTAGCCCATCTCGTCCGCGTCTTCTTTTCTAAGCCTATCGGAGTCATCAGAGAGCTTTGGAACAATCTCGTTCACGATTTGCGTCGGACAACGATCAGGAATATGGTAAGAGCAGGAATTTCTGAAAGGGTGGCAATGGAGGTTTCCGGCCACCGAACTCGGTCGGTATTTGATCGATATGATATTGTTAGTATAACTGATCTGGTACAAGTGCGATTGTCTCTTCAGAAATGGCGCGCAGCCGAATCTAAGGTTTCTCAAAATGAAGAACTGACTACTCAAAATGTTTGAGAAGAAGTTGTTCAACGAAGGCCAGCACACTGTGAACAGCTGTGCGGACCGACTTTTGCTAACTTTTTGAAAAACTGGTGCCCCCGGGGTGATTTGAACACCCGGCCAACGGTTTAGGAAACCGCTGCTCTATCCACCTGAGCTACGGGGGCATGCTTATCTTTAAATATCCAGCGATTCGCTTCTTTGATCGACTTTCGTTGGTTGACAGCATAATCTTTTTGATAGAGCTTTACAAGATCATCAATTCTGGTTCGCATCGCTTCGATGCCCATAAATTTCCATCGGCGATGCCGCCCATGGCTTGTTTCTTTTCAATCTGTTTTATTTTTAGGATTCGCGGCCAGATAAGCGCTGATGAATTTGTCCACGAGGTAAACTACATCCTTTTGTACACTGCTTTTGAGACCGTTACTTGGAATACTCGTTGTTAGTCCGGAAGACCAGGTTTTAATTTGGTCGTATTCCGCGAATCTGGTTTCGTCATGAGGATTCGAAATAACTTGCTTGTATAGTTCAACTTCGATGTTGTAGTTGTAGAGCTCCAAATCCTTGCTTTTTTCAACATCGACATTGATAGTGAGAAGAGGAAAATCCGGTATCGCCAATCTTTCACTCTCTGTGGGGACCTTAATCCCTGTCTCGCGAAGCCTCAGTTCTACATCTGTTTTGATCTGATCTCTCTTCAGTCCATCACGTTCAGCATCAGGGTTTATATCTTTGACCACCACTGCAATACCTCGGAGACCCGTCAGCGAGAAACGAGTTGTTTCATCATCCAAAGCTAAAACTTCACTCGTCCATCCCGCCAAAACTAGAACCAATACGAAGATGGATAAGGGCCCGATAGCGGCGATCCGAATATTACTACCCATGCCTTACCTCCATCTTGCACATTCGTGTTTATCTATAATTGAGGATTTACGCATTTGTATTGAAAGTTAATTTTCTAACAACCTGAGCTACGGGGGCAAGATTAATTTTTTGTTTCAGAATAAGACGCGGCAAACCAAACCAGTATTGGATAATACCCTGATGGATGAATGGAATCAAGAAGGAAGGTTCAGGTCCGCGTTGTTAATGGATCTGGTCCGTAAGAATTAGGTCCTGTCGTTCCCTTCTTAAAGTGCAGAACCCAACTGAGATAAATATTGTAGAAAGGAATGAGTAACAGCCAATAGTGGGAACCGGGCCTGTCCAGATCGTGCAGCCGCTTGACAATTTGAAACGCGATGAGGATATTTGCTCCAATACCGACAATGTACCAGACGAGCTCCGCAGCCTCCGGGTCGTTGGGATACCAGAGAACGACGATCGCAATGACGATGACGAACCATCCCACCCCAATAGCCAGCTCGTGCAAAAAGTACAGTGCCCGATTCAGTCGGCCTTCCATTAAAAATAAATCCGTCATGTATTCTCCGCGGGGCGGCCAAAGTCACTAGGGGGATTCGTGCGGTTCGGCTTTGCCTTCTTGCTTTATATAGACCGTCCGAGTGGGGAAAGGAATCTCGATCCCTTCTTTCTTGAACCGTTCGAAGATCCGCTTCCTTAATTCATGCTGGACCTGATACTGCTCCACAAATTCTTTGACATAGCACACCAGTGTGAAATTCAGCGAGAAATCCCCAAAGCCCGGAATAAATCTTACCACCGGAGCAGGATCGGAGAGCATTCCGGATATTTCCCTGGTCCCTTTCAGCGCCTCTTCGACAAGAATCTTTTCGACCCGGTCGGGAGATGTGTTGTAACTCACACCGATCGGAATCTGTACGGCCATCTGCTTTTCGGGCAAATAATAATTGGTCACGATGCTCTGGGACAGCTTATTGTTGGGAATAATGACCAGGTTGTTAGGCAGCATCCGGATCCGGGTGGTCCGCCAGCTGATATCCATCACGTATCCCTCTTCGCCGGATTCCAGCTTGATAAAATCGCCGATCCGAACGGATCTCTCCATGAGTATATGAAGTCCGGCGAATAGATTCGAAAGAGTGTCCTGAAGGGCCAGTGCCACGGCCAAACCGCCCACTCCCAGCGCCGTGATCATCGGTGTAATGGAGATCCCCAGCGTATCCAGCAGTATCAAAATGCCAATCATCAGGATAATGCCCTTGATGATGACCTGCGTGAGGCCGGAAACAGGAATGGAGATATCGGCTTTCCGGATGGAATAGGTTACAAGCTTTCCCGAGGCGTTCGCCAACGCGAGCGCGGCAGAAAATATCACCAATACATGGATCGCCTTGAAGGAATAGTTGACATACACTGCAGGAAGTTTTGAGGTGCCGATCGCAAAGTACAACCCAATCGCAACGCACCAAAAAATGGAGGGACTGCTTAGGGCTTCCAGAAAAAGGTCATCCAGACTGGTCTCGGTCTTTTGGGCCCACCGCTTAAGGAAACGGAACAGCACCTTTCTCACAATAAGGGCCAGGACTGTAACGCCGATAAAAATGACGGAAGAGAGCATGATGTTGTTAAACAGTTGATCGCTCATTAGGGTTTTCATGCACTCGATATAACAGACTTCCATTTGAACTGTCAAGCGAAACCGAAGATCATCTTGACTCTAAAATATTTTTCAGGCTAAATAGACATCGTCACAATGTGGATACTAATGGCTTGAAACGCTCACGTCAAAAATCGCGTCCCAAAACAACCCGGCGGACATCCGATAGCCGCGCTGAACTTCTGACCCGGGCCAAACGGCTCCGCATACGGGGCCGGCACCGTATGACCAAGCCGCAGCTGGTCCGGGCACTCGAATCCCACGTAAAAAAACCTCCGGCTATTCCGATACAGGTCAAAACGGCTAAATCTGTCTCGGCGCCTCCCAGAGTCCTCCCGCAAAAAAAGAATTATGATAATCTACCGTGGTCATACGGAATAACCGAACTGGTGTTGATGCCGGTAGATCCTTTCCTTCTCTATGCTTATTGGGATTTTGCTCCGAAGGACTGGGAAGAGATACAAGCCCGAAGAAGACCGATGGTTCTCCGGATCTATGACGTCACAATGATCCAGTTCGACGGCAAAAACGCCCACTCTTATTTTGATGTCCCCGTCTCCCTCGAGGGCCAGAGCTGGTACGTTCATCTTTGGAGCGCGGAGAAGTCCTTCTGCGCCGATCTTGGTTTGTTGCTCCCGGACGGATCGTTCCAAACCATCGTCCGATCCAATGTCGTCCAAACGCCGCGTGCCGGCGTATCGATTTTTGAGGAGGTCCGTTGGATCGAGATTCGCTACACGCGTCGAGGAAAGGCTGGATTGATACGCCGGGAAAAACGCGAATCACTGGATCAGCTTCATAAAGAACGCCTTGCTTTCTGGAAGCGGCTCAAACAACAAGCGGACGGGCTCACCGCGGGAGAGATTGCCGGTCATTCCTCCCAACGGTTCCCGCCGATGACCCAACCCAAGACCCCGGCCTGACACGCCATGCCCACCGGTTATCTCAGCCTGGTCTTACACGGTCACCTTCCGTATGTCAGACATCCGGAGCACAGCTACTTCCTAGAGGAGAACTGGTTTTTTGAAGCCCTCACGGACTGCTATCTTCCACTTTTGGACGTTTTTGAAGGCCTGGTCCGCGATGGGATTCCGTTCCGCCTGACGCTGTCCCTCTCCCCGCCCTTGATGTCTATGATGGCCGATTCGCTTCTCCAGTCCCGCTATCTTCAATACCTGGGGCGATTGATCGAATTATCCGAAAAGGAGCTCGACCGAACCCGTCACCAACCGGAGTTCCATGCCGTCGCCCGGATGTATCACGAACGGTTTTCCCGGAGCCGTGATCGGTTTTTAAACCGTTATTCCTGTAACCTCCTGCCGGCCTTTCGTCGTCTGGAGGAACAAGGGTCTCTTGAGATCATTACGACCGCAGCAACCCACGGTTTCCTCCCTCTCTTAAGCGTGCAACCATTTGCTGTGCGCCTCCAGATCCTGGCCGCGGTGGATTATTTCAATCAGGTCATGGGCCGTCCGCCGGATGGTCTCTGGCTGCCCGAGTGCGGGTATTATCCCGGACTGGACTTAGTGCTTAAGGAAGCGGGCATACGCTATTTCTTCGTCGAAACGCACGGCTTGGTCTATGCCCAACCCCGTCCCCGATACGGCGTCTATGCCCCTGTTTACTGTCCGTCGGGCATGGCGGCCTTTGCTCGCGATCTCGAATCCTCCAAGCAGGTCTGGAGCGCCGAAGAGGGCTACCCCGGCAATGTTGTATATCGGGACTACTATCGCGATATCGGCTTTGATCTGGATATGGACTACATCCGGCCGTTCATCCATCCAGACGGCATTCGGATCAACACGGGGATCAAGTATTATCGAATCACGGGTAAGACGGATAATAAACAGGTTTACATCCCGTCACAGGCAATCGAAAAAACAGCGGAGCATGCCGGAAACTTCATGTTCAACCGGCAGCGGCAGATCGAGTACCTGTCCTCGACAATGGACCGGCCGCCGCTCGTCGTGGCGCCGTACGATGCGGAACTGTTCGGCCACTGGTGGTTTGAGGGTCCGGAATGGATCAATATGCTGATCCGCAAACTCGCCTGCGATCAGGACACCGTCGAGCTGATTACCCCGTCGGACTATCTGGAAGACTTTCCGGTGAATCAGGAATCCACGCCGTCCGGGTCGAGTTGGGGACACAAAGGGTACAATGAGGTCTGGCTCAATAACCGGAACGACTGGGTCTGGCGCCATCTGCATCAGGCCGCCCGGAGGATGGAGGAGCTGATCCGGAACTACCCGAACAGCGAAGGAGTCCTGCGCCGTGCCTTAAACCAAGCCAGTCGAGAACTGTTATTGGCCCAAAGCTCCGATTGGCCTTTCATGATGAAGACAGGTCAACAGGTGGAATACGCGGTCAAACGGTTCAATGACCATCTACTCCGTTTTTTGAGACTCTCGGACGAAATTCGATCAAAACAGATCGATGAGATCTGGCTCAAAGAACTGGAAGACCGGGACAATCTTTTTCCCGCGCTCGATTACAGGCGGTTTCGTTTTTAATTCATTACGATTAATAATTAACCTCCCCGCGCCTTTGCCAAGGCCTGCTCATAAAGCTCGACGTACTCGCGGGCTGATTGATCCCAGGAGAAGTCGGCCTTCATAGCGGTCCGCATCATTCTTTTCCACAAACTACGGTCATTGTAAAACTGGAAAGCAAGGCGAAGCGTAGTCAGGAGAGCATGGCTGCTGGCCGCTTCAAACATGAATCCGGTGGCCTTCCCCGAAGCAATGTTGGAAGGGATGGCATCTACCACCGTATCGGCCAAGCCTCCTGTCTTCCGCACGACAGGAATCGTCCCGTAACGGAGGCTGTAGAGCTGGTTGAGTCCGCAGGGCTCATAGCGCGAGGGCATGAGAAACAAATCCGCCCCGGCCTCGATGCGGTGGGCCAGGGCTTCATCAAAGGTCAGATGAACTGAAAGTTTATCCGGATAACGCTGCATCGCCTCCTGAAGATCCCGCTGAATGACAGGATCACCGGTACCCAAGATAACGAATTGAACGTCAAGCTGCATCAGCTCATCCAACATTTCCAGAATCAGATCCACACCTTTCTGTGTCGTCAGCCGCGAGATCATTCCAATGACGGGTGCCTCGGTCACGGGCAGTTTGCATTCCTTTTGGAGCGCCAGCTTGCAGACGCGCTTTCCTTCAAGATGATCGTGGTCATAGGACTGCGGGAGGTAGGGATCATGGGCCGGATCCCACTGCTGGTAATCCACCCCATTGATGATTCCAAAAAGATCACGCCGCCGGGTCTGAAGGATACCTTCGATGCCGTAACCAAACTCGGGAGACTGAATTTCACGACTATAGGTGGGGCTCACAGTATTTAAGACACCGCCAAGCACTAATCCCGCCTTTAGCAGATTCACTTTCCCATAGAACTCGAGCATGTCAGGCGTAAAGTAGTTGGAAGGAAGACCTAATAATGGAAACTCCGAAGCAGGGAACAATCCAGGATAGCCCATATTATGGATGGTAAAAACCGTGCCCATTCTTTCGTAGGCCGCATGTTCTTTTAAATGGGTTTTCAGATATGCAATTGTCAGAGCCGTCTGCCAGTCATTGGCGTGCAGTATATCCGGATACCAATTCAACTGTCTGGGAATCTCAAGCACCGCGCGGCTGAAGGCCGAGAACCGCTTAAGATTGTCGGGGTAATCCTTGCCTTTCTCCTGATAAAGCCCGGAGTAGTTAAAGAAGGCGGAGTTGCCGAGGAACAGAACCTCCACCGGGGTGCCGGGCAGACTGCCGGACCAGAGGGTGAAGGAATAGACTTCACCGGCAAGGTTCACAATGAGATTGCCCCGCGATTTGAGCCGCCATCGCTTTTCATCCACAACGGCATACTTAGGCATCACAATTTTGACTTCTTGTCCCAAGCGGGCCAAGGCCGCAGGGAGCGACCCGGCCACATCGGCCAGGCCGCCGGTTTTCGCAAAGGGTGCGACTTCAGACGCGATATAGAGAATCCGCACTAAGGATCAATCTCCATTTCACGCAGAAATTTTGCGGCTTCCTCCGGTGGGGTTGGATTGATGTAAAAACCGGTGCCCCGCTCGAAGCCTGCTACATTGGTAAGCCGCGGCATGATCTCAAGGTGCCAGTGATAATAATCCTCATCATGGTAATTGTGATTAAACGGCGAGCTGTGTATGAGAAAGTTGTAGGGAGGGTTATTCAGGGCCTTGCCTTGACGCTTTAAGGTCTCGACGAGAATGCGCGAAAGCGACTCGAATTCATATTTCTGTGAATCTTCAAAATGAGAATCGTGTTTCTTGGGCAGTATCCAGGTCTCAAAAGGAAAGCGCGCCGCGTAAGGAGTTATACATATAAAATGATCATTCTCGCTGACGAGGCGAACCTGGGAGGAAAGCTCCTGCCGGACAATGTCGCAGAAGATGCATCGCTCCTTGTTTTCGTAGTATTCCCTGGCTCCCCGGATCTCATCAATGACATTTCGAGGAACGATGGGAAGCGCAATGAGCTGGGAATGGGCATGATCCAGGCTGGCGCCGGCCGCCTCGCCGTGATTTTTAAAAAGCAGTATGAACCGAAAGCGCTTGTCTTTTTTAAGGTCCAAAACCCGATCCCGGTAGCTCCAGAGTACCTCTTCAACCTGACTGTTCGTCATCGTAGAAAGGGTTTGCTTGTGATCCGGCGTTTCAATGATCACCTCATGAGCGCCTATCGCGTTCATCTTATCATAGATCCCTTCCCCTTCCCGATTGATACCACCCTCGATCCGGAGGGCCGGAAATCTATTCGGGACGACCCGGACATGCCACCCCGGCGTGTTGGGTTTCGAGTTGTCTTTGCGATAGGCCATGATCTCGGGCGGGGTCTTGCCTTCATTACCGGGGCAGAAAGGGCAGAGCCGATGTTCAGCCGCGGGCGCGGGCATTGTGGAGCGATAGTCATTGGGCCGTTTACTGCGTTCGGTGGCGATGATGACCCAGCGACCGAGGATAGGGTCTTTCCTTAATTCAGGCATCGTCGTTTATGATCCTCCGTTTCCATCGAATTTTAATGCGGTCATTTTAAAATCAACGCTCAACGATTTTCATCGTGATTAGACTCTCGTGCTTTTCTTTTAGAGGAAGAGTCAACGGCCAAAGGGCCACAAGACAGGAACCCTGATAGTTAGACTCCATCCCCTCCTCCGATTGAGAGATCGTCTCGATCGGAAATCGCCAGAACCGCACCGCGGGCTTGAACTCAAGACGGATCTCGATCCCCTGCCATTCATCCACCAGGCGGGCCTCCGTCAAATCTTCCAGAATGCCTTTGCTGTTAAGCGGTGTATTCTCTACGACTCTGCCGGGAAAGTGGTAATACCGCTTGGGATCCGACCCGGCCAGCAAGGTGAGATTCAGCTCGACACCCCAATAATAGTCGCGCCGTGCGTCGATCGCAGGGGCTTGTCCCCGCGCCTGCCCTTGTCTTTCTACACTCTGGAAGCTGTAGTTTACGGCGAGCTCGGCCCGTGACGCCCAAAGTGTGTAGATTTTTTTAACAGTCAAGGGCAGCCCATCTACGGAGTCTGTCCGATGGAATGAGAGAATGGCTTTTTCTGCATCAGACAACGCGGATTTTGTTTCATAGGGCTGATCGGCAAAACCACTGATCTCTTGATATTGAGAAGTCTCAAATTCTGTCAGTGTTATATTGCCGTTTAAGACGCAGTCACGAAAAGACCAGCGCAGGTGCCGATCATAGATGAGTTTGCTATCTGCTGCCGATGCTTTCACTGCAACGCGTTCATGGATGGAAGCAATGCTTTCCGATCCGTGCGCAGTGGAGACCGGCGCCGTCTTGAGTTTTTCGTGATAGGCCTCCGGCCGGCGCATGGGCAGATGGGTCAGGCAGAGCGCCTTCGGCCGGTAATCAATCTCGATGGCGGTTGCCCCTTCACTGGGTTTTAGGTAGAGATTCATCCATGCTGTTTCAGCAAGCAGTTCCTGGTATCCGTCCCGGTCCAGGTCCATCTTCGTCAGGCGGACTCCGGATGCGCCCGAATGAGAATCGATCAGGTTTTCGGCCTTAATGAGATGCTCATAAACGGCATGGCGAAGATAGTTGAGATAGTATCCGCCGAATAGCCCATGCCAGTAGGAGTCATTTCCCTGGGCCTTGTAAAGCTCCTGCCGGGCCTCCGCGATCCATTTGGGTTTGGATCGGCCCGATGCATCCTTAAAAGAAAGTTTTTCGCTTACGCACAGCATTTTTTTATGCATGAGATTAATTTCCGGATACTTCACAAGAAAATGATTCCAGAATCCCCCGCGAAGAAAACCCTGGGCCGCCTCCTTCAGACCTGCCGCCTCCAGTTGTGCCAGGAGCGTTTCACGTTCCAGGATCGCTTCGGTGGGCAGCGCCCATTCCATCATTTCTTCATAAGAGCCATTGGGCAGATAGATGCGACCGGTCGGGGGAAACTTGGCCAGGTAACTGTCAAAAGTCATCGTCGTGATCCAACTCCGGTTCTGCTCGATGAGATTCAGGAAACGCTCAAGCCAGCGCTGCTCACTCATCCACCGGTAGGTCCCCGGCCAGAGGCCGAACTTCTCGCCGTCATCCGCATAGGTGATCCCGACCGGACCCTGCTTGCTCAGTTGATGCAGATACTCGATTGTCTCTTCCGGTTGCCTGAACGGGATGAGGTAACGTAGCCGTTTGCTGATCGGAAAGATAGCCAGCGTCGTCCCTTCGCGTTCCGTCAGATAATAACCGCGGACGGTCTCGGGTTTCATACCGACCGACTGAAAGTGTGTATCATCCACGAGAGTGTGCGTCACACCGCAAGCACCCAGCATAGAAGGAAGAGAAGGTTCCCACACACGTTCGGTCAGCCAGAGGCCGTGAGAATTTGCTCCCAGACGCCGCTTCAGGTGCTGGATCAACATCGTAATCTGTCCGATCCCGTCGCGCTCAGGGATCGCTGGGAGAATAGGCTCATAATAGCCGCCGGCGAGGAGTTGCACCTGTCCATGTTCCACACATTTCCGGAGCCGATCCAGAAATGAAGGTTCGTGTTTTTCCAGCCAATCGAGCAAAGGGCCGCTGTAGTGCAGCGAGATACGGAGGTTCTTGTGCCCTTCGATCAGATCAAGAAACGGCCGGTAGCACCGGTCATGCGCCTCCCGGAACACATGTTCAAAATTGCCCACCGGTTGATGGTTGTGAATTCCGAGAAGCAGGGAGACCTGTCCCATCAGACACTCCACATCAGTTGTTCGAAATCCTGATCCGGCACTTCCAGCGTGAGATAACCGTTTGGAGGATAGGTTTCAACCACACTTCCCTGCTCACGGATCTCAACGATAAAATTGTGCCGCTCTCCGGGCTTCCATCCCAGCATCGCAAACGGCACGGCCAGTTCCAGTATCGTTCCCATCACTACGGTGTTCACCTCTCCGACCGGTTCGTATCGAATCCCATCGGGGCTCCGCTCCACAGTTAACCGTAGCGGCTCCAGGGCACAGTGTATCACCCATCGGTACTCGGCCGGCCCTCCGAAGAAATGGACATGGATCTCATACCGTTTTCTTTTCTCCGGACCGCAGCCTTCGTCCGGATCAATCCGGATATAGCAATGCGTTAGATTGAATCCGTAACAGATGGCCGACAGAAGGCGCTCCTCGCCGAACCGTGTGCTGCGACGCGTCGCATCATAAAAGCCCGCCCCTTGCCACTCAAAATAGGTGGTGCGTTTCCCATCTAACGTCGGATGGATGAAATTAACCGGTTCGGTCACATGCTTGTAAGGATGAAGGTGAATGATGGGACGTGATAGATATTCGGGAGCTTCCTGGCCGAGATGCCGGAAAGCGCTTGCCAAGTGTGCCCTGAACAGCCGGTCGAATTCCTCATCATTCGAGCTTGAAAAATCATCCCCGTACCACCAGAACCAGTCGCTCCCCTCGGCGGCATAGATCGCTTCCCACGCCGCCTCACGCTGCGCAGCCGGAACGGAAGCATCGTTTAAAAGGGGCAGGAGCGCCTTGCGCGTCCGGCTCAAATAGCTCCACGCCCGATTTTCCTCATCGGATCCGATCCAGATGTCGAAATCATGATGGATCCAGGAACCGGAGTAGAGGTGGTGAATCCGCTGATGGGGAGGATGCCGTTCAATCTCATCCATGATCCGGACTGTTTGGAAGGCCTCGGATTTTGAAAGACGTGTATACAACTCGGTCAGAAAAAGACGTCCGCTGTCCGGGTAATTCTCCCACGGATTCTCGCCGTCCAGTATAATCGTCGCAAGAGACGGTCCCTTGCGGTCGGACACCGCGTTCTGAATAGAATGAAACCGTTTGAAGAATTCATCCACGGCGGCTCGTGGGTCCATGTTTCCCATCGTAAAGCTGATCAGGTTGGACAGATCCTTATCCCGAAATACGATCGATACCTCCCGTCCATCGGATCCGGTCAGGTAAGGCCGATAGAGAATCTCTGTCCGGGACTGCGTTGGCATGGAATTGAGCAGTATCTCTTCGTCCGTTGCGATCCAACGGATACCCGCATCCGCCAGAAGCGGGATGATTTCCGGGCAGACCGATCCCTCCGACGGCCAGAAACCCGTCGGTTTTCGGCCGAACAACTTGGCATGGAACTCAACCGCGCGCAAGATTTGTGCCCGCGCGTCCTCCGGCGCCTGGAAGCGATCCGGGAGCGGGGCATGGGGCATGCACCGACGCGCGATGTCCGTGTCGTACACCAACGGCAGAATGGGATGGTAGAACGGGCTGGTGGTCAATTCAAGCTGACGGCTGGATTCCAGCTGCCGGTAAAGCGGGATGACGCGATGGAGTACTTCGTGCTGGCATCGGATCACCTCGGCCTTATCTTCTTCCGTAAATCCTTCGCCCTTTCGCCGGAATTCCTGAAGAACCGGGAATTCTTCCATCGCTTTAAAACCGAACCAGGCCAGGTTGAAAAGGACCTGGAGGTCCCGATAATCTTTCGGCGTAAATTGAGTAAGCATCCGCTCCCCGCCTTCGCCGTCCCACCGAAGCCCTCTGCGTTGGAGAAGTTCATAATACCTCGGCCAGGGTTTCACCATCGTCTCCCAGTTGGCCATGAAGAAATACCGTAATAGGAATCGCCGCTCTTCCGTTTCAAGGTCTTCCGCGGGCTTCAGTGTCCGCTCAAGGAACTGATCCACTGTCCCCTGCTCGTAGTCCTGAAGCTGCTTGAGCAAGGACGGCACCAGGTTTACGCCTGCTTTAATCTCCGGGAAATCCTTCAGGAGGCCCGCCATGTCGTAATACGCCTTGATCGCGTGCAGCCTTACCCAGGGCAGGGAATACTCGCCGCTTAATGGGTCTTTATAATATGGTTGGTGGTGATGCCAGAGAAAGGCGATCTTAAGAGGTTCCATAGGACCTTCCGAGTCTGTTAGCTATATTAGCACAAACAAAGAGGTGAGAAAAGTCTAACAAGGCTAATATTGAAGAAGGGACAGGACGTCATAGCCCTTTAATTTATCGCGTCCCTTCAGATCGGTGAGTTCAACCAGAAAAGCCAGCCCGTGAATCACTCCCCCGAGGCGTTTGATCAAATCCACAGCGGCGGCCATCGTGCCGCCGGTCGCCAGAAGATCATCCACCAGGAGAATCCGTTCACCCGCAGTGATCGCATCTTGATGCACGGCGATCGCGCTTTTGCCGTACTCGAGCGAATAGGTGGACTCATACACATCGGCCGGCAACTTCCCCGTTTTGCGGATCGGTACAAACCCTGCCCCGAGCTGAAGCGCGAGCGGCGCGCCGAAGATAAAACCCCGGGCCTCGATGGAGGCCACTTTCTGGATACCGGAGTCTTTGTAATGGGAACCCAATTTTTTAAAAACCGCTGAAAAGGCGGCCGAGTCTTTGAGAAGCGTCGTGATGTCGTAGAACAGAATACCTTCCTTGGGAAAATCGGGTATCTCGCGGATCTTTGATTTGAGATTAAGGGCCGTTGGGTTCATTACAGAATCTCCTCCGGTTTGATCGTTTTCTTCTCGATTAGGGCACGTAATTTGTTCAAAGCCACGCCCTCGATCTGTCTCATCCGTTCTCTAGTCAGGCCGAAGACCTTTCCAATCTCCTCCAGCGTTTGAGGCTCTTCGCCTTCCAACCCAAATCTCAGAATGACTACCTTCCGCTCGGATTCTTTCAAGGTATCCAACCACTGGAAGATGATCTCCCGCCGGAGGACCCCCTCCGCATTGATCGAAGGTGAGATCTGGGTCGTGTCCACAATCAGATCCTTGAGTGCCACGTCCTGATTGCTGCCCATCGGGGTGTCCAGGGAGTAGGTCTTTCGAATAAGTTGTTGGATCCCGATGACCGCTTCCGCGCTGTACTCCATCTTGTCCGCGAGTTCTGTGGCGGTCGGCTCCCGATCAAGTTCCTGTATCAATTGCTCATTGACGGTAAGATAATGATTCAGCTTCTCCACGACATGCACCGGCAATCGAATCAACTTGCTTTGATTAATGATGGCCCGCTCAATGGCTTGTTTGATCCACCAAGAACCGTAGGTGCTGAACCTGAACCCTCGTCGGTAATTAAACCGTTCAACCGCTTTAATCAATCCGATATTACCTTCTTCGATGATATCGGAGAAAGCCATTCCCCGATTCATATACCGCTTTCCGATGCTCACTACCAGGCGCAGATTGGATTCGATCATCCGCTGGCGGGCCTTCTCGTCCCCCATCTCCATTCGTTTGGACAGTTCCTGCTCTTCCTCAAAGGTCAACAGGGCGGACTTGCGTATATCCTTTAAGTAGCTTTTGACCACATCAAAGGTTTCGGCCGGGATGTCTTCCTGCTCTTCGGCAGAAAGCTCTTCTTCGGGGAGATCCTCTCTTAAACTATCCTGCGATCCTTCTTCTGACTCATCCGACATCGTTCACCTACTTAAATTTTGCCTATTATACTTGAATTTATTGTGTGATAAAAGCATTTTTTACATGATCATAGGGGCTTGCGTCGCCCCCTCCAATATGCAAAGCCCTTGGAGCCTCCCCTCTCGCTCGCCTTGCTCACTATAATCAATGCTGAATCGTGAAGTCTGTAAATTTTCCCTGAGCCAGCCTGAATGTGGCCTGGACATCTGTCACCCTGGCACGGCCCGGACCTTTCCAGGCTCTTTTGATCAATTCTTCAAGACCCTTTCGATTCCCCTCTGCTTCGATCTGCACTCGTCCATCCGCGAGATTGCGGCAGTAACCTTTGAGGCCTAACTCCCGGGCAGCATCTTCCACAAAAAAACGATAGCCGACTCCCTGTACCCCTCCGATCACAAAGATCTCCGCAGAAAATTTTTCTTCTCCCATTCCTCAACGCTAACGACCGATGGCCTGGAAAACGAGATCTGCCGCCTCTTTCGCATTCTTCGCCTTCAACACCTTTGGGTCAACCTCCCAGGAGCCCAGACTGATCACGGGTTTTTCCAAAATCAGCGCAAAAGCCACTTCCGAAAGCGTGCCGAATTTCCCGTCAATCGCAATCAGCGCATCCGCGGTT
>Ga0207048_10272_pt1 | contig 16460 bp, 7 predicted proteins | sample Alteio_BWMinCont_65_FD_153301 | JGI IMG/M metagenome (GOLD analysis project Ga0207048, IMG submission 153301) | Enriched cells from forest soil in Barre Woods Harvard Forest LTER site, Petersham, Massachusetts, United States -... | ecosystem: Environmental > Terrestrial > Soil > Temperate forest >...
CTGCGTTCCCGCAACGAAGTTGTTCGGATTGATGCAATTCAGGAACGACGAAGATACCGAGCCGTTCTTGAACGCCGGGCGATCATCCGTTACGCCGTCGTCATTATTGTCCACTCCTGTCGTAATGCTGTAGGGCCGGCCTGATGACACTTGCATAATCGGGCTGGCCGTAATCAGGAAGGGAAGAGGAATCGATCCCAGCAACGTCATCTGGCTGCGTACTGCAAAGCTGGCCCGCCCATAGTCATATGCGGGGTGATACGGATCGGTGATGCCGCTGGTGTTGGAGTTCGCCCAGTTCGCCGAGTAGAAGCCTGTAATGCTGGTTCCCTTTGGCGTCTGGATACGGACGTTGGTCGTGAGCTGGTTCTGCCGGAAAATGCCCTCCGACTGGTTGCAGTCGATATAGCCCGTGGTCAAGCTCGTCGGGTTCGGGCAGTAGCCGGAGCTAATCGGGAACACACGCGTGAGGAGTTGATGGATTCCGTGGCCGTTCAGGTACGTTACGGAAAGGCTGGTGTACTTGCCCAGCTTCTGTTCCACAGTGGCCGCGGCCTCGACCATGTACGGTGAGCGCAGCCCAAGTCCTGCAGCCGGAACCTGAGTTCGGGAAGAGAAGCCCGAGGAGCCCGCGCCTGTGGTGCAGCCGGAGGTGTTCGATGGTGTGCAGGATGAGCCAGGGTTCAGGTAGAGCGTGGTGGACTGGTTGGTCGGGTTGTTCTGGATGATATTCGTAATGCCGCCCAGACTATACCGATCGTAGAAGATGCCGAATCCGCCGCGGAGCACGGTGAGAGTTGGTTTTCCATTCTTCCGCGGAACCCCATAGGCGATCGACATGCGCGGGGCAAAGTCGTGCGTACTGTTGATGTAGTTCTGCGCCTCCATGCGTATGCCGTAGCTGATGGTCAAATTGTTCAAGGCCTTCCAGTCGTCCTCCAGGTAAAAGCCGACGTCGGTCTCGCGCGCGCTAATGTTTGGATTATGAATCGTGGTCAGGGAGAACTGGAACGGGATGCCGCACTGATAGGAAGCGTACAGGGGATAGTTCGTCCCTGGAGTGCTCGGGTTCGGCAGCATGTTGTTTGCCAGGCATGGGGTTGTGGCGGTGGAGAGGCAATTGGCCTTATTGGACCCAGAAGCATTGGGGTCCGTGCACGGATCCAGAAGGTAGGAGTAGCTCAGCGACCCATTCTGGGTGGTGCTCGAATTGATCGTGTTATCTTCGGTCCGCAGGCGCCCGCCCAACCGGATGAAGTTCTTGGTCAACTGGATCGACGTATAGTTCTGGATTTCGATGTGGTTCGTTGTGCTGCTGGTGCCGCCGCTGCCGGTACCGTGCGTGGTGAAGTTCCCCACCACCGAAACCGTGGTTGCTGGATTGACCGGATTAGAGTTGGACGTCTCGTGCTCAAACTCGAATCGCGTCTCATTGATCACGCGGTTGCTCAACAGTTGCGTATCGCTGATCTGGATGGTGTTGTCGGCGCTGCTCGAGGAACTCGCCTGGGTGGTCAACGAGTTGCCGTTGCCAGGATTCGTGCTCGTGCCGGTCTCGTACGAGTAGCGCGCGGTGAACGTATTCTTCGATCCAACCATGGTGTCGAAACGTGGATTGATCTCCCACCGCTTCTGCGGTGCGGACACCGCGCGTGCCGTCAGCGGGTACGGATTGGCACCGCAGGTCAGATCCCCGGGATTGCACACGGTGGTTGAAGTGGGTCCAGCGCTGTAAATCTCCGGCGGATTGATGATGTTGTTATTGGCAATATCGCGGTAGGTCCCGTTCAGCGAAAAGGACATGCCCGGCCGGATTGGCCCGGTGAGATTGCCGGTATAGAACAGTTGGTGATAGTTCGGCTGAACGTTGGCAGGGCCCAGGAATGGCGTCGAGGTATTGAATACCTTGTCCTGGCCCTGGATGCTTCCGCCGCCATGGAACTTGTCCGCGCCCGGCTTGGTGATGATCTCGATGCGCCCGTACCCGGCCCGGTCGTATTGGGCCGAGAAGGGATTCTGATTGATACGGATTGCCAGGATGGACGACTTCGGAGGCAGTTGGCCGCCGGTGAACCCATCGATATAAATCTGGCCGCCGTTCGGACCCATCGAGGGACCTGCGAGCGCTGTCAGTTCCGCCTGCAATTCGTCCGGATCGTCAGAGAGTGCATTCAGCGCGTCCCCGGTGATCACGGTGGCGCTCTGGTTACTATCCGGGTCTACGTTGAGCTGAACGGTATCCGTGGTGACATTCACCGTCTGCGTCATGTCCTGCAGCGCCATCGTCACGTCCGAGTTCACGTTTGCACCCGCGGTCACAACGATCCCCGCTTTGACAAAGGTGGCAAAGCCAGGTGCCACCACGCTCAGCGTATAAGTGCCGGCGGCCAGGCCGCGAAACGAGTAGGTGCCGTCGCTCTTCGAGGTCGTAGTCTGTGCCTTGCCGGCCGCTGTCGTCAGCGTCGCAGTCGCCCCCGGAATCAATGCGTCATCGGGATCGACAACCATGCCATGTACCGTAGCGCCGGCGGTGGCGGGCGCCTGCTGGGCAATCGCGGAATACGGCAGCAAAGCGATCAGAAAAAGTACAACAATCGACAGACCTTTACGAAAAGACATCCTCACTCCTAATAAGTTCCTAAGACAAATTGCGTTCGCACCAAGACTGGCAAGCGTCATTCCGCTCCCCCGCCCCCGCCCCCACCAACGCTCATCGACAGATCCATGCCGCCATTGGGGTTCGCGGTCAGAATCGGATCGACTCCCGTGAGTACCGTAACTGCCGTCACCGTGCTGGCGCCTGGCGTCGGCTCGCTCGCAACAATCATCACCGCATCCCCTTTATGCAGGTCGGCCAGCGTAATCGTTGGAAAGCGAGTAATCATCTGCGAGAGGTCCGCACCCGCCGAGCGACGCGCTCCGGCAGCATCCGCTGTTGCGCCTGCCGCAGCCGCACCACCTCCGCCGCGCCGCCCGCCGCCAGCCGCAGCGCCACCATTCGTGGCGAATCTCGCCGCCACCTGGGCCGGCATATTGCGAAGGTCGGAGTTCGGTGTCACATCGACGGTAATCATCTTCTTGGTCGCGAGGTCTTTCAGCGTAATCTTCCCCGTCGCCGGATCAGCGCTCGCGATCTGACCCGAGAGGTTCTCGAACGATCCGCTGATGACCTCCTCGGCCTGCAGCGAAGTGCCATCCTCAGACTTCGTACCCCGTGCCTGCAACTGGTCTTTAGGCTGAATCTGCGCCAGGGTTCCTGGTTTAGCATCCTGATACTTCTCTGAGCCGGCCGCAAACCGCTTGAAATCCGTCTTGCTGGAAGTGTTGACCACCATCTTTTTGGCGCCAGAGGTGATCGTGATGGAGCCGGTGGCAGGATCAACCGAACTCACCATGCCTCCCAGCCCACGAGCCTTCCAGTCGGCCTGCTGTGCCGCCTGCATCGACGCGATATCGGAGGACTTCATCAGAATGACGCGAACCGCGCCAAATGTTTCGGGCGTGTCACCCACCTTGCCCGTCACCAGAATTCGATCACCCACCGCAACGTCCGCCATCTCGCCGGCGGTTGCAGTCTTCAGATCCGTGCTGCCGACCGGCAACTTCATAACTTTCGCGCCGGTAGCCACGTTGACTGTAACCGTCTGCCCCGCGTCGGCGACCATGGTGATAGTGTTGCCTGACACTGCTTTGACCGTGCCGCGCTGCGAAACCGCTGCTGCCGCCGCCGCCGGTGCGGGCGCCTGTGCCGCAAGCCCACGATTCATCGAGCCGGCCAGAGTAAGAAACACTCCGAGGCTGAGTGCAATCCTGAGGGTGAGCGAGTTGTTCCGAGTTGCCATTTGAATCCTCATCAAATCCTGCCGCTGGAAGCATTTCCCCTGGACCAAGCCATCGAGCTACGACTCCAGACACTGGACTCGCGTATTCCCTTGGCAAGCAGAGTGTGTCGTCTATCTAGGATACGACTCGGCAATCCAAAAGTTTCGCGCAACTGCAACATTCCAGCCTCGAACTTCGCTTTCCCATGGGCGAACACGCAGCGAAGCCGCAAAAAATCACACGATGTCAGGAAAATCCGAGGCCATCTGTTCGCGGCTCAGCTTTCATCAAACCAGCGCCATTCAATATCGAGCCGCCCTCTAAGCATAAATGGTTGGTGCTTAACTGATCCTGAAGCCACCTCTCCGCGCGCAGTTCGCTACTCCAACTCGCTCGAAAGCACAGCCAGAGTATTCGGAGGCAACACAATCTTCGCAGCATCGCGGTCAACCCCTTCCCGAGAGACGAGCGCAACACGAAATCCTTCCGGCACCTCAAAATTCGCATCCTGCTTCCCGAGGTTCACCAAAACCTGCACGCCGTCACGGTCCATCACCAGCCAGCGTTTCTGCTCATCGAAGCGTACCTTAACACGTCCCAAATCGCCGTTATTCAGCGAGACGGATCCACGCCGCAGATGAATCAGCGCACGATACCACTGCAGCATCTCCTTGTGATTTCCTTCGCCAACCTCCGTCCAGTTCAGCCTGCAGCGCTCGAACGTCTCACGCGCCGCAGGTTCCGGAATCTCCCGCGCTGCAAATCCAAACGCCGCAAACTCCTTCTTGCGCCCTGCGGAGACCGCCTTCGCCATCTCGGGATCATCGTGATCCGCAAAATAAAGAAAGGGCGTCGACGCCGCAAACTCCTCTCCTTGAAAGATCAGCGGCACAAACGGAGCCGTCAGCTCAATCCCCGCCGCCACCTTCGCGCAATCCATTCCGACAATCCGCTCCAGCCGATCGCCCTGTACGCGATTTCCCACCTGGTCGTGATTCTGGATAAACCCGACAAACTGGTGCGCCGATAGTCCCTCCACCGGTCTTCCATGCCGCCGCCGCCGAAACTTCGAGTATTTCCCGTCATAGACGAAGACCTCCGTCAGCGATTTCGCCAACTGCCTCACCGACCCGAAGTCGACGTAGTACCCGATATCTTCCCGATGCAGCAATGTAAACAGAGCATGGTGGAAGTCATCACTCCACTGCGCATCCATTCCATATCCGCCCACTTCACGCGGCCGCACCACGCGCGGATCGTTCAAGTCGCTCTCAGCAATCAGCACCAGCCTTCGCCCCAGCGTCGCCCCCAGCGCCTCAACCTCGCTCGAGAGCTGCTCCATAAAGTGGATTGCCGAGCGATCGACAAACCCATGCACAGCATCCAGCCGCAGACCGTCAATGTGGAAGTCGCGCATCCACATCAACGCGTTGTCAATGAAGAATCGCCGCACCTCATCGCTCCAAGGCCCCTCAAGGTTCACCGCATCGCCCCACGGCGTGCGGTGGCGATTCGTCAGATATGGCCCAAACTTGCCCACATACGCGCCCACCGGCCCGAAGTGGTTGTAGACCACATCCAGCACCACGGCCAGCCCGCGCACATGGCACGCATCAACAAGGCGTTTCAACCCATCCGGCCCGCCATAATGCTCGGCCACCGCATACAAATCGACGCCGTCATACCCCCACCCACGGTCCCCAGCGAATGCCGCCACCGGCATCAACTCAATGTGTGTGACGCCAAGGCCAGAAAGATAATCCAGCCGCTCGATCGCGCTGTCGAACGTGCCTCCTGCAGTAAACGTGCCAACATGCATCTCATACTGAATCGCGCTATCCAGCGCAGGCGCTATCCAGCGCTCGTCGTGCCACTCAAACGCCGTATTGTCGTAGACACGCGACGCGGCATGTACTCCATTCGGCTGCCACATGCTGCGCGGATCGGGATAAACCGCCGCATCGTCATCGCGCAGAAACCCGTAGTCCGAGCCCGCCCCCGCTTCTGCCACCGACGCCTTCCACCATCCGCGCTCGTCCGGCCCCTCCATCGCATGCAGCCGACCTGCGACCTTCACGGACACCTTGCTCGCATCCGGCGCCCACACTGTGAACTCATGCATCGCTCATCGCCTCAATCCCTCACCAACAGCGCCACCGGAAAATCTCCCAGCATCTCCTTCATAGCAACCCTGCCGCCTGCCACGGCCGCGCCCGTCAGCCGATTCGTCCATCGGCCGATTGGCAACTCTACAGTCGTCTCTCCCCATGCGATTCCGAGCGCCGCCACCAACCTTGGCACGATCGTCGCCACGTTCTCGCCGCGCAGAAACGCGATCACATGTCCTGCCTTCGCCCCCTCCACCTTCAGCGGAGCGTAGGCCGCCTCCGCCCCAAAGCTCGCCGGCCGTTCGCGCCGCAGACACAGCGCCTGGTGGATGGTCCACAACTTGGGCAGTCCCTCATCGGCGCGCCTCATCACTTCAGCCGCGATTCCCGTCGCGGGCAGCCTATGAATCTCCCGCAACAGCTTCGTGCGCAGCCCATAGTCCACCGGTCGGCGATTGTCCGGATCAACCAGGGTCAGGTCCCACAACTCAGCTCCCTGGTACAAATCAGGCACGCCCGGCGCTGTATGCTTCATCAGCGTCTGTGCCAGCGAGTTCACCCGCCCCGCATCCTTCACCTCATTTACAAACTGCTCAAGAGCGGTTAAAAAAGGTGCATACCGCATCACTGCATCAATAAACTGATGCAGCGCATCCTCAAACTCCGCATTGTTCACCGTCCAAGAAGTCTTCTGCTTCGCCTCGCGCGTCGCCTTCAGCATGTACTCCTGCATTCGCCCAATCGTGATCGGCCAGGCGCCAATCAGTGTCTGATACAGCAGGTACTCGGTATTTCGATCGGGCATATCGCCATGCGCCCCGCCAAATAGCTCCGTCCGCAAATCGTTATTCATTCGCGACCAGCGATTCAGCGCTCCGCCAAACTTCGCGGGCATCTCCGTCAGCACCGCCAACCGCGCTCGCACGTCATCGCTGCGTTTGGTGTCGTGCGTCGACAAAGTAAGCATCGTATGCGGATGCGTCGCCTGCATCTTCGCGTTATAAGCGTGAAACTCCGCCACGCCAATGCCGTCCGACCCAGGATCGCCACCAACTTCGCACATCGCCACCAATCGGTTGTAGCAATAGAACGCCGTATCCTCCACGCCCTTCGCCATCACCGGCGGCGTGAATTGTTGAAACCGCATCAGGAACTCCGCTTCCTGTTTGCCCTTCACCTCCAACGTCAGCACGCCGCGCATAAAGTCGAACAACCCTGCGCCAATGTCTTTCCGCTTCTGCTTAGCGCATTCAATCGCCCGCTCAATGTACCCGCGATCTTCTTCTGTAATCTCGCTGCGAGCCGGCGCAACGTAGCTCCTGTAGACGGCGAAGCACGCCGCAACTTCGCGGATAGCCCGCCGCATCTCCGCCCGCGTGTAGTCGCGCTGATCCCGGTTGGCCTCACAAATTTCGACTAGCAGCGAGGTCAGCCGATTCACATCACTGCCCAGCGCCTCCTGGGTGGCATTAACCTTCTTCTCGTGCGCAATCGCGTGGAAGTCAGTCGGCTCCGAGGTGAACTCCTCATAAATCTCGCCCAACTCCTTCATCCCATCCGGCGACACCAGCACCCCCAGCGCGACATTCAGGAAGTCGTATCCGCTGGTCCCTTCAATCGGCCAGCTCTCGCGCAAAAGCTCACCCGGCTCCAGAATTTTCTCGCCCACGATCCACGCATTCGGAGCGTGTTCACGCAGCCGCCGGAAGTATTGCAACGGATCTCGCAAGCCATCCGGATGATCGACGCGCACTCCATCCAGCACACCCCGTCGCAGCCAATCCAACACCAGCGCATGCGTCTCTTCAAACACATGTTCCCGCTCCACGCGCAATCCGATCAGCGTATTCACATCGAAGAATCGCCTGTACCCAAGTTGCTGATCGGCCGTCTTCCAATACGCCAACCGATAATTCTGCTGATTCAGAAAATCATCCAGCGCATCCTTGTCCTCGTTCAACTCCGCCACCGCATGGTCCAGCGCTTCGCCAATCGCCGGCTCCTCCAGGCATAGCCGCGACAGCAGTCCCTTGAGCACAAGTTTGTCCCGGTGCCGCGCAAGAATTGTTTGCCGATCCGCATACTCCGGCGATGGCAGACGGCCGAACGACGCAGCCAGAAAGCTCAGCGTGTCCGACTTCGCATACTCCGCCGCCCTCGCCAGAATCGTCGGCAACGACTGTGGCGCCACCGGCAGTTTCTGCTCCCAATACTCGACCTGGAAGCTATTGCCATGCCGCACTACCTTGATATCGCCGGCCTGCAACACCTTTCCGTACTGGTCCCCCAGCACCGGCACCAGCACCTTGTTACGCAGACGTTCCTCGTACGATTGCCAGTCGATATCGAAGAACGACGCATAGCGGCTCGACTCGCCATTCTCCATCACGTCCCACCAATAGCGGTTCTCCTTGCTCAGCGACATGTGGTTGGGTACAACATCCAGCACCTGTCCCAGGCCCACCTCGCCCAACCGTTTGCAGAAGCGCTCGTGTCCCTCCGTACCGCCTAACTCCATGTTCACGCGTTGGTGGTCGACCACATCGTAGCCATGCGCGCTCCCTGGCGCTGCCTCCAGGTACGGCGAGCAATAAACATGCGAAATCCCAAGCTCGCGCAAGTAGCCGGCGATGCTCGCAGCGTCGTCGAAATTGAACCCCCGGTGCAACTGCAGGCGGTAGGTCGAACATGGAATGATTGGCATTGGCCGTGTCGGACATCAAGTGTTAACAAAGCTATGTGGGGAATCGCCGACCTAATCCTCAGCAACGCATACTGTTATGAGCGCTTTGAGCGCCCTTTGGTTGTACCCTTCCCCCCGCCGTCGCGAATCATGCCGCTCTTTTTCACGGACTTAACATCGCCGCAAGCGTCCACCCCCGCACGTTGCGGAGCCCAATCACCCGTCATCGCGAACGCCGCATGAATCAGCGAGATATGCGATAGTGCCTGAGGAAAATTCCCCACCATCCGCCCAACGTCCGAGTCGTATTCCTCCGAAAGCAGACCCACATCATTGCGCAGCGCAAGCAGTCGCTCGAACAGCGCTCTCGCGTCGTCCTTGCGCCCAATCAGCCAAAGATTCGCAACCATCCAGAAGCTGCACGCCAGGAACTGACCCTCGCCGCCCGTCAGTCCGTCCTCGGTCTGGCGCGTGTTGTACCGCTTCACCAATCCGTTCGTCATCAACTTCTTCTCAATCGCCTCTACAGTCCCGCGGATGCGCGGATCCGCAGCCGGCAGAAATCCAACCAGCGCAATTCGCAAACACGAAGCGTCCAGCACCTTCGATCCATACGACTGCACAAAACTATTCAACCTCTTATCGAAACCCTTCGCGCAAACCTCCTTATGAATCGTTGTGCGCACCTCCTTCCAACGCGCCACATCCTGTGCCCACACCTTCCTTACCTTCGCGTCACGTTCGCCGTCTTTCCTGCTCTCGACAAACTGGATTGCTCTATCCAGCGCCACCCACGCCATCACCTTCGAGTGCACAAAGTGCTTCGCCCCGCCGCGCACTTCCCAAATCCCCTCATCCGGCAATCGCCATACTTCGCAAAGATGATTCGCCAGCGCAACCTGTACTTCGGCCGCCGAGACGCGTATGTCGTCCTCCGCCTCAGGCATCCGCGCCAGCGCCGATGCCACCTCGCCAAACACATCCAACTGAAACTGTTCCGCCGCACCATTGCCAATTCGCACTGGCCGCGAATTCTCGTAACCCGGGAGCCACTCCGCCTCCCACTCAACAATGTCGCGCTCGCCGGAGATGCCGTAGATTGTCTGTACCTGGTCAGGCGCGCCCGCCACCGCCCGCAGCAGCCAACGCCGCCACGCCACAGCCTCGTCGCGATACCCCGCTCGCAGTAGCACCAGCAGCATAAATGCCGTATCGCGCAGCCAGCAGTAACGATAATCCCAGTTGCGCGCGCCTCCAATCTTCTCCGGCAGGGAAGTGGTTACCGCCGCGACAATCCCGCCCGTCGGTCTGTACGTCAGCGCTTTCAGCGTCATCAGCGATCGCGACACCGCCTCAGCATACTCGCCGCGATACGTATTCTTCCCCAGCCAGCGCGTCCAGAATCTCTTCGTTTCCTTCAGCGCCTTCCTCGGCGAACTCTCCCGCGGTATCTTCTCCAACGACGAGCAGTACGTCAGCGTGAACGTCATCGTCTGACCCTTGCGCACCGCGAACTCACTGACCGTCGTCGCGCCCTCGCCATGCAGCGGTGCCTTCGTCTGCAGCACTACCATGTCCGAGCCGGCCACCGCGCGCAATTCACTATTCGAAGTCACCCACGGCACCGTCCGACCATAGTCAAAGCGAATCGCCAGGTCCATCCGCATGCGAACGCTGCCCCGCACACCACGCACAATTCGCACCAGTTGCGAGTGGCGCTGCCGCGGAGGCATGAAGTCCGCCACGCACACCTCACCCGCGGCCGTCTCGAAAAGAGTCTCGACGATCAGAGTCCCTTCCTTGTAATGCCGCCGGCTCTCCTTCACTTTGCCCTTGGGCGCGATCCTCCAGAAGCCGTGATCACACGTCCCCACCAGCGCCGCAAAACATGCAGGTGAAGAGAACGTCGGCCAGCACAGCCAATCGATCGAGCCCCCGCGCGAGACCAGCGCCGCAGTCTCGCAGTCCCCGATCAGCGCATAATCTTCAATCGCCGTTCCATGCAGCCGGGCCTGGCTATCGCTTTCCGGCCGGCGAACCGTCTTGCCTCGTGCCATAATCCGTCTCCGTGCCCCGTGCCCGCTCTACAACCGCGAACCGCAAACCGCGCATCTCTCCAGTGAGCGCCTCGCGGCCCATCCCCGATAACCAAACCAAGCGACTCTTCGGTAAGATGCATCGAGCGGTCTAAACAACCAATCGGCTTTCCTATACAAATGAATGATATGCAGTGCATCCTGGTGAATCGAACAAAATGAAACCTGCCGAAGGTCGTAAACGAGTCATCATCGAAGAGATCAAGCCCCAGGTCGATTGCGGCCGCTATCCCGCGCGCCGCTTCGTGGGCGACCGAGTCGACGTCACCGCCGCCATCTTCTCTGACGGCCACGACCACGTCGCCGCGCGCCTCCTCTACAAGCACGATGGCGAGCGCGCCTGGCGCTCCGCGCCCATGACCGAGTTGACCAACGACATGTGGTCGGCCAGCTTCACCGTCGACCAACTCGGCACATGGATCTTCACCATCCAGGCCTGGGTCGATCACTTCGACACCTGGTGCGCGGACCTCAAGAAACGTCTAGCCGCCCAGCCCGATCCCGCCAGCCCCGACTCCGCCAAGCGCGACCTTCCGCCGCAGGATATTCCCCTCGCCTTCACCATCGGCGCGTTGCTCCTCGGCAAGACCGCGTCCCGGGCCAAAGGCGCCGACGCCAAGCAGTTGAAGTCCGTCGCCGCATCCCTGCGGGCCCTGGCCGACGAGAACTCCGCCCTATATGACTACCCCCTGACGGCCGAAGAAGAAGAACTAGCCAACCGCTACCCCGATCTCAGCTACGCCTCCGACCCCGGCAAGGAGCTGCACCTCTGGGTCGATCGCGAGCGCGCCCGCTTCTCCAGTTGGTACGAACTCTTCCCACGTTCCGCCTCTCCCGATCCAACCCGCCACGGCACTCTCGCCGACGTCGCGCTTCTGCTCCCCGAAATCGCCGCCATGGGCTTCGACATTCTCTACATGCCGCCCATCCACCCCATCGGCCTCGCCTTCCGCAAAGGCCCCAACAACACCACCACCGCCAGCCCCGACGACGAGGGCAGTCCCTGGGCAATCGGCTCGCCCGAAGGCGGACACAAAGCCATCCATTCCAAGCTGGGCACCTTCGCCGACTTCGACAACCTCGTCTCCACCGCCCGCGACAATGGCATGGAAATCGCCCTCGACATCGCCTTCCAATGCTCCCCCGACCACCCATGGGTCAAACAGCATCCTGACTGGTTCATCCACCGTCCCGACGGCACCATCCAGTACGCCGAGAATCCGCCCAAGAAGTATCAGGACATCTACCCGCTCAACTTCGAATCGCCTGACTGGAAGAGCCTATGGGACGAACTTCGCTCCGTCTTCCAGTTCTGGATTCACCGCGGCGTGCGCGTCTTCCGTGTCGACAATCCGCATACCAAAGCCCTCCCGTTCTGGGAGTGGTGCATCGCAGACCTGCACACCGAATCCCCCGACGTCATCTTCCTAGCCGAAGCCTTCACCCGCCCGCACGTCATGTATTCGCTCGCCAAGGGCGGCTACACGCAGTCCTACACCTACTTCACCTGGCGCACCGGCAAGGACGAACTGCAGGCCTACTTCGAAGAGATCACCAAGCCGCCTATCGCCGACTTCTTCACCCCCAACATCTGGCCCAACACCCCCGACATTCTGCACGCGTCGCTGCAGACCGGAGGCCGTCCCGCCTTCATGCAGCGCATCGTCCTCGCCACCACGCTGGCTGCCAGCTACGGCATCTACGGCCCCGCGTACGAGCTAGGCGAAAACGTTCCCGCCAAGCCAGTCAGCGAGGAGTACCTCAACAGCGAGAAGTACCAAATCCGCCGCTGGGACCGCGCCGCCTCGCACACCATTGCTCCGCTGGTCACGCGCCTCAACCAGATCCGCCGCACCAACCCCGCGCTGCAAAGCGACCTCTCGCTCCACTTCCACAACGTCGACAACCCGCAAATCATCGCCTACTCCAAGGTCGCACCAGCCATCGACGGGGTCGCAGCCAACGTTATCCTCGTCGTAGTTAATCTCGATCCCAAGTTCGAACAAGCCGGCTGGATAGACCTCGACCTCAAGCAGTTAGGCATCGCCCACGACGAAACCTTCGACGTCGAAGACCTCCTCTCCGGCAACCACTACCAGTGGCACGACCGTAGCAACTTCGTGGCCCTGCGCCCCGACGTAATGCCAGCCCACATTTTTCGCGTCGTCCACAATTCACCCCGCTCAGAGATGCTGGACATCAGCACCCTATGAGCATCTTCGATCGATTTGGTAAGGCGAAGGCGCATCCGGAGACTTCCGCTGGCGGGTCCATCGTTCACCGCTACTCCGATGCCAAGTGGGTCTCAACGCCGGCCGGGTTCTCGGGCGAGCAGGCCGCCGCTTTCGCCAAGGCCCGCGCGGAGGTCTACCAGCAACGCTTCGGCGAAGCCAAAATCGTATCCCACGAGATCATTCCGCTCATTCCGCATATCGACGTGATGGAGTACTCCCGAACCGGCAAGGATGGTCAGGTTTGCGTGCTAGTCACTTCCGGTATGAGCGATCTGGCCATGAACGTCCCTGCGAAAACGGAAGCGCCGCGCAGAGTTGAACTCATCTTTTACTGCACAGAGCCGAATCAGGAATTCATCGACACCATGCGATGGCTAGCGCATTTCCCTCACGATCAGAAGACGTGGATTGGCGCATTCCACACTATCCCGAACGGGAACCCGCCAGCGCCTCTCTGGGGCAGCCCCATTCTGGACACAATTTTTCTTCTTCCGCCGATTGTGAAGAAGGATGCGAACCTGCAGGATGACCTAATCCTCGACGGTGACGGAGTGGAATTCCTATGGATCGTCCCGTTAACCACGGCAGAGTGCAATCTGAAGCTGGCCAAGGGCTCTGATGCAATCCTCGATCTGCTCCAGGAGAATCGCCACCCGCACGTATTCGACCCAAATAGAAAAAGCTATGTGTAACATTTGCCGGAGTCTGGAGGTGCGCGCGACAGGTACCCTTACGCCGCTTTTCCAATATGCATCTCAATGCGCATTCCGGCCGCAGACAGCATGTTCACCAGACTGTCGATTGCAAATAAATCGATGCGTCCCCGCACCAAGTCCGAAATTCTTGGCTGTGTAACGCCCAATCTCTTCGCAGCCTTTTTCTGAGTCAGCCCTTCAGACTTGATGTAGTCGCAGAGCGCGGTCATCATCGCAAACGAAGCTTCATGTTCTGCGCCTCGCCCGGGCTGTCCTCAATCGCGTCCCAAATGCTCTCAAATACTTCATTCATCGCGACGTCATATCCTCCACATACAAATATTTGTATATCATGCTTAGCGTTCGCCCGGAACTCCGGAAAAGCGCATCATACGAGCTTGGAGAGAACGAACGCGTGAAGAAAGCCGGCAGCGCCACCGATCCCCTCTGGTACAAGGACGCCGTCATCTACGAACTCCACGTCCGCGCCTTCCAGGACTCCAACGGCGACGGCATCGGCGACTTCGGCGGCCTGCTCACCCGTCTCGACTACCTCCAGGATCTTGGCGTCACCTGCCTCTGGCTCCTGCCATTCTTCCCGTCGCCTCTGCGCGACGACGGCTACGACATCGCCAACTACGTCGACGTAAACCCCGCCTACGGCAACCTCGACGACTTCAAGCAATTCCTCGACGCGGCCCACGAGCGCAATATGCAGGTCCTCATCGAGCTGGTCATCAACCACACCTCCGACCAGCATCCCTGGTTTCAGGCCGCGCGCCACGCGCCCGCCGGATCGCCCGAGCGCAACTTCTACGTCTGGTCCGACACCGATCAACTCTACAAAGACGCCCGCATCATCTTCACCGACACCGAAAAATCCAACTGGACCTGGGACGAGACCGCGAAGCAGTTTTACTGGCACCGCTTCTTCTCCCACCAGCCCGACCTCAACTTCGACAACCCCATCGTCATCGATGAAGTCGTCAAAGCCATGCGCTTCTGGCTCGACATGGGCGTCGACGCCCTCCGCATGGACGCCATCCCGTACCTCGTCGAACGCGACGGCACCTCCTGCGAAAACCTCCCCGAAACCCACGTCGCCATCAAAAAAATCCGCGCCGCCATCGACGCCGAATACTCCAACCGCCTCATCCTCGCCGAAGCCAACCAGTGGCCCGCAGACGTCCGCCCCTACTTCGGCGATGGCGACGAGTGCCACATGGCCTTCCACTTTCCGCTGATGCCGCGCATCTACATGGCCCTTCGCCAGGAAGATCGTCTCCCCATCACCGACATCATGGCCCAGACGCCCGCCATCCCCGATAACTGCCAGTGGGGCCTCTTCCTGCGCAACCACGACGAGCTCACCCTCGAGATGGTCACCAACGACGAGCGCGACTACATGTACCTCGCCTACTCCGCCGACCCGCGTATGCGCATCAACGTAGGCATTCGCCGCCGCCTCGCGCCTCTCCTCGACAACAACCGCGGCCGCATCGAGCTGCTCAACTCCCTCCTCTTCAGCTTCCCCGGAACGCCCATCCTCTACTATGGCGACGAGATCGGCATGGGCGACAACATCTACCTCGGCGATCGCAACGGCGTCCGAACCCCCATGCAGTGGACCTCCGACCGCAACGCCGGCTTCTCCCGCGCCGTCCCCGCCCGCCTCTACGCGCCCGTCATCATCTGGGACTATCAGGCCGTCAATGTCGAGGCGCAGCTTACCGATCAGTCCTCACTCATCCACTGGACGCGTAACATGATCGCCCTGCGCAAGCTCTTCAAAGTCTTCGGCCGCGGCACCCAGGAATTCCTTGCCCCCGACAACCGAAAAGTCCTTGCCTACATCCGCCAGTACACCCACGAAGATGGCGCCCAGGAAATCGTCCTCTGCGTTGCCAATCTCTCCCGCTTCGCCCAGCCCGTCTCGCTCGACCTCTCCCGCTTCATCGGCATGGTCCCAGTCGAGATGCTCGGCTACGTCCCATTCCCCGCAATCGACAAAACGCCGTATGCCCTCTCCCTCGCGCCCTACTCCTTCCTCTGGCTCGAACTCCAGCCCGCGCCCGAAGTGCCCGAAGCTCCCACCGTCGAAACCGATCAGACCGCTCTGGACCTCGTCACCGGCTCCTGGCACGACCTCATGGCTGGCCCCGGCCTCTCGCTCATCCAGGAACTCCTCCCCGCCTATCTCGTCCGCCAACGTTGGTTCGGTGCAAAGTCCCGCACCATCTCCACCGTTTGCATCGTCGATTGGGTCGAACTCCCCGGCACCCCTGCCGCCATCGTCTTCATCCAAATCACCTACTCCGATGGCGACCCCGACACCTACCAACTCCCCCTCGCCCTCACCACAGGTCCCGAAGCGGCCGACCTCCACGCCAACGCCCCCGCGACCATCCTCGCCTCCCTCACTACCGCCGACGGCCCCGCCATCCTCCACGACGCCACCGCCCGCGAAGACGTCCGCCAGTCCCTCCTAATCCTCATCGAAACCGAAACTCCCCTGACCGCCTCCGTCCCCACTTCGGCCACCGAACCTCAGCCCTCGAACTTCGAACCTCGAACCTCGAACCCATCTCTCGCCGGTCGCCAATCCACCGCCTTCGCCGCAGCCCGAGGCGCCGGCCCACTCCCCGCCCGAACCGGGTCAGCCGAGCAATCCAACACCTCTATCCTCTACGACAGCAAACTCATCCTCAAACTCTTCCGCCGCCTCCAGCCCGGCGAGAATCCCGACACAGAAATCGGCCGCTTCCTCACCGAAGTCGCCCACTTCCCGCGCATCGCCCCCTTCCTCGGCGACATCCGCGGCA
>Ga0207048_10273_pt1 | contig 16437 bp, 16 predicted proteins | sample Alteio_BWMinCont_65_FD_153301 | JGI IMG/M metagenome (GOLD analysis project Ga0207048, IMG submission 153301) | Enriched cells from forest soil in Barre Woods Harvard Forest LTER site, Petersham, Massachusetts, United States -... | ecosystem: Environmental > Terrestrial > Soil > Temperate forest >...
GGGTCTGGAAGGTGGCTACGAATGTGAAATCGGTGATGCCGTCATGGTTGAGATCGAGCTTGTAACTGCCCCCCTTGGGAATTCGGTGGTGGGCTGGCGTATAAACGATCGCAGCTTCAGCGGGCAGGGCCAAGGCCAGGATTCCGACTCCTGCCGCGCTAGCCGCAAGCGCATACATGTTGAGCTGCCGTTGGATTGACTCGGGAAGGGTAGCAGTCTTGCGGGGCCGGAGAGATTGCTTCATAAAATCCTCCCACTCGCGCGCCCGAAAATTATCCGTCGGCTGGCTTGGGAAGTCAACGCTTTGTACTCGTCCAGTAGATAGGTGACACTTTTCATTCCTTTCGAGGGGATGAGATTTGGCGCAGGAACTGCTGCGGGGTTAGGTAGCCGAGGGCCTGATGGGGACGGACGGTGTTGTAGATCTTTTCCCAGTGACGGAGCTCGCGATTGAGTTTTTTCATTTCCAGCGAGCAAGCCGTGACCTGGTAGAGCTCTTCAGTGTGGGTGCGGTTGGCGCGCTCGACGGCGCCGTTGAGTTTGGGAGAACGCGGAGGCAACACGAACAGATGGAGGCGGCGCTGCTGGCAGGCGAGTTCGAACTCAGCGGCGAACTCGGAACCGCCATCGACTTGCAGGGCGCGGATGGGAAAGGGCATGCGGTGCTGCAGCGTGTCGAGGAACTGAGCCGCGGTTTGGGCGGTGGCGCGAGTGTGAGCTTGAATCACGTCCCAGCGGGAGATCACGTCGCGAGCGGTGAACTGTTTGAAGACGACGCCGGGTACCAGACGCACGTCCAAGGTAGCCACGCCCAAAGAAACCCATGAGTTGATCGAGGTCAGGTTCAATCCGTAGGTTCGCTCAAGGACAAAAAAGGCCGAACCCGAGTCCGGCCTCAAACGTGCGTCCTTGGATAACCGTTCCAGGTTCGTCACCAGGTGCGGAAAACAGGGTGAGCCAACAAAATATAGCACACGGGGGCCAAGGAACAGTTCGGCATCGAACAGAAGACATAGACTGATACTCTTACGATACGGCCTTGAACGAAACCTAGGCATGCATGATGGCATCCGAGAACGAGTCGAAGCGCTGAGGCGAGAGATAGCCGAACTCCAGAGGCTGAATCTAGAATATCTGCGAAGACCCAGACCGGACTTCGGCGCACAACACGATCACACGAGGCGCGGACAGCGGTTGAGGGAAATCATGGACGAATTAAAATCCATGACTGACTGGAAGAAAACCTGACCTAGCCAATTCGGGCGCAACTAATTCCAACCCGAGGTTTTAGGCTTTCGTTGTTCGACCATATTCACCCAGTTTGGTTTTTGATTGAGCGGACCGTGTGGCTTTGGGGCTGATTCGTAGATCCCAGAACAGGCGATTATTCCCGCAACAAATTCCTTACATAGAGCGCAGCCGTCGCCTGCACAGCCTGTCTTCCGATGCGCTACATAAAAATGTGCTAGCACTGACACTGGCAACGAGCGGCCCAACTACTGATCTGCTGACGCAGGCCGTGTCTGCGACACAACTGGTAGTTTGGACGCAAAATAGCGCACCAGAGGCTCGCTGATCGGGCTGCTTCGACGGAGCAAGTGTGACCAACGCTACACCGATTACAACAAGCACAGCCGAGCCGATGAGTTCTCCACGAGCAATCAGATTAGCGAGAGCTTGCCCCGCCATAAGAACTGCGTGGGCGAAGCTCGACCATGCCGTGAACGCGATGAGGCTCCGATTGGCGGATGGATTTCGGGCTGCCAGCAGCAGGAAAATGCCGCAACCGGGGGCGCTTACGGCTACGGCTTCGTGTTCGAGGTCACGCCGTGAAGTAACGCTTGCGGCCAGCCCACCTAGCGCTGACGCTAGCCCACCTTTACGTTCTTGGAAAGCATGCAGCACCTTGAACGTTTGCGCTCGCGCTGGCAGCGCCACAAAGACCCCCACACCCAGCACGACGGCCAACGTGATCGAGCTCCGATTTTGCGAAGACTTGACCATGATTCTCCTTCCGCTGAACACCGATCATCCCAGCGCTCCAACCACAACCTAGGAAAGAGACTTTCGGCCCGTTTTCACGGAAGGACCTTTCAGCATAGGGGTGCAGCGTGGAAATAGACGACGAAAAAGTTGACGAGGCGGTACTAGCTCTTCTGTATCTGACTACATTCAAAGACAAGCCAGGATTGAGGGCATGGAAAGGTCACAGTTGGGATGTGCTTGATCGCCTCCACCAGAAAGGTTACATCTCTGATCCCGCCACGAAAGCGAAATCTGTCTGGTTGACTGAGGAGGGCGCGAAGAGATCACAGGATTTGTTTGAGAAGTATTGTTGGCTCGGGTTAAGCTGCGCGAACGCCTCGGCCCCTCACACTCTGCAGAACCGTCGAGGGGAGGCGCAAGACACGCATGTTCGAAGATTTCCAGAACAGAAGGAGATTCAATACTATGGCTGGTCATCCACCCATTCTACTATCCGGAATGGTGGAAAAACGCGCTGGTATCCCTCTGCTTGTCATGAAATTATCCCTCTGGTACGGCTACGGGTACGGATAAAAAAAGCGCAGAACGCCTGGCCAAAGCCCTCGCGCTGGCATGCGTGCGTAATGGCTTTATCGAAGAATTGCATTGCGGCAAAGGTGCGTACTCACAGGCGGGAGATTATTCTGACGAAGGTCGTCACGCCTGACCGTGAAATTCCGTGGCACGAATTATCCCGTATCAGCGACGAAGAAATGAAGCGGCTGATGAAAGAAATAGTAAACAAGCTCTATACCGTGCTTCTAAATCTGGAAGATGAGAACTTCATGGCTGCCCTTTTGAGTTGGGGTGCCAGGTACACTCCGTCGAAAGTCGCGCGTAACCTGTTTGGAATCAATGGACCTCAGAAATGGACTTTCATCGCTACGGGTGGGCCACAGGCCCATGGGAACTCAAAAATGGGACAAGCCTGAGGAGCTTGCCGATTTCGTGTTGCGTAATCGAGAGCCTGCGAAATAATTTGCGACTCTGCAGCCTCTCGACGATTGAGCTTGCGAAACGTAGAGCGCTTAGATTTAACCTAGAATTAATATTTCTGAAGCCATCCCGCAAGGCACATCGGTTAGTCTACTCTCGCATCACACGAAGGGTTGGAGAATCCGCGCCTGAGACGGGGCTGGGTTCTCCAATTCTTCCGAAGCCTCTCGACACCGCATTCTCCATCCCGTGGTACTTCTGCACTTTCATCCTGCCTCCGACGCCTGCCAACAATCTGCCACGGGAGGCTTCTGTCCCGAAAGCGTGGTGCCCAACTTGGGAGCGGGGCCCCTCCCAAGAATGGCTGCTCCGGATTAACGAGTGGTTTGTTGGAGCAACCTCAAACAGGCTCCAAACCGGCAACAAACAGGTGAAGGGTGTTTGGTGAGGCCAAGAGGTTATGAATGAGTCAGTTAGACATGTTTGCGGCCTATTCTTAGGTGTTGAAAGAAAAGGACTTGCAGGACTTCGTCAGTTGTTGCTTCTTTCGCGATCAAATTGTTCCGAATGGCAGTCGTCCGCCCTCCGCCCACGGTTGAATTTTCTTGATCTAGGGGGGATTTTTAAAAAAACTTTTCAAAAGCGGGCATTGAATCAGAAGGGATTAACTCTTGAAATGGTGTAGCCAGCTGCAAACACGGGAACGAACCAATCCGCAACTCATTTGCCACATTCGGGTTTCTTTAGTAATAGAGACAGGAAGTAGTAACCGGATCATCCGCGGACAGGCTCCAGAGGAGCGCGGAGGTGGGTGGTCCCCAAAAATATTCTCCCGAGGAAGAGTGGCTCATGTCACAAGCCGGCGCTAAAAGACGGATGGCCCGCAGGCTTGTATGGATCGACGAAATACGTCTTCGGGGCTTCGGTTGCTCCGGATGTGCTTGGGTGTTCAACCCCTCTGGCTTACCCACTGGCAATTCCTTTGATGAAATGATGCGGAACTTCGAGTTGCAACGTGACAAAGAGTTCTCATTTCATGTTTGCGCGGATCACCCAAGGAACACCGGTGCCAAAAGCTGAATCTAATGTCGTCACGGCCGTTTTTTGAGCTAGACCATCCGTTTAATTGACGCGATTTCTGCATGAGCCAGCGCCCCACCCTCGATGATTCCACTTTCGAAGGATTGTTGGCCGCAGCTTGGGTTCTCCAGGGCCAGCATGAACAGGAAGCGCGCAACCACCGACCTGCCCCCAATGAAATGCTGGCCGAGCCACCCGAAACTCCCGTAGAACCCCATTGCGTCTCCGAGCGCAATACCGATGAGCCGGACAGCAGTTTTGCCTACCAGTTGGAAGATGATGTGAGCACCTCCCATTGGGGACGCGTGCTGCTTCTGGTTGTGTTATTGGGGTGCGTCTCCGCCGCCGTCTGGCATTGGCGCCGTGACCTTCGAGACTCGGCCGCAAGGTTTTCCCAGCGACCCGCAGCTCCTGCCGTTTCCAGCACTCGACCGGCGATCCGCACAAGCACGCCGGGGAACAACGAGAATGAGTCCGCGAGCGGCACCGTCCGAGCGGTCAGCAGAGCGAATCCGCCTGCAGGATTATCTGCGGTTGAAGGACCGCAAGGCGATGCGCAGAGCACGATGGATCGTACTAAGCGGACGCCAACGAGTCACAAGATACAAAGTCTGGCGGATGGTGTTTGGGAAAAGACGGCGACCAAACCTTCTCCGTACATACCGTTCGACTCTGTGACTATGGCCGCGCGGCATTACGCTCGTGGCATTTCCAGCGCTCGACCGACCGCCGCCGGCACAAGCATGCCTGGGCGCAATAGGGATGAGCACGCGAGCGGCACCGTACGAGCGAGCGCGGTCGTGCCCGCCGGGGTCAGCGGAGCGAATCCGCGTGCAGCGTTATATGCGGTTGATGCACCGCAAGGAGCATCGCTTCACAATTCCGAAAGCCAGACGACACGCGATCCGCAGAGCACGATGGATCGGAATAAGCGGACGACCACGGATCACAAGATAGAAAGTCTAGCGGTAGGTGGTCGGGAAGATGCAGCGACCAAACGTTCTGAGAGGAAACCCTTCGACTCTGTGACTATGGCCGCGCGGCACTACGTGCCTCGGCCTCCGCAGGGCTTCAAGACGTCGAACATCGCCGCGGAGGCCGGTCAAGCAGGCGCGAGACCGCCTTCTGCGGGCGGACCGCTGGTGAATAAGTCGAGGTCTGAACCCCTTCAGTGGGCGATGAGCCGCTACGTGCCGCGTCCGCCGTGGAGTTCAAGCAGCGGAAAGACTTCAGAACCTTCAGTTCCTCGCCCTCCCGCTAGACAGGTTCCTCGTGCACCTTCGGCGTACTAAGGTTGCAAGTTCGGTAGTGTTTGGCGTCCGACCAGGTAACATCGACACCATTTCTTGCTAAATTGATACCACCGCGAGTTCTTAACTGGGTATCCCTCGATCTGCTGTGATGAAAACGTGATAGTTCCATGTTCACGATGCAGTTTGAAATCCATAGGGCCAGCAACTCATCGCACTTCGGCGGCCTCCGCATGTAGCGCCCTCCAAAGATTCAACTCATCAGCAGCGTCAAAGCCAAGAAAAGGCCGAACTCTGCGAGTCCGGCCTGACAAGGTGGGCGTTCAGGGGAGAGAAAGGAGAGCACTCGTGAGGGTCTGAACGTCGATGCTGTCAGTCGACACTAACCCATGACCGCTCTGTCGAACACGTCGGATAATACATTGCGCAAAATGGCACGACTGTTCAAAATTGCACAGTTTTAAAGAAAAATCGTAGTCCTAATCTGGCACTGTTCGTGACAATGGGCGGTGCTCTAGGACTCCGAGTGTATAAATCAATTGCCCTAGTTCTGAGAGGAGGCTATACCGTCACCATCCTCAAGGTCTACACCGAGGCCCGGCGAGTCCAGCGTCAGAAGGGCGAGGCCGAGGCCATTCCGTTACTCAAGCACGCCGTGGAACTGGATCCCAACTTCGCCCTGGCTTATGTAGACCTGGGGCTTTTTTATGACCTCGAGACTAATCTCGCTGCCGAAAGTCTAAAGAGAGCGTATGAACTGCGTGAGCGAGTCAGTGAACGAGAGAAACTCTACATCTCCTCTAGTTACTACACGACTGTCACTGGAGAAATGGAGAAAGCAGTTCAGCAATACGAGCTTTGGATTCAGGAATATCCTCGTGACGAAGAAGCCTACAACGACTTGGCGGTCGTATATGACTCTCTTGGCCAGCTTGAAAAAGCCGCCGGCACTTACCAGCAAGCCTTAGCTCTCAATCCCGATAACGGCGCAACTGTTACCAACTTGGCGCAGAATTACATCGCCCTCAATCGGCTAGATGAGGCCAAAGTAACTGTAGATCGAGCGCTAGCGCTCAAGTCGGACTACCCGGGTCTGCACGATACCCTATACACGTTGAACTTCCTTCAGAACGACACGTCGGGAATGCAGCAGCAGTTCGCTTGGGCCATGGGCAAGCCGGGGGCGGAAGACGCAGCCCTCATGCAACAGGCGCAGACCGAGGCCTATCACGGCCGATTTCAAAAAGCGCGAGAGTTTACCCGCCAGGCAATCGAATCTGCGAAGCGTAGTGACGCGAAAGAAACGGCTGCTTTCTATCAGGCGCATGCCGCCTTACGCGAAGGCTTGGTCGGTAACAGCGCGCAGGCGCACCAGGCGGCTATCGCGGCTCTGGCTTTATCGTCGGGACGCATTGTCAAGGTGATTGCGGCAGAGGCGCTGGCGATGGCTGGCGACACCACCCAAGCACAAAAACTCGCAGACGACTTGAACCACAGTTCCCCGCTGAACACGTTGGCCCAGGGCTACGGTCTTCCAGTCATTCGTGCCAGCATCGAACTGCACCTCGGAAATCCCTCCAAGGCGATTGAGTTCCTGGACGTGACTCGTCCTTACGAATTAGGCGGGCCCTGGACCATGATCCCCGTTTATATCCGAGGCGTCGCCTATCTGCGGACCCGAAACGGCCCCGAGGCTGCGAGGGAATTCCAGAACATCCTCGATCACAGAACAATGACGGGGAACGCACCGACTTCTGCCCTCACCCATCTCGGCCTGGCACGCGCTCGCGTTCTCGAGGGGAACATTTCCGCCGCCCGCTCCGCCTACCAGGATTTCCTCGCGCTCTGGAAAGACGCCGACCCCGACATTCCTATCCTCAAAGAAGCCAAAGCCGAGTACGAGAAGCTGCAATAGTGGGAAAACGTCATTCCTCGCAATCTGCCATGGACCGACAACTGTCGCTAGCAGGCCATAGCACTCAAATCCCCCGTAGCCGGGTCAATGAGTGAAATCGCGATTTTACGACAGTAATCCCACCGCTTGCTTTAACATGCCTTCCGCGGAACACAACTCTTCAGCGAGGCACTTTGTTCTCTGGGGCTACTGAACGGTTGAAGGAGGTCTCGATGAAAATTGCTACCGCTTTAAGTCTTCTCGTGGTCACTCCTACGCCTTGGGCTGTCGACTGGACATGTGGCCTGCCGTTGATCGTGTTGACCTTGGTCATCCACGTGTTGGGCCTTCTGTTCATTGATGAGAAAATTGCTCGCGTTAAGAATGACGTTGTAGAGCGCTACGGCTACCGTGTGGTATTCGTGGTGATCATCGGTGCCACGGCGATGTCGATCGCCCTCATGCCCGGGATAGAGGCGGCGATCAGGGCCGTCATTTACCGGATTGTCGGTGCTCTGCCAGATTACCCCGACGCCGTTCTCTACTCTCTGGGCGCGATGACAACTTACGGTCATGCGAACGTAGTTTTGGAAAAACGCTGGCAGTTCATGGGAGTGCTGGAGGCATTGGACGGTATGCTCCTGTTTGGTGTGACCACCGCTTTCCTGTTCGGAATCATCCAGAGGGCCCGGGAACTCCAAGGCAGGAGACCGCGCTGATGCACCATTCGTTACATCTGCGAAGGGAAGGTTACTGCTGTTAACAGGTCAGCATGACCGGACTCCGGTCACAACGAAGCATGAAAAAGGCTCTACGCCAACCCCCTGTTCGCAGTGAGTTACGGCTCTTTTCAAGGGAGGCTATAGCACTCAAATCCCCCGTAGCCGGGTCAATGCATTATGAAAGAGCGCCCTGATTGAGAGGGTGGGATGGGTGGCGCCGCCTCCGCTCCGCTACGCTGTGCAGGGCTTCGCTCCGCTACGGCGGCTAGTGAGATTTGTGCGTGGTGGGAAGGAAGTGCGGGAAGGCGTAGGCAAATCGGCGGGAGCATGGCACTTTACCTTGGGAGAAGATAAGCGTTGGCACGAATGATCTTCCCCCAAGGAGGCAACTGAAATGAGTCGCGACATCAAGTATATCGGCATGGACGTACACCAGGAAGCGATTGTAATCGCGGTCCTGAATGGCAGTGGGAAGCTGGTCATGGAAACCATTCTGGAAAGCAAAGCCAGCAGCATTCTGCAGTTCATTCACGGTCTGCGGGGCGAACTGCATGTGACCTGGGAAGAAGGAACGTGGGCGGCCTGGCTGTACGATCTGCTGCAGCCGCAGGTGCAGCAGGTTGTGGTCTGCAATCCGCGCCGCAATGCCTTATTAAAGGAGGGGAACAAGAGCGACAAGGTGGATGCGCGCAAGCTGGCCGAATTGCTGCGCACGGGAATGCTGCGAGCGGTCTACCACGGAGAGAACGGGCTACGAACGCTGCGCGAGTTGGGGCGCAGTTATCAGACCCTCAGCAAAGATCTGACCCGGGTGATGAATCGGCTGAAGGCACTGTATCGAGGGTGGGGCATCCCCTGCGCCGGCACCCAAGTCTATGCCCCGCGCTATCGGGAGGAATGGTTGAGCAAGATTGCGCAAGTTGGGGTGCGCCGCCGAGCGGAGCTGCTCTATCAACAACTGGATGAATTGCAGGCTTTGCGGCGAACCCTGCGACCCGAGTTTTTGGCCGAGAGCCGGAAACATAAGGCGGCGAAACTGCTGCGCCAGATCCCCTGCATCGGTCCGATTCGAGCCGCCCGCTTGATCGCGCTGATGCAAACTCCGCACCGCTTCCGCAGCAAGCGGCAACTGTGGACCTATAGTGGTCTGGGGATTGAGACCCACGACAGCGCGCAATACCGATTCGTTGGCGGACAACTACAACGCTCGAAGAAACCCCAGCAGCTCCGTGGTCTCAATCAAAATCACAATCACGAGATGAAAGAGATCTTCAAGGGTGCGGCCACCAGAGCCAGCTGTGGCCGAGGACCGTTCCGCGATTTTTACGCGGCTTTGCTGGCCAAAGGCATGAAGCCGGAGATGGCTCGTCTAACGCTGGCGCGCAAGATCGCAGCCATACTTTGACACTTTGGAAGAAGGGAGGACGTTTCGACGCGGAACAACTGAAAACGCAAGCCGCTTGAGCATCGAACAGAACCCAGGTAATCTCCCCAGGTTTTCATGCCTCGGTGGTGGCCAAGCGGTTCTTGCGATGCTCGGGTTCGAGGGAGAGTATCTATTCACTCATTAGGCGCTCCCATGTGCTGCAGTTTCGCACCGCGTCTCCGGGTCAATCCTATGCCCCCTCGGATAACCCAAAAAAGCTGTAGGCCTCGAGTCTCACATAGGATCATGGTTGGCACTTGAGCCAACCCTTCGCTTGCGTAGCTTCGGAACCCAATGGCGTCGAGCACCACGGCTTCATGAAACGATCGAATCGGGACAAGCCACTGGGGTGGGCATTACCGCTGCAATCTGCGACGAGCCGAAGCAGCCGCACCAATCACCCTTGCGAAAATGTAACGGGGCTGGATGTAAGTCACCACACCCGCATCTCTCCGAGGGGCGGGGAGAAGTCTTTTTTCTTGACATCCGCTTTCATAGGATGAGTGAAATCGCGATGTTTCCCCAGTCAGCGACCGCTGCGCCTTAGGGCATTTAGGCGACAACGATTTACAGACTTGAGCGGGCATCGGAGACGTTAGTGGGCCCGTTTTCACCATCTCTTCTAATCTCGTGGCCCTCATTGCCCTTGACATTGTTCCTGAGCAGAGTAGACTTCTCTCGATTTTCCCTTCCTGGCCCCGAGCCTCTCATGAAATCAAGCAGGCTGGGAGCTGCCCTGGAGTCATCTCGGGGAAAGACCCCACGGCTTGTTGTATCCGAATCCTAGTCCTGCTTACACAATTCCGCTTGCACAAGGAGGTGCATCGTGTCGAAATCTATGCGGCTCGTACTTCTGGGTGTTCTCTCCCTGCAATTGCTGTCTGTGAATTTTGCGGTCGCGCAGTACAAGCGGCTCGACCTGGTTTCGAACGTTCCGGGACGGGCTCTGCACAAGGATCCCAACTTGATCAATGGCTGGGGACTGGCCTTCTTTCCGAATAGTCCCTTCTGGGTCTCTGACACTGGCACCGGATTGTCGACCCTTTACGGGCCGGGGGGCACAGTGCTCTCACTGGTTGTAACCATACCATCGGCTAAGGGCGGTAACGTCCCAGGCACGCCGACCGGCATCGTGGCGAACGCCAGCAAGGACTTCGTGGTTTCAGAGAATGGCAAATCCGGCCCTGCCGCGTTCATCTTCGACACCGAAGACGGCACGATCAGCGGCTGGAACCCAAGCGTGGACGCTACCCATGCTGTGATCGCCGTGAACAACTCCAGTTCAGGGACTTATTACACCGGGCTGGCAATCGCGGCCGATAGCTCTGGCAAGAACTTCATCTATGCGGCTGATCAAGCCAACAATCTGGTGGACATCTATGACGGTGGCTTCAATTTCGTCAAATCCTTTACCGATAGTACCCTTCCGAAGGGTTACTCAGCTTTCGGCATTCAAAACATTGAGGGCAAGCTGTACGTGACGTTTGCCGGATTCTTCAGCGGCGCCGTGGGCGGCTTCGTCGATGTTTTTGATACCAGCGGTAATCTCATCAAGAACTTCGCTTCCATGGGCGAGCTGAATCTGCCCTGGGGTCTGGTCCTGGCTCCAGCCCATTTCGGTAAGTTCAGCAAGGACGTACTAGTGGGCAACCTCGGCGATGGCAATATCAACGCCTTCAACAAGTGGAACGGGAAATACCAGGGGGCTCTCAAAGACGACGACGGCCAGTATATCTCCATCGACGGACTCTGGGCGCTCGCTTTCGGCACTGACCCTAGTGTGAACGGTGCGAAGAACCAATTGTTCTTTACCGCCGGACCCCTGTTCTACGAACAAGGATTGTTCGGCCGAATCTCCGTCGACGAGGACGCAGGGAAGAAGTGACTCCGGTGCCGTTTAGTGAGGACGGAAATTTCATCGAACAAAGGAACTTCACTCTGAGAAGGACTAGCGGTTTTCACAGTTCTATAGGCCTTCGGAGTGGATAGCTTTATCTCTCCTTTCACACCATCGCTTCCACCTTTTGCCGGATGTTTGGAGGGGGTGGGGGCGATTTTCCGTTCGGCAGTTATCTCGGATATCGTTCGCAGGCCGCTAATCTTAATCGTTAACTTTTCCTCAAAACGTTGGACGGATAGCTGACGAAACCAGGCCATAGCGTTCATTGAGGGGGTTTTGAGTTCCCATGGGCTTGTGGCCCACCCATTGACATGAAAATGGGGTTGAGTCTGTGCGTGTACGCTGATGGAGCGTGGACGGCGAAGGTCTGTTTACACTCTGGATGAAGTGAGGCCGTTTTTGAGTTTGATCGGGAACGCGCGTTTTGAACCAATCTGTGTCGCGCCACCCCTGCGGTAGGAGGGATGGTAGCACGTGACGGTGTGTAACCTTTTTCGCGTGCGTTCTGCCGCTTCCACGCCAGGAGGAAGCGATGAAGGTCGCAGGGATAGACGTACACAAGAAAGTTTTGATGGTAGTGGTCGTGGATGCAAGTGCGCCGGAAGAGAAACCAGCGCGGCGGCGATTCGTCACCATGCCGAGCGAGTTGCACCGCCTGTTGATGTGGTTGCGGGAGCAGGGAGTGGAAGAGGCGGTGATGGAATCGACTGCCCAGTACTGGCGATCGGTGTGGCTGGAACTGGAGCCCCATATGCGTTTGCACCTGGCGCAGGCGTTTTCCAACCGTGCTCCACGTGGGCGCAAGCATGATTTCAAGGATGCCGAACGGTTGGTGCGCCGACAGATCGCCAACGAACTGATTTTGAGTTTTGTGCCCAACGGGGAACAGCGCATCTGGCGGAGCATGACCCGCATGAAGCTGCAACTCACGCGCGACCGAGTGCGACTGCAGAACCAGATCGAGTGCTTGCTGGAAGAAATGCGGATCAAGCTGTCGATCGTGGTAAGCAACCTACTGGGCGCCAGCGGATTGCGTATTCTGCACGCTTTGGCGAAAGGCGAGACCGACCCCAAGAAGTTGGCGCAACTGGGAGATGAGCGGTTGCAGTGCACGGAAGAGCAACTGGTCGATGCTTTGACGGGGAGATTGCAGCCCGTGCATGGGGAGATGTTGGCCTTGCAACTACAGCGACTGCAGTTGATCGATCAGCAAATGGCCGAACTCAACCGCCTAATCGCGCAGGCCATGAAGTCCCATCACGACGCCGTGATCCGACTGGCGGAAGTACCTGGTTTGGGAGTGGATTCGGCGCAACAAATAATCGCGGAGGTGGGCGCTCAGGCCAGTACGTTCCAATCGGCAGCGGAGTTGACTTCTTGGGTGGGAACCTGTCCCGGCAAGGAGGAAAGCGCGGAGCAGAACCGTAGCAGTCGCTCCGCGAAAGGCAATAAATATCTGCGCCGAGTGCTGAACCAAGCAGCGCACGCCGCGGTGGCGAAGAAGGGCAGTCACTTTCAGGCCGTATTCCGGCGTCTGCTGCCTCGCTTGGGCTATCAGTCCGCCATCTGGGCCGTTGCCCATCGGCTCTGTCGTGTAGTTTGGAAGATCTTGCATGAAGGGGTGCGATTCATCGAGCAAGGCCAAGAAGTGGGTCCCCGAGAAAAGAAGAAACGTGCCCAGATGCTGGCGCGAGCCCTTCGCAAGCTCGGTTACGAGGTCACCATCACACCCACAAACCAAGTTGCCGGCACGGTTGCTGCCCAGATCTAAGGGAGGATTTTCGACGGAGTGTAATTGGGATGTTTCAACTGTTACCTATTTGTTAAGTCTCAAAGAGGAAGAATAGGGCCACAACCTGCCGCGATTACTACCGGTTAGCCGACAAACGGAAGTTGCCGATCGGTTGACCCCATTATGAAGGCGCACCTAACCGTGTCATAACGGGTTCTTTCATCTTAGTCTTGGTGCGAGTATATTTCCGCAGCCCGTCCTACTGGGTGTTGTGGGGGTGTGGGCCCAGCGTTCTTTGCTTTCCACATCTCGATTGCCCAGTGCGCTTTTGTACGCCCAAGTGCGCCTCTGGACTCAGCAAGCGTCCAGTAGGCTAGCTAACTGTGCGGGCGCTCGCTTAGTCACCGGCGACCTGTTCCCGCGTCATCTCGGCCATGACGCCTTTGGGTGTCTTCAGCAAAGCTTCTGAATGTATCCGCGCAAACAAGTCCAGGCTTCGGGCGATCAGGCCGGTCCAACCCGTTTGATGGCTGGCGCCCAAGCCCGCGCCATTGTCTCCGTGGAAGTACTCAAAGAACAGAAGGTAATCCTTCCAATACGGATCCTCCTGAAACTTCTTCGTTCCTCCGTACACCGGACGGTTCCCATTCTCATCGCGCAGAAAGATTTTCGCTAACCGGTTGGCGATTTCCTTCGCCACTTCGAACAGTGTCATGTACCTGCCGGACCCGGTTGGGCATTCCACTTTGAAGTCCGGCCCATAGAAGGGATACATCTGCGATAAACCCCGGATGATCAGCACATTCACCGGCATCCAGATCGGGCCACGCCAATTTGAGTTACCCCCAAACATTCCCGTGTTCGATTCGGCCGGCAGATATTGCACTTTGAATTCTTGTCCGCCAACGTACATCACAAACGGATGCTTGAGGTGATATTTCGAAAGAGAGCGGATGCCGTATGGGCTGAGAAACTCGTTCTCATCCAGCAGATAGTGCAGAACGCTGGTGAGTTTCGACCTATTGCAGGTCGTAAGGAGCCGCCGCTCCAAATACCCACCTTTTTCTATGTCCTCGGCTGAAGCGATCTTCTCAATCACCTCCGGGTGGCGTTTACGAAACAGATTAACCAGTTCCATAAACCGCGGATGCTTCTTCAGCGTGTCATGCTCAAGTACGGTCGAAGCACAGAGCGGCAGCAATCCCACCATCGAGCGGATCTTTAGTCGCATCGTGTCGCCGTTCGGGAAATGCAGCAGGTCATAGAAGAATCCGTCTCCCGAATCCCACATCTCGTCGCGGTTTTCGCCCATGCGGTCCATGGCGTAAGCGATCCAGATATAGTGTTCGAGGAACCGGTAGGAAATCTCCTCATACATAGGGTCGTAGTCCGTCAGGATGAGCGCGATCTCCAGCATGCACTGGCAATAGAACGCCATCCATGCAGTGCCGTCAGCCTGATCAAGATATCCGCCATTCGGCAACGGTGCGCTGCGATCAAACACCCCGATGTTATCGAGCCCGAGAAAGCCGCCGGAAAAGACATTTCGTCCTTGTGGATCCTTGCGATTGACCCACCAGTTGAAGTTGAGCATCAGCCCCTGGAAAGAGCGTGCCAGGAAACGTAGATCCGCGCGCCCTAACTCGGTTTCAATCCGATAGAGGAACAGCGTCGCCCACGCGTGTACGGGCGGGTTCACGTCGCCGAAGTTCCACTCATACGCCGGTATCTGCCCGTTGGGATGCGCATAGAGATTGCGCAGCATGAGTAGAAGCTGTTCCTTGGCAAAATCGAAATCCACCAGCGAGAGCGAAATCGTGTGAAATGCCAAATCCCATGCCGCGTACCACGGATACTCCCATTTGTCCGGCATGGAGATGACATCGCTGTTCAGCATGTGAAACCACTCGGCATTGCGGCTTGACCCTTGGCCGGAGCCCGCCAATGGGTGTGCGTTATGCTCGGTGAGCCAGCGATCGAGATCGAAATAGTAGTATTGCTTCGTCCACAACATCCCGGCCAGGGCCTGGCGGTGAACGCGGCGCTCGTCCTCGCCAAGGTTCTTCGGAGTAATGCGGTCGTAGAACTCGTTCGCATCGGCTACGCGCGCCTCGAATACATTGTCGAAGTCATTGAATCCGACGGGGTTCTTGCCAAGCCGCAAACGCACTGACTTGCTTCCGCCGGCAGGAACGTTGAGCACATAATGCGCCGCCGCCTTTGTCCCCGTCTTCGATGGATTCACGGTGTCGGTCTCACCGGAAATCACATAGCGATGAAACGCATCTTTCACGTAGGGCGTTGGATTCGGCTGGCCCCATAGCTTGGCGGAATTCGACTCGTTCTCTGTGAACAGCAGTCCCGGGGCGCCTTCGCACTGAAGTGTGTACTCACCAAGCTCAGGATGCGAGGCGTGAATCCTCGTCCCGTCCATCTGCGCAAGTAGAGGCTTCGTTGCAGCATTCTCCCAGGTCCACGTGTTGCGGAACCACAACGTGGGCAAAACATGAATCTGCGCGGCTTCCGGTCCCCGGTTATGAACTGAAATCTTTACAAGCGTATCTTCCGGACTAGCCTTCGCGTACTCGACGAATACATCGAAGTAGCGATCCTCATCAAAGATGCCCGTATCCAGCAGCTCGTATTCAAACTCCTCGCGTGAGCGCCGGCGATTCGTCTCGACCAGGCCACGATACGGATACTCACCCTGTGGATACTTGTACAGATACTTCATATACGAATGCGTTGGAGTGCTGTCGACGTAGAAGTAGTACTCCTTTACATCTTCGCCATGATTGGACTCGCTGTTGGTCAGCCCGAACATGCGTTCCTTGAGGATTGGGTCCTTACCGTTCCATAGCGCCAGGCAAAAGCAAAGCAGCTGCTTGTTGTCGCTATAGCCGGCCATGCCGTCTTCGCCCCAGCGGTATGCGCGCGACCGCGACTGATCATGGCTGAAGTAGTCCCATGCATTGCCATCATGGCTGTAGTCTTCGCGCACTGTTCCCCACTGGCGCTCGCTGAGATACGGTCCCCACTTCTTCCATGGAATGTCCTTTTCGCGGGCCTCGTTCAGCCGCTCCTGTTCCGCAACTTCAACGTACAAAAAAGGGATGTGCTTCTCATCGCGATGAGTCATTTCGAGTCCTCCGTTCACTAGCTCTGCGACATTTTGCCTTGTCTTCAGTTCGTGCGGGCCATTACGTCCATAACGACCGGCGCCTTTCCTTCCTGACGAAATGGTGACAGATCGGTCCTCGCCGTCAAGAGTTGGCTGCCGCCGCCAAGAACGCGCCCTTGAGCGCTCCGGTTCACTCCGCACACCCTCCCGTCAGGAAGGAAAGGGAAATTTCAGGTATGGCAAATCAAAATCTACCTGACCTGGACCGGCCTTCTCGAAGACCATTACACGTCTTGACCGAGGACATACATGTTCAGTTGCTCCTGGAGCGACGCGGGAAGACCGATTGCC
>Ga0207048_10274_pt1 | contig 16436 bp, 11 predicted proteins | sample Alteio_BWMinCont_65_FD_153301 | JGI IMG/M metagenome (GOLD analysis project Ga0207048, IMG submission 153301) | Enriched cells from forest soil in Barre Woods Harvard Forest LTER site, Petersham, Massachusetts, United States -... | ecosystem: Environmental > Terrestrial > Soil > Temperate forest >...
CGTTGTCCATCACTGCCTGCACCCGGTAAACCGAAATTACTATTTCCATTTGTACCCACAACAACTGCACCGCCATTTGTTGTAACTGCTGTTATGGTAGGACCAACATATACATTACCCGAAGACGCCCAGAATGCATTGCCTGTTGAAATTGCCGATCCTTGAATCGCAACTGAATTAACGCTCGAACCGCCGTTGGCTGCTGTAATCGTCGCACCGTTGGCAACGTTCGAATTATTGCTTGCGCTGATCGCGTTGTTCGCGACGTTTGATGCGCCTGCAGCAATTGTATTATTCACAGACATTGTCGCTAAACTTTGCGCACTGTTGGTTGCGACGATTGCATTGCTATTTCCAGTTACAATGGTTGCGCCGGTAGCATTCGTCGAAAGAACATTTACCGACAAACCATTGGAAGTTGCATTGGTAATACTTACACCAGTCGTTGTCGTTGCGGAAACATTGACACCAGTTGTTGTTGAACCGGAAACAAGTATGTCGTTTCCGCCCGCAGTTGTCGGCGCCTGAATGACAAGGTCATTCGTTTGCGGTCCGTTTACAGGATTGGTAACGATTGTAACTGTTGCCGCGAAATTCGGGGCAAGTACGATTACGCCCGGATTTGAGAAATCAACCAATCCATTTAATACTTTCATAGCATAGTTGGTTGTAGCAGCGGCACCATTGCCATTGATATTATTGTCCAATGTCAATGTCGCGTTCCCAGCGGTAAGTTGATTGTTATGCAAGAACATAACACCTGAACCGGAATATGTTGAAGACAAGAAAGTACTCGTATTTACAGTATTTTGAGCGAAAATCGTCGGTGACGTCGCAGAAATGTTTGTTGCATTTATCGCATTACCTGTTGGGGAATTCGTTACCCCAACCGTTAAACCTGTCGTCGTCGCGGATATTGTTTCGCCCGTAGTTGCGCCGGAGATTGTTTCGCCGGTTGTACCGCCGGTTATCGCAATACCGTTGCTCGTAGCAGAGTTTGCAACGGAAACACCGGTTGTACCGCCGTTGACCGTATTATTAACAGATACGCCAACACCAGTTGTCGGCGTTGATACCGAAATACCTTTGCCGCCGGATGTTTGCCCGTTGACCGTTATTCCGGTTGAACCGCTATTATTTACATTAATGCCAGTTGGCGATGAACCGTTAACTAATAAGTTTTGCGTACCGGCACCACCTATTGTTACATTGCTAGCTCCTAATGTTGCTGCAACAGTGATTCCAGCGGTTGTCGTCGTGCCGACTGCGATACCTGTTCCAGTACCGTTAGCAACATTTACGCCTGTACCGCTCGAAATGATATTTGCACCTGTTACCGGAACAGTTTTTGAACCGACGTTAAGACCGGTACTTCCTGTACCGCTTGCATCTGCTTCAACGCCAACACCGTTTGATGTTGCTTGGCTCCAGCCATGCACGCCAGCCGTCGGCGCGCCTAAATTTGATGTTGAAACACCAAGTATACCGGACACTGCAGTTGAAACTCCTAATACGCCCCAACCTTGATTACCAATACCGGTTACACCAGCCAGTTGATTTCCGGGATATGATGGTGTTGAAGAACCTGTATAAACACCTTCGACGCCAGCCGAACCTGAGAGGTAAGCGTTCGTTGAACCCATAACGCCTATTTGCGTAGCGTCCGCATTGGAATTAGCATTTCCTTCAACGCCAACTGCGCCGGAGGAGAAATCATTTGATGCATTACCTTCAACACCGACCGAATTTGTATTTGTAACACCTTCAAGACCTATGCCGAGAGGGTTAGTTGACAAAAGCATCGCACCATTCGTCACACCATTCGGAGCTGAATTCCCGCCAGTATTTCCAGAGATTGAAATCAACGGCGTTCCATCAGTGCTACCGCCTGTTATGTTAGTTATAGATGGTCCACCTGCTAAATCTGCAGTATTGCTTACATCTAAAACATCGCCAGGAGTAGAACGGGTAAGAATAAGTGGAATTGCAATATTTAAACCGGTAATCGTGCTATTCGCAATGTTTGAACCGGTAATAGTATTTTGCGCAATATTTGCTCCCGTAATTGAGCCGATTGCGATAATCCGTGAATTAACCGATCCGGTTCCCATATTCGTTGAATCGATCGTATAATTTTGAATCAAATCATTTGTTATGCCTTGTTGAGCAATTGCAATCGTTACCGATGTCGGCGTTGAAGCAGAGATTTCCAATCCTGTTCCTGCATACACGTTGCTGATTCCCGGAAGACCATCAATAATGGCAGTGATATTGTTGTTTGCATCCTTCGAGGTGCTTATGCTAATATACTGTCCTTGCTGAATCTCTAAATTTCCGCCTTTGACCGTTGCAGCCTGTGCTGAAACTCCAGATCCATTGATCGATATTTGCTGAACGAACGGATCCGCAAGTTTATTTGGGGTAACAGCCCCATCAACTATTTTAGCAGTGGAGACAGTACTGTCTGCTATACCCAATGCATACGGCGCTGAAACGACTTCCGTCAAAGGACGCATTTCAGTACCTTGATCCATAGAAACACCCAGCCATAAGGGAACAGTCAGCGGAGTCGGGATTGGCGTACTGCCGCTATCACCTAACACAACGTTGAAAATACCGTTTGACGTCGTAACGCTGTATGTAGATGTCCAAAACGAGTTCGCTCCCGCGGCATCAGTGTACATTGTAATCTTTGCCGTGTGCGCTCCGTCGCTTATCGGCTTGCCGTTCGACTCGTACAGTCCTTGGTAACTTATTTTGTGGGGAACGTCCTGAGCGCGTACTACGCTGGCGCTCACGAATAATACCACAAATAGCGCCGCCGCCACGGTTTTGATTGCCGTGAACATGGGGTTCCTATAATTCATTATGCTGCTCCGTGTGAATATGATGGAAAATGTATTGCTTGTTTTCAAAATTTATGTTAAAAAATTACTATTGTTTTGTTAATGCTACGTAAAAGTTGCGCAAATATAATAGAAAATTCGCGCCAAACAAATAAAAAACGAAAAATTTTTATTCGTTTTATTTTGTTTTCCCTAAAAGTTTCTGAGCGCTAAGTCTTCACCGCAGAATTTTTTTCGATATACTTCCGCCCGCAGGCATCACAGTATATTGCAAACGCAAATCGAATTGGCTGGGCGCAATGCGGGCAATCAGTCAACATTTTGTTACCGCATCGGATGCAAAACACATTTTTTGCGTGATCATCGTTCCGAATTATCAACCCGCACGCAGGGCACAACGCATAACTTTCTCTTTCTTCTACCGACATATCGTCATCACTTTCCGGTTATAATGGAGTATGCCGTTTGGATAAACTCTTGATTGATAATGAAGGCCTGAACATTTTAGGCATTATTCTGTCGGAAATTCTGTTGTTTTCCGTTCAGACAAACCGTTTTATCAAGATTTTATCTCCCGACACATAATGGGAGTGACAACACGCACCTACTTAGTATCAATTGCCATGCCATGTTTTTATTGTGAATTATACGTAATTTTAACATTAAGAATATATTGTGTCGTTGATCAGAGACACATTGTGTCTAAAAATTTAGACGGAATTCGCTTAAAATCCCTTTTCTAGTCTTACTGCAAAAAAACGCGGAAGTCCAACATTTATTATTTTTTCACCTGCCACTTTCACATCATACCCCAATCGGATGATTTTCGCAGGGGGAATCACATCAGAATCATACACACAAAAACTGCTTGTAGCATTTCCGTCGCGGGGCTGCCCCACGCTACCGATATTAATGATTGCGCCTTTCCCAGCAGCATTAACTTGCATAAAATCACTTGTTTCGGTTACATTATGCTGCAGATCATCTATATAATATATGCCCGGAAGATGTGAATGTCCCACAAAACAAATTTTCTCAGCGACGTATGGGAAATATTTCATCGCGCTGGTTTGATTCGTAATATAGTCCCAGCGTTGCGGTTCGACTGGAGCAGCATGCACAAAAATGAGATTACCACGGTGTCTGATGAGGGGTAGAGAAGCGAAATATTGACGATGAGATTCATCCAACGCGTTGGCAGTCCATAAAATGGACTGCCATACATTTGCGCCTACAACACCTCTATCTGGCGGATGCAGCGCCCACTCGTCGTGGTTGCCAAGCACAACGACCGAACAATGCTCGCGTACCAATTCGCAACATTCATTCGGGTTCGCTCCATAGCCGACAATATCCCCCAGACAAATAACCTCGTCTACATTCAGACGCTCTAATTTTTTTAAAACGGTCTCCAGCGCTTCCAAATTACCGTGAATGTCCGAGATAATTCCTAGTTTCATTCTTGCTGGTCGGGCGTCGTCAGCTTAATCCCGAGAGTTTGGAGTTGGGCTTCGCTCACTGTGCTTGGTGAGTCATCCATCAATGAATACATGGACGTCGTTTTGGGAAAGGCAATCACGTCGCGTATGTTTTCAGTTCCGGCAAGCGTCATAACAAACCTGTCTAGACCGAATGCAATGCCGCCATGGGGCGGCGCACCATACCGGAACGCTCCAAGCAAAAAACCGAATTTTTGTTCGGCTTCTTCTTTTGTAAATCCGAGCGCTTTGAACATCTTCTCCTGTATATCGCGCCTATATATTCTCAACGAACCGCCTCCGATTTCCATGCCGTTGATGACAAGATCGTATGCGTTCGCGCGCATAGCCGCAGGATTTTTTTCAAACAATGGGATATCCTCGGCTTTCGGACTTGTGAACGGATGATGCCGCGCAGCAAAGCGGTTTTCCTCCGGAGAAAACTCCAGCAAAGGAAAATCAACGACGAACAGAAAGTCAAATTTTTCTTTTACAACATCTAAAATCTTTTCACGCCGCGCTATCTCCAACCTCAATTGCCCCAGTATCGTTAAGCATCGTTCCCAGTCATCTGCTGCAATGAGAAGCAAATCTCCATTTTCTGCGCCGGTTTTTTGAAGGATCGCAGATTGCATGTAGGTAGACAAATATTTTGCAATCGGGGACTCGAATTTCCCGTCTACATATTTAACGATAGACAACCCTTTGGCACCGTATCGTTTTGCAAGTTCAGTCAAAGCGTCAGTATCCTTGCGGGAATAACGGGCGCAACCTTTCGCATTCAGCGCGGCAATAGTCCCGTTGTTGTGCGCAACAACTTTAAATACGTTAAATTCACATTCTTTCACTTCTTCTGTCAATTCGCACAATTCCATTGCGAAACGAGTATCAGGCTTATCACTTCCATATCGTTGCATCGCCTCGGTGAATTGAATACGCCGAAATGGCGTTTCGACCTCAATATTCAAGATTTCTTTCCACAGCCTTTTTACGTATCCTTCCGTCAACCGAAGAATTTCATCCTGATCGATGAATGACATCTCCACGTCTATTTGCGAAAACTCCGGCTGTCGGTCGGCACGCAAATCTTCGTCGCGGAAACATTTCACAATCTGCACATATCGATCAAATCCCCCAACCATAAGCAATTGCTTGTATATCTGGGGCGATTGCGGCAGCGCATAAAACTTCCCTTTATGGATGCGGCTGGGTACGAGAAAATCGCGCGCGCCCTCAGGTGTGCTTTTCATCAACACCGGCGTTTCGATTTCAAGAAAATTGTGCTCGTGAAAATATTGATGCGTTATCTGATAGAATTTATTCCGAATGATAAATTTCTCTTGTAACGAATGCCTGCGCAAATCGAGATAGCGGTATTTCAGACACTGTTCCTCGCTCGCCGTCGTATCTTCGGATATTTCAAACGGGGGAGTTTCAGCTTCGTTAAGAATTTCACAATGAGAAACAAGTATTTCAATCTGTCCCGTAGCAAGATTTGAATTTCCTTTTTCGCGTTTTCGTACAACCCCGCTTGCAGAAATGACGAATTCACTACGCAACTTTCTCCCTGTTGCAAATACATCCGCGTTCTGCGTTGTTTTTTCTGATGCGTCGAACACAACCTGCGTTATACCGTACCTGTCGCGAATATCAACAAACATCATTGCTCCCATGTCGCGGCGCGACGCGACCCAGCCATTCAGCGTTACCCGTTTACCGATATCCGATGTTCTCAGTTCACCGCAATTATGTGTTCTTTTTGTAAATGTCATTGTGTTTATTCTTCCTTATCCGCCGGTTGTAAAATATTTTCCGCAAACTCCGCGGACGAAAGAATTTCGTCTTTTATTTTCATTAAATATCCAAATGCCGCATCGTGCTCGTTAGGTATCACACCGTCAAGAATCGCTTCTTCGATTGCTTTTTTCAAAACGCCGATAGCTCGGCATGGTCGCAGATTGCACGCTTGCATTATCTCTTCGCCGCGAACGGGAGATTGAAACGCGCGGAGCATGTCTTTCTCCCGCACGGCAAGGACTTTTTCCCATACACGGTCGTAATTTGCCAAATATTGCTTCACAAGTTTAGGATTTTTCGAGGTTATATCCGCGCGACAAAGCATGAACAAATCCTCCAAATCATCGCCCGCTTCGACGATAAGCCTGCGAATAGCGCTGTCCGTTACGCCTTCGTCTGCAAGCGCCATCGGACGAAGATGCAACCGCACAAGCTTCTCCACATACTGCAATGGCTGCATGGGGAGTTTCATTGAGCGGAATATCTTTTTCAACATACGTGCGCCGATTTCCTCGTGCCCGTGGAACGACCACCCGATGTTTTCGCTGAATTGTTTCGTGCGCGGCTTTGCGATATCGTGCATCAATGCCGCAAATCGCAGCCACACATCGTCCGTCCATTGTGCAACGTTATCCACCACTTGAAGCGTATGGTAAAACACGTCTTTATGGTGATATTCCTGAGCGCCTATTTTCCGTTGCTCCACGCCGCCAAGCTGGGCTACTTCTGGAAATATATATTCCATCAAACCCGCTTCATAGAGCAGGCGCAAACCGACGCTAGGCTTCGGCGAGCGGATCATCTTCATCAATTCGTCTGTAATCCGCTCCTGCGATATTATCTTGATTCGTTCGCACATTTTTTTCATCGCCGCAAGCGCGGACGGCTCGATGACAAATTGCAATTGCGAGGCAAACCGCGCGGCGCGCATCATGCGCAGCGGATCGTCGGAGAAGGTTGTTTCAGGATCGAGCGGCGTACGAAGGATTTTTTTTTCAATGTCTTGCCGCCCCCCAAATTCATCGGTTAGTTCGCCGAAGGTGTCTTTATTCAATGAAACGGCAATTGCATTGATTGTAAAATCCCGGCGGCGCAAGTCGTCGAACAGAGTGCCTGCAACAACCACAGGGTTACGCGAATCCGCCTGATACTCCTCCTGCCGTGTGCCGACAAATTCCAAAATATAATCCATTACGGGTACCATCGCCGTGCCGAATTGTTCGTATATGACCACGCTTCCCGCGTGTGGAAACTCCTCCGCAACTATTTTTGCAAACGCGATAGCCTCGCCGACAACAGTAAAGTCAAGGTCCTTATTCTCCCTGCCCAATAGCAAATCCCGCACGCTCCCGCCAACGGCGTATAACTCCACCCCATGCTCATCTGCAATATGACCGAGCGCAAACATCGCCGGCTCGTTCAGCGTTAATCTCATCAACTCCATTACCGCGAAAATAGGGCTTTGCGGCGATTGGAAAAAATCACATTGAGGAAGCGTGCATATCGCGAAGGTCAAAGAATCAAATAATGTAAGGCATTCGTGTAAATTATAAATACGTCAATTCAAAATGCAGGGAACGGGAATCTTTTATGAAGAACTAGCATTATACTTTCAAATGTTCCTACACCTAAGAAGAAAACAAATTTCTTTATTTTGAAATAATATAACTGTTCGAGGATACAATGCGATTGTTGTTGTTTCTTTTATCTGCTGTGCTCGTCTCGGTGTTTTCATTCTGTTGCGCAAAGACTGTGCGTACAGAGAGTGATTCGAACGCAATTACTCCGCCTGATTCACTGCCGTTGTTCCCGCAGGTTTTGCAAGTTCCGGCACAATTTCAAACGGGCGAGTTTGCAACGCCGCATACAGTCATGTTACCGCAAGGATTCACGATAAGTGTGTTTGCAACGGGCATCACCGGCGCGCGGTTCATGTGTTGGAGTCCCGATAGCACACTGTATGTTTGTGCCATGGACGCAAATCAAGTTATTGCTCTGCCCGACCACAACGGAGATGGAATTGCCGATTCAACGATTGTTATCGTTTCGGGTTTGAATCACAACCACAGTTGCGAGTTTTATCATGACACGCTATACGTTGCGCAAACAGACCGTGTTACGAAGATGATCCCTTCATCATACAGCCGCACCGTGCAAACCCAACAAGATATCGTCACGGGAATTCTCACCGGTGGCAGTCACACAACGCGAACGATTGTATTCGACGCGCCGAACAAGAAAATGTACCTTTCTGTCGGCTCATCATGTAATATATGTAACGACCCGCCGCAGCGGGCGTGCATTCTGCGATTCAATGACGACGGCACGGGTGAAGAAACCTTTGCTTCCGGTTTGCGCAATTCCGTCGGGCTCGATTTCCAACCTATTACACATCAACTGTGGGCAAATAACAATGGATTCGATGAAGACGGCAATGATCTTCCGCCGGAAGCGATAAATATCATTGAGGAAGGGAAATTTTACGGATGGCCACTCGCTTATGGCGACAAGCAATTCAATACTGAATACTACTCTCTTGTCGGACCGATGACGCATGCAGATACACTCCAAGTTCTGGGTATGCAGCCGCCTGTCGCGCAGGTGCAGGCACACTCCGCCCCGTTAGGTCTGTATTTTTACACAGGCAGCGGTCTCCCTTCCGATTACACTAATCAGGCATTGATGTGCTACCACGGTTCATGGAATCGCTCTCCAGCCACTGGGTACAAGGTTGTCCGATTGCGCGGTAATCCTGACGGAACAAATATGCGTGTGGCGGATTTTCTCACAGGATTTATGACGGATTCAATTCCAAGTTCAGTCTATTGGGGTAGACCTGTTGGCATTACAGCCGATGCGCGAGGGAATATTTATATATCGGACGATTATGCAAATGCGATTTACCGCATTCACTACACGGCTACCACTAACGTGAAAGAGCGTGGTGAGATAAACGACAATAACGATATTCATTTGTTAGGGGAATATCCTGATCCCGCAACGAAGTCAACAACTTTAAAATTCATGGCAGGGCAAAACTCCCATGTTCAAATAGATATCATTGACGAACGCGGTGCCGTCGTTCGCGATGCGTTCAGCATGAATGCACAGCAGGGCGAGAATCAAATTTCGCTCGATACGTCATCGTTGCCGGATGGGGTATATTTCGCGCGCATTTCCGGCGTTAATACTAAAACATCCGCCATGTTCCGCGTCGCACGATGAAAAGATAATTTTTCATTATATAGTTTTTTGTGTCATTGCGTTATTTCACCCCCGATATTTTTCTCATAATCTCCTCCGCGACTTCAAGCGCCTGTACTCCGTCATCGGCAGTAACAACTGGATTGGTATTGTTCAGAACAGCATCTCGAAAAAGTTCGAGTTCTCGTTTCAACGCGTTGATTTGTGGTATGCTTGGCTGTTCATAGACGATTGTTCTATTTATTTTCCCTTTTTCAATTTGCCCCAGTAACATCGTCGGCACGGGATTGTTCACCTGCCCGCCGGAGTTATCACCGGAATTGGCGGCTGAATTTTCCCGCGAATCAATGAGTTTAAAAACTTCCACAACAGGCTGCGCGAAGTCAATTGAAATGTAGGCGTCGTTTTGGAAAATACGCATCTTCCTCATTTGCTTCTGCGAAATACGTGACGCCGTGACGTTTGCGACGCATCCATTCTCGAATTGTATGCGTGCGTTCGCAATATCAACGGTATCGCTGACGACTGAAACGCCATTCGCATCGATCTGCACGACGGGCGAATGCACAATGCTTAGTATCACATCTATATCATGGATCATCAGATCATGTACAACGGCGACGTCTGTGGCGCGGGGAGTGAACTGCGCCAGCCTGTGAGACTCGATGAACAACGGTTTAAGCATTGTCTTTTCCAGCGCGAGTAGCGCCGGATTGAAGCGTTCGATATGCCCAACCTGAATTTTCAAATTGTTTTTCTTCGCAATTGCGGAAATCTCGCGTGCCTGCTCCACCGTCGAGGTAATCGGTTTTTCGATCATGCAATGTTTGCCCGCGCGCAAAGCAAGGATTGCCGTTGTATAATGATGAGTCGTCGGCGTAACAATGCTGACTGCATCCACATCTGCAAACAATTGTTCGGGAGAATCATAGACCGCAACGCCGTTCTTCTCGGCAACGCGTTTTGCTGCCCCGTTATCGGAATCGCACACACCGATAAGCGCCACATTTTCTACTTCATTCCACAACGCCGCATGGATAGAACCCAAATGCCCAACACCGATAACACCCACCCGAAGCGGCGATGATAAAATTTCAGATTTCATACTTTTGGATTCAATTGTGCATGCAGCCGACAATCCGGTCGATTCCGCCGAAACGGTCGTCGTGATAATATAACAATGCGGTGTATACTCGCGGCGCACCCCATGAGTTACCCTCAAGAGCAGTCCAACTTTGATTTGTTACTTGCCCCGTCACCTCGTCAAGCCGCCCTATGACATATTGATAATCGTAAATGCCGCGTTTCAGCCACACGACGCACGAATAGTCGTTGGTTTTCTCTGCATACTTCATCATATATCGCGGTTTGGGTAGCCAGTCACTAAATGCTCCGACAATGAAAATATTATCGCTGCGCTCACCGTCAGCGTCCAGCCGGAAGGCGATTGGGATGTAGTCGGCGTACGTTGCAGGAGTTTTGTTGAGAATTTCCGACCCGTTGTAATCGGGCACACCGCTCAATCCGGCGCGGAGGATATCTTCCGGCGAGAACGCGGTCGGGAACGTTGACGGCGCAAAAATTCCTGGGTCAGTAATGTCAATCACGCGGTACGTATTTCCGGGAACGATGTTCATCGCTGTGAAATTAATATACGTGCCTGACACGGTAATCTGTGAATTTCCCGACGTGTCATTCTGATCGACGCGATATGGCTCCTCTATGCGGTGCGATTGTATCACGTCAAGACCGTCCAAAGACGTTACCAATATTTCCGGCGCGCAGGTGACACTTACTTGCACATTATGCACGTTTTTTGGCGGAGAAAAAGCATTGTTCATTTCGTTGTAAATCGCGAGTTGCATTGCCGATAATTGATCTGCTACATAAAATTTCCCAACGGCAACCGTATCATCGCCGTCCAATATCTTCACTTTATAGTTTCCTGAATATTCAAATGTAATCTGCTTTTTGGCATCGGGAAAATGGAGCGAATAATGATACGCATACTGGCGGATGCGTGGGTCGGCGCGCTTGCCCTGCACGTTTGTCGTCTGGAGATTCATAAAGTTATCGTCAAAAAATTCCTGATCCTCTTGCCAATATCGTGAGCAATGAACGAACATCACCTTCAGCACAGGCTCGAGTGGCGAGTCTGCGTCGAAATCTACCGTGATGTATTTATCTCCCGTGCCTGCGTATCCGATGCCGTCCATTTCAGGCGTCGGAAGAAGGACTATAGGAAGGTGCGTTTCATCTTTTCCGCCGTAAATGTGCAACCCGCGTATATGCGTTGTTGCGTCTGCAACATTAATAAATACTGCAAATACACAAAGAATTAATAGACTGTGTAAATATTTCAGCATTATTGTTATAGCCGGACTGCTTGTTCCCCTGCAGTATATTTTATGACTTTTACTTTTTCCATCGTAACGAGCCCGCCGCATTGCGCCTGTTTGAACATTTCATTAACCTGCGGCATGAAACCGTTTATTTTTTCTTCCGCATCTATAATTTCGATAACAACAGGCAAGTCCTCCGAGAGACGGAGAATTTTTGTGGTGTGAATGCGACTTGCCGCACCAAATGCCTCGACGCCTTTCCAGACCGTCGCTCCGGCGAGACCGAATTCTTTCGCAGCATGCACAATTGCCTCGTACATCGGCTGGTGCGCGACTTTGTCCAATTCCCCGATGAACACGCGAAGCAGCACGCCTTCTTCTTGCAGTTCCATTATTTATTATTCCTTTCGATTTTTAAATTGCCGCACCCGCCGCCGAACCAACATACGTTGCAAAAAATCCGATTAGAACACTCATACCGACGTATAATCCCGCAAATAAAATCTCTCCCTGTCGAATCATTGAAACCGTCTCGAACGAGAACGTGGAGAACGTCGTGAAACCACCGCAAAAACCAGTCGTTAAAAAAATCCGCCACTCCGCAGAGATCAGCGCGCGTTCTTCTGCAAGCGCGAAAAAGAAGCCGATAAGAAAACACCCGAGAATGTTCACGGCAAGCGTGCCATACGGAAAATCACTCCTCGTCCACTCCGAGACGAACCCCTGCATCCAATATCGGGCAATGCCGCCAATTAACCCGGCGATGCCCACCAGTAAATAATTTTTCATGTTCACTCCAGCAAAGTTATATAAAACTGCCGAACATATCAATTGCAATGATATATGGTTCCATCAGAAATCACCGTGATTCGCGTTGGGGCAAAACATCTCCAAAAAAATTCAGGCAATCCCAAAGTTTCATTGGGAACTATCAATACATGAGGTATGTTAAAATCCGAGTAATTATCTGTTTATTTTAACTTTAATTTCTAATATTTATTATTTATACGGAAGCATCATAAATTCACTGAATATTTGTACAACAATTGTTCAGGGAGCGCCCGTCTTCTTTGTAGTTTTACAAGAATTACATGGAATAGCTCCCCTACTGTGTAAGGAATTGTCAGGGATGCTTTTATTGATTTGATAATTTCCAGATAATGTTATACTTTGGCACCTTGATTTTGTAGTTATTTTTTAAACATTATTATTTTAAGGATGTAATATGACCTCACGCGAACATTTCCTCATGGCAATCAAAGCCGAAGGACCGACTTTTGGGAAGGTCTTAGCGGCATTGCCGGCAAATAAACTTGATTACACGCCACACCCGAAATCGCGCACTGCGCACAGCCTGGCGGCGCAATTGGGATTCACACCCAGCATAATGGTTGATGTGATTAATTCCGGTAAGATCAATTTCAACCCTCCGGCAGGATATCCGCCGCTCGATCAAATTCAGGCAGCCGGCAAAGCAGGTCACGAAACCCTTGTAGCCAGTTTGGAAAGTCTTGATGACAAAACCTGGGACAGCAAAAAAGCACAAATGGTTGCCCCAGACGGCAAAGTAATATGGGAAGATACCGTTGGAAATATGTTGTGGGGCTTCCTTTTCGATGCAGTTCATCATCGTGGACAGCTTTCGGCATATATCCGCCCGATGGGTGGCAAAGTTCCGTCGATTTACGGTCCTTCAGCCGACGATCCGGGCAATATGTAATCCCAACTAATTTGAAGCATCATGAGCGGCGCGGAAATTCATTCTGTGACGTTCGTGTGCTGAAGGAACTAATTATAGCTAGTAGCATTAAATAACTTTTCGTAAGAACTTACATTTCAATTATTTATAAAGGAGTACTAATGAATTCACGCGAATTATTCATCGCAATGGTAGAAAATGAAGGACCGGTGTTCCGCAAGGTGTTAGAAGCTGTCCCCGCCAACAAACTTGATTACACGCCGCATCCGGTATCCCGCACGGCAGGAAGCTTGGCTACTCAGCTTGCGATGACGCCGAATGCGTTGCTTGAGCTCGTAAACAAAGGAAGATTTGGCGATACTCATACCGGCGCAACCCCATCGCTTCCACAGGCATTGGAGGCGGGTACCGCTGCTCGCCAGGAACTCGTTCAAAAACTCAAGAGCCTTGACGACAAAACTTGGAATGAAAAGAAAACCCAGATGGTAAACCCGGATGGCACGGTGGTTTGGGAAGCAACGCTTGGAAGCATGAGCTGGGGATTACTCCATGATGCGATCCATCATCGTGGACAACTTAGTGCTTATCTTCGTCCGATGGGAGCCAAAGTGCCGTCAATCTACGGTCCCTCAGCGGATGATAAGGGTGGAATGTAATATTTAGTTGAATAATTGCATATACGAACGGCGCAGAAATTCATTCTGCGCCGTTTTTATTTTAAAATATTTTGTATTCTTTTTCGTTATATGTTCCATGTATATTATAATTTTATTCGGATCAATATTTAGAAAAGAAATCCAATGACAAGCAAAGAATTGTTCACAAAACGCATCGCTCAGGACGGTCTTGCATTTGCCAGCGTCGTCAAAGCGCTCCCCGCCGATAAACTCGAGTATCGCCCGCACCCTAAATCGCGCTCAGCGCATGAACTTGCCTTCTCCGTCGGGATGCGCATTCCCCGAATGGTGCAGTTGCTCGACACGGGAAAATTTGAAATACCAAAAATGGAGGCGCTTCCTTCGATTGAAACTCTTATTACAGCTGCGGAACCGGCAACAAAACAACTGCTCGAACGGCTCAACACGATTGATGAAAAAACATGGGACGAGAAATTAGTGCCGTTCCCCCCGTTCGGCGAAGGTGTAATGCTGCCGCTTGGAGAGGTTTTATGGATGACCTATATGGACGGTGTTCACCATCGCGGTCAGCTCAGCGCATATATCCGTCCGATGGGTGGCAAGGTTCCCTCAATCTATGGTCCTTCCGGCGACACTCCGGGAATTAAATGAATTGAAATAAAAATCTAAACCAATCATTATTAGGGACGCGATGTATTCTGCGCCGCTAATATTTTAAAGTCAATCGCCATCGGGAATCGTTTGGGCGACTAATTGTTGAATGTCTTCCACCGCCTGGGGATTCTCAAGCGACGATATATCGCCGGGGCTTTCGCCAAGATAGACCGCGCGCACAACGCGCCGCATGACTTTTGCATTGCGCGTTTTTGGAAGGTCGCGTACAAATACAACAGATTTCGGCGCGAAAGACTTTCCCATTCTTCCTGCGACAAGAGCGAACAGTTCTTTCTGTAAGCGCTCATCTGGTTGATGCTGTGGGCGGAGCACGACAAACGCCACCGCCACTTGACCTTTCAATTCGTCCGGCACACCGATAACTGCGCACTCTACCACGCCGGGATGTTCTGCAAGAACAGACTCTATCTCCGAGGGACCGATTCGCTTGCCGGCAATCTTCAATGTGTCGTCCGCCCTGCCGAGAATATACCAAAATCCATCATCGTCCACTTGCACAAGATCGCCGTGATACCACACGTCTTTCCAATGCGACCAATATGTTTCTTCGTATCGCTTTAAATCACGCCAGAATCCGCGCGTCATACCGGGGTTCACATTTGCGATTGCGAGATATCCGATTTGGTTCTTTACTTCCATGCCGTCGTCATTCAGGCATTGTGCAGCCATTCCAGGATTCACCGAATTGAAGGAGCACGGCTTCAACGGGCGGATTGTTGTGCACCCCAGAATACCTCCGGAAACCTCCGTGCCGCCGGAATAATTGATGATCGGCACACGATTCTTGCACACGTTTTTCAGCGTCCACATCCATGCATCAGGATTCCATGGTTCACCGGTCGAGCCGACAATACGTAGCGATGGCATTGCGTGTTTATTTGTAAATGTTTCTCCATCGCGCATGAGTGCACGAATAAATGTTGGCGTGATACCAAGAACAGAAATGCGATGCTGCTCAACCGCCTCCCAAATGCGATCAGGTGTGGGATAGTCTGGTGCGCCATCATACATGAAAATTGTAGCCCCAAGGATCAATCCGCCACTAATAAGCCACGGCCCCATCATCCAGCCAATATCCGTCAGCCACGAAACGGTATCGTTAGGCTTCACATCGAACACATGAAACATATCCTGCGCGGATTTAATGGGGAAGCCGCCATGTACGTGCAGCGCGCCTTTCGGCTTGCCTGTCGTACCGGAGGTATAAATAAGCATATACGGCATTTCCGAGTCGAACGCCTCCGCTAAATGTGCTCCTGAAGCTTGCGATGTAAGGTCGTCATACAGTAAGTCGCGATCAGGTTGAAGCGAAATTTCTTCGCCCGCTCGACTCACGATAATAACCTTCTCAACTGACGGCGAGGTTTTCAGCGCTTCGTCAACGATGCCCTTCATCTGAATAAGTTTACCTTTACGAAGAAATCCGTCGGCGGTGATGAGGAAGCGCGCTTCGCTGTCGCACAAGCGAACCGATGCGGGTTCGGGTCCATAGCCGGAGAAGATCGGCACGACAATGGCGCCGATGCGCGCAATGGCAAGAAGGCTGATGGCTGTTTCGGGTATGAAAGGCAGCCACAATCCGACGCGGTCGCCTTTTTGCACACCAAGCGTAACAAGCGCATTGGAAAATTTGCCGACGGCAGCCGTCAATTCCGCAAACGTAAACTCTCGCACGGTTCCTTCTTCGCCTTCCCAACGCAAAGCTGTCTTCGTTCCGTTGCCGCGCGCGACGTGGGCATCAAGCGCGTTGTACGTCC
>Ga0207048_10275_pt1 | contig 16426 bp, 15 predicted proteins | sample Alteio_BWMinCont_65_FD_153301 | JGI IMG/M metagenome (GOLD analysis project Ga0207048, IMG submission 153301) | Enriched cells from forest soil in Barre Woods Harvard Forest LTER site, Petersham, Massachusetts, United States -... | ecosystem: Environmental > Terrestrial > Soil > Temperate forest >...
GTGGAGTGACATGCGTGTGTGTCTGCTTAGGCACGGGTGCAGGCGAAGAATCATCAGCTACCTGGGTGGAGTCGGCTGCACAGCCCGTTGGGAATAGACACAAAGCGAGCAAGAACATCGGCCATCGTAGTTGATTGATCAATTTCGAGCACTGGAGGTGCTCCTTATGGTGAGAAGAATTATTTTCATGCATGCCAGCATGGTAAAAGCTCTCTCTAAAATGACCGTGAGTTGAAGATTAAATTCCGATGAACTGGCGATGAAGCTCGTCTCGTTTCAAAGCTCTGGCCTTTCAAGAAAGGCGATAACATCCTGCGCTAATTGACCGGCTTCTTCAATAATCCCATGTGCCTTACAGGTGATGCGGCACAATAAATCGGCACGACCGGCAGCCTCGCCCCCTACTTCAATAAGAGAGGCAAGTTCATGATTAATTCGTGTATTGAGCTCAGTAGCGGCACGCTGTTGTTCCTGAGCAATCTTTGCCATGTTGATGTTTTCTTCAACCAATCCTGTGGCAGCCCGGTCCGTGATATAAACCGCATGCTCAATAAGTTTTTTGATTTCGGTCACGCGACTTGGTTTGGGTTCACGAATGATTTGCTCGCATAGCTGGGCGATCTCGATGGTCCGGGCCCCCATTCTTTCGAACATAAGAGCAATTTGTGATGTAAGGACCAATTTGCGCCGCTCCCGAGTCCCCATCGTGGATTGTGACATTTTTTCCACGATCTGCTCTTCGATTTCACCGCGAAGACGGCTCTGTTTGGCATTACGCTCAACAACTCGACTAAGTCCCGCAACATCCCGCTTACCCAAGGCTTGAGCAACATCCCGTAAGTTACCTTCAGCGGAAAAGCCCATGATGGCGAGTGTTCCCATGAGAGGTGAAGGCGGTTCTTGAAGAACGGTTTGCATGGTCCGATTCATCATGGTCTTAGGTCTCCTTCTGTTTCAGCTATTGAATAAAACGAAGGTGGCACAGGGTTGAATCAAGGGCCCTGTGCCACCGAGTAAGAACTTCACGAGCACTCACTCACGTTTGTCATTTATGACAAATTTGTTATTTAGAATTTCCACATCAAATCAGCCTGAAAGAGGTTGTAATGCGATATCTCCCCGATCGTTAAATCCTGGGTTACATTCGGTGTGGCCAATTTATCGTTAACCTGAGTCGCATAGGCATACCGCAGGGTCGAGGAAAGCCCATCGGTCCAGTTGTGAGAAACGGCAAAGACAGCACCCTGCATGTTCGTCGCCGCATTGAAGATATCGGCGTCGATCAGATTGGGATCAACCGCATAGTAACCCGTACTTTGCCAGTATATCTTGCCATCCCAGTCGCCCTTTTTCTTGAGCTCGCCTCCTTCCCAACCGATTTGATAGGCGGCTTGGTCGAGTAAACCTTTACCAGAGTTCAAGACGCCCTGAAAGTTGGGCGAATTAAACATAAGATTGTTGGTTGCGACATTGGGTGCCGTCAAGCCAGCGCCGGTGGTGACACTGACAGGGAGCGTGACTCCAACATTGCCGGTGGCTTTCGAGCCAACAGTGTTCATCGCCTCTGCTCCAAGTATCGCATTTCGTGCCTGATCGGCGCGCTCGCTTGCCTCGAAGTTATAGGCAAAATCACCGAAGAACCGCATGGGGACGCCCCATGCTTTAAAATCAACTTCCATCGGAGTTTCCAATACTGCGAGATCGTTGATACCCGAAACATTTGTAGCCAGCGCAGGTCCAGCTCCTACAAATGGACCATTGAAGAAACTCGGGCTCTGCGTGCCGCTACTTATATTAATAGGAGTCGAGCTATATAGACCCGCTACAGAACCAGACGCTGTGCTTTCTGTCCCACTATAAGTGTAGAACGCGGCAGCCCCTTTGAAATACGTATTGTCGTCGAACTTGTATTTGAAGCCGACTTGTTCACCAAACATGAACGTATTGGGGAAATTCGCAGATCCGCCAATGGTATTGGTTATGCCATTACCAGATGCGGCCTGATAGACAAATTGGCCCGCTGTAGCGAAGACCTCGACGTCATCGAAGGTGTGACGCCATTGTTCTGCCGCACCTGCTGGATTGAGATTGTCATCCCAGACCATACTCGTCGTGTAGAAAGGATTGGGCATCTGACCACCCGTCAAAGTGAAATCACTCGTTGCATGCCAACCCAGATAGACCATATCGAGTGCGAGCAAGCTCTGGTCTTTGCCAAAAGGGCCAGCCGCGTCGCTGTGCCCAAAAGTGACGTTACCCGAACGATCATAATTTGGATTGGTGGCAGCGCGGATTCCGTAAAAGAAATTATCGTACAGCTCGCCCTTTATCCCAAAGCGAAGACGGTAACGCCAGCGATTCATGGTCTCGGTTTCACCGTGAGGAAAAGTTCCACCCGCGCTAGTTACTGCGCCATTAGGTGTGGTGCCGTCGCGCATTTCATAGCGCAAACGAACATCGCCATAGAACTGAATGCTTTTAATAGAGGTAGCCAAATCGATTTTGCTGGCTGCCGTTTGGGAATAAGCCTTTTCTTCGTCAGCCGCGATGTCCTCCCGTTCCTGATCGGTAATCACGCCCTTTTTGACTAATGCATCCAATAAGGCATCGTTTTGCTGAGCATACGTGTAAGTTACCGGCATAAAGACAGCGGCGCACAAAGCGACGAAGCTCAATATAGAAATTCTTGCGTTCATTTTCCTCTCCTGGTTAGTGGCATTCTCCTTGATGCCGTCTGCGATAACTCGTGCACGGCAATCGGCCTGCTGCCTCAAGCCAGAGGAAAGGTGTCAGCGCGTTCTATAAATCTGATGATTCAAATCTCAACTAATTGTTAATTATTTCCGTAATATATTTGTCTCCAATCCGTTACACGATCGTAACATTTGAAAGCATGGAAAGGTCTATGGAGAGAAGATTTCTGACGGCTAATCCCGTTGCTCGATGACGCGATAGCCAAAGCCATAGGCGGTTTCGATAAACGCCTCATGGTCCCCCAGCTTGGAACGGATTTTCCTAATGTGAGTATCAAGGGTGCGGCTGTTAATTTCAGCATCGTACCCCCAAACATCCTTTAAAAGACGGTCTCGGGTTTGCACACGCCCCATTCGTTCCGCCATTACATAGAGAAGCTTGAACTCAATGGCGGTAAACGAGAGGCGTTTACCGCGGAGGCAAGCTTCGCAACGGTCACGATCCAAAATTAATTCGCCTAATTGAATTCGTCCCTCTGAACCGGAGGCCATGCGATAACGTGCTACAATTTTTCTTACTTTGAGAACCAGCTCGCGAGGATGATAGGGCTTGCATAAGTAATCCTCCGCACCCATTTCTAAGCCTAAAACACGATCAATGTCCTCAGCCTGCTCGGAAAGCATGATGATTGGCAGATGTGCGGTCGCATAATCCGTTTGGAGTTTTTTACAAATCTCGAACCCGGTTGGTTCATTAAAGACGGCTTCCAAGATAATCAGCGTGGGCAGTTCCTCTCTAGCGACGTCAAATACCCGCTCTCCTACATCGACTACCACAGGAACAAAGCCTGCCCGCTTCAGGTGCTCCCCGAGGGAAGCACCTGCGGATTTATCCGGATCGGCGATGAGGATTTTCTTGGCCATGGTAAACAAATGTGCCCGCCATTGACGGGCACACAGGGTTAATCGATTCTGTTTTTTTAGCCCTTCCAACCGACGATCTGGCCGCTGGGAGTGGTTACCGCTTTTGCTGGATTGATGGCTTCCTTGTCGCTCTCCCGACCATTTTCCAGATGAAGCGAAGTGGTGCGTGCCAGTTTGATGATGACGGGGACGGTCACAAGCCCGTCATTATCGGACCAAGCCTTCACCGTATAAGTCCCAGGTGTTAGCTCAACCTTCTCAGGGGCCTCATCAATGCTACTACCATGATTTTCCACCGTCCTAATCTTCTTTCCCTCGGAGTTATAAATCCAATAGGAGGTGTGAGGATAGTAGTAGCTGCCTTCGCCCCATTGAGTCTGTTCCGTACGGGAAAAGACCTTGAGATAACCACAGGAAACCTTGTCATATTGTCCGGGGGGAGTGGGTCCCACCGCAGGTAAGACAGGACCGGCCTGAGCTTGGGTTGAGAAACAGGTCAGCGCCAAAACAAGCGCACCAACCATGATTAAGGAAGACAGAAACTTATGGAACAGGTTTGTTTTCATGCTCCAAAGCCTATTTATTCCCCCTGAAGCCCCTCTGAGACAAAGATTAAAATTTGATGAAGATAATGTGAAGGTCATCATTCAAACTAACCAAATGAGTGGCGAAATTATTCCCGCAATAACTTCAGTGTTTTGAGCCTGTAGCAAAATCGAGGAGCGCACGATCCACCTGAAAATCATACCGAGCGCGAGCATCTTCCAATTCAGCCTCCGTGTAGTTCAGCTCAGCCTGATTGAATTCAACGATAGAACTTGTACCCAGGCGATACCGGGCATCGGCAAGTTTTTGAGCCTCGGCGGCATTTTTAATTAGCTCAGCAGTGACCCCGATACGTTCCTTGGCCGTCATCAAATTCAACCAAGTCACGCGGACATCACGAGAGATCGTATTTTGCGCGTCGATGACATTCGCGCTCGCCGCCTTTTGCAATAGCTGTGCCTCCTTAGTCTTCGCATCAAGGTTTCCGCCCGTAGCCAGAGGTATCTCCACATTTACGCCCGCCGCATAATAGTTGTGGTTGAGTAGTTTGTCGTCAGCCACCGGATTAACTCCACCAGCCGCCAACGCCATAACCTTGGGATATTGCGCCGATTGCTGAGCCTCGGCAAAACGATGAGCCGCATCCGCATCGTTGCGCAAGGCCGCCAATTCAGGACGTTGATTTAAAGCCGATTGGATGAGAGTTTCGTCGTCTTTGGGTAAATCCAGATCGAGAGGTTCATCCGTGAGGGTAAAATGCTGGGCATCCTGAAAGCCCAATGCCGTGGAAAGCGCAGCCTCGGCTTCACGGACACCACTTTGTGATTCGATGAGTAACAGCTTTGCTTGACTCAAGGCCACCTGATCGAAACTTTCATCGAGAGTGGATTTGAGCTGATTTTTGACCAAAACCGCCACTTGATCAAAAGCGACTTGCCGGGTCTTCACGGTTTCTTGAGCCACTTTTAAAACAGCCTGAGCGCGAAGCAGATCAAAATAGGTTCGATCCACTGCCAGAACAACCACGGCGCGGGCGACGTTAACGCGATCACTGGCCGCATTCGCCCTGAATTTGGCACTCTCAGTGAGATCGTAAGTGTGACCAAAATCGGTGAGCAGTTGATTAACGACGATACCATCCGATTGCCGTGAATAAATGGTTGGATTGTTCAGCCCACCGAGAGCGGCCAGTCGGGTTGCCGCATTCGTTTGATCATCGTAAGGTGCATAGACGGAAGTCGATTCTCCGTAAACTTGAGGGAAAAAGGCCGATCTTGCTTCTCGAATTTGTTGGTGAACCGCGTCGGCGGTAAGTTGAGCTGAAGTAATTTGCGGATGGTTTTGCAGGGCGTAGGCTTCCGCTTCGGCCAGGGTGAATTTAAGACCTGCAGGTTGATCCTTTTCTGCCTCAACCTCGCCCAAAGCATGTGAGGCCAAAAGAAATGCCACGACAATGGCAGTTAAAATCAAAATTAATTTCATGCCACAGGTTCCGCATAGGCTTCGATTTGATGAGCTGGAGATGACGAGGAACCATCACGCTCCCGTTTTTCACGCCCTCGATAAACGATGAGAAATGCAGCCGGAACAAGAAACACCGTCAGTACCACCGATACGCTCAGTCCTCCGATGATGGCCCGCGCCAGAGGAGCGTAAGCTTCCGAGCCCGTTCCCAATTTAAGAGCCATCGGGATAAGGCCGAAAATCGTGGCCAGCGATGTCATCAAAACAGGACGCAAACGGACCCGACAGGCAAATGCCACCGCCTCGCGCAACGCCATTCCTTCGTTTTCGATCAAGCGATGCGTGAACTCGACAATCAGAATGCTGTTGGAAACAACAATGCCGACCATCATCACCACGCCCATCAGCGACATGACATTCAGGGTCGTGCCCGATAGCGCGAGCATGAGAATAACCCCCATTAAACCCGGCGGAACGGCGAGCAGGATAAGGAAAGGGTCAATAAAAGAACGAAACTGGGCAACCAGGATGAGATAGACCAGGAGAACGGAAAGCAGCAGTCCAAAGCCAAAGCTGGTGAATGAGGCATACATGGCCTGTACGGTTCCGCGCACTTTGACCCGCACACCCTCGGGTTTTGCTACTTGATCGACAATCTTTTGAACTGCCGGAGCAACCGCACTCAAGTCCTCTGTCTTTGGCGCAATAAAAACATCGATGGTACGTCGCAGTTGGTAGTGATCCACTTCCGTGGGAGCCAGGATTTTTTGAATATCGGCCACCATGTCAAGGCGAGTGGGATTAACTTGGTTGGGGCCGCGCAACGGAATACTGTCGAGATCACTGAGGCTATTGACGGTTCCATCCGGGTACTGAACGGTCAGGAGATAATCGTTGCCTGTCTTCGGATCGACCCAGTAGCTCGGTGCAATCATCGCATTGGAAGTCAGGGTCGTAATGACATTGCTGACGACTTCTTTCTGGGAAAGCCCCAGTTCGCTTGCGCGAACGCGATTGATGTTGAGCTTGATGGAAGGAGCATCAATGTCCTGCGGAATCAGGACATCGGCTACGCCGGGAAGATTCCGAGCTTGCTCCCCAATTTTTTGCGCCACCGCATAAGCCTTTTCCAAACTGGAACCGCTGACTTGAACATCAATGGGCGCGGGAAGGCCGAGATTAAGCACCGCATCGACCAATCCTCCCGACTGAAAGTAAGTGCTGATTTCCGGCATTTCCTTTTGCACAGTAGCTCGCACGCGATCCATGTATTCGTAACTACCAATCTTATGATCGTCGTTGAGTCCGACTTGCACGAATGCGGTATGCGAGGCGGAGTTGCTGGTATAGATGGACGAAAAACCGGGAGTCGATCCGATATTCGAGACTATGAGTCGCAAGTCATGTGGATCAACTTCACGTCGCATCAAATCTTCAAGTTTTTTGATTTCATCCTCGGTCACTTCAAGCCGCGTGCCCGTTACCGTTTTGACGTTGATCACGAACTGTCCCGGATCGGTGCGGGGAAAATAAGCAAGACCCACCATCGGACAAAGTGCGAAACTTGCAACAAACAGCCCCAGTAGAAGGATGATGGTCAGGAATGGGCGTTTCAAGGCAACAGCCAACACCCGTTCATAAGCATCAAGAAAATTAGTAAAACGGGCATTGAACCAGGCATTAAATCTCCTGCTCCAGCTATGTTTGAGGACGCCGGGATGATCCTTATGATCTGCGGAAACATCTTCATGTTGGATCATGTGGGCCGGGATCAGTTTCGCGCAAAAGAGCGGCACCACAGTCATTGCCACGATGTAGGAGGCAAAGAGCGAAAGCACGACCGCCAGTGCCAAGGCAGTGAAAAGAAACTGGCTGACGCCGTAAAGAAACGTTACCGGGAAGAACACGATAGCGGTGGTGAATGTTGCGGCCAGCACAGGAAGGGAAACCTCGGTGCCTCCGCGCTCCGCTGCGATTAGGGCGGATTCGCCCAGTTCCATGTGGCGAAAGATATTTTCCAGCACGACGACCGAGTTATCGATCAAACGTGAAAAGGCGAGGGCCAAGCCGCCGAGAATCATTGAGTTGATCGAGCCGCCCCCGAACGAAAGCGCTATAAAAGTGGCGAGAGCGGAAAGTGGGATCGATAAAAAAACAGCAAGTGTGGCGCGAAAGTTTCCCAGGAAAACAATGATCATGAGTCCGGTCAGGACGAGCCCAATAGCTCCTTCGTGTAGGAGAGTTTCAATGGCCGTCTTAACAAAGACCGATTGATCAAAAACGACATCCGTAATAAGCGATTTAGGAACATCGAGGAGATCCTTAACGACCTTCTTGACCCCATCGACAATGGCAATCGTATTTGCGTCCCCACCTTGTTTGAGCACGGGGAGATAAACGGAAGGCTGACCGTCTACCCGGACGATGTTGTACTGGATTTGCGAAGCATCTTTGGCATAGCCAATGTCCTTCACGAGAACGGGCGCGTTATTGACTACTTTCAGCGGCAGCTGATTGATGTCCTCGACTCCGTTCAATTGGCTGTTGGTATAAATGTTGTAATCAAACGGCCCGATCTTCACATCGCCACCGGGAAGAATCAGGTTCGATTCGTTGACCGTTCGCACGACATCCATCGCACTTAATTGGTTGGCTTCCATCTTGACCGGATCGACATAGACCATGATTTGCCGGTAGCGACCGCCGAATGGTTGAGGCACGGAAGCACCGGGAACGCTTGCCATCTGATTGCGCACCGCGAACTGACCCAGGTCGCGCAACTGTGCTTCATTGAGACCTTCTCCTTTAAGTGTCACGAGGCAAACCGGCAGACTCGATGCATCCATCTTGAGCACCACTGGCGGCAGGGTTCCCGGTGGCAGTTTGCGCAGATCGGCCATCGCAAGATTGGAAATCGTCGTTACGGCGGAATCGGCATCCGTTCCCGGCTGGAAATAAACTTTAATGATGCTTACGCCTGGCAATGAACGTGATTCCATATGCTCGATTCCACTTCCAAGGGTGAAGAATCGTTCAAAGCGTCCCGTAATATCCGTTTCGATCTGTTCAGGCGGCATGCCGTTGAAAAACGTTGCCACGACAACAACCGGTATCTTGATCGCAGGAAAAAGATCAACCGCCATCCGCGCAATGCTGGTGACACCAAGCACCGCAACCATCAAGCAAAGGACGATGATAAAATAGGGGTACTTAAGGGCGAAGCGCGTCATGGACGAAAGGAGGATTATTGCTCTGCGAGCAGATCACGCAGGCCATCGACGGAAAATCCAGATGAATGACAATAGGACATGATTTCTTCCTCTTTCTTGCGAAGCGCAGAGGCCGTGGCGGGAATACGACTGGCCAACTCTCTGGGTATTCGGACAAGTCCGTGGCAATCGCCATGAACAAGATCACCCGGAGAAATCTCCAAGCCGCCAATTTGAACTGGCCCACCCACATGGACGATATGGCTGTAAGCGTGGGAAACGGTGAGACTTCCCGAGAACATTTGAAAATCAAACCCCTCTATCCGTGAAACATCACGAACCGCGCCATTGGTCGCCACAGCAACGCAATCCAATGTTTTAAGAATACAGACATGCATGTCACCAATCAGCGCTCCCGCTCCCGGATAACGGTCCATATCTTGAATGACCAAAATGCGCGGAGCAGGAATAGCGAGAAGTTCATTCCACCATTCCGTGTTTTCAAAAAAAGTTCGACCTTTGCTCGGCGGAGCTGAAGAACGAACCCTTAAAGTCATCGCATAGCCCAAAACAGGCAACATGTAGGGATAACGGCAGACCAAGCCACCTTCAGCATAACCTTCATTACGAAGCTGCATCCGAAATCGTTCGATGGCATTGGCCACTGCGCACGAATCAAGCAGTTTTAAATCCTGGAATTCTTCTTTGCTGAGTGCCGCATATCGTGAAGGACTGGTCATTGAGCTGTGCATTATAATTTTCTCCCGTCCATTTCCTTGGCCATAGCCACCTCGCCGAGTTGAATCGAACTGCGGCTACCCATGACAACGAGATCGTCTTCACTTAAGCCGGAGAGAATTTCCGCCATCGAAGCGGTTTCCAAGCCAACGGTCACAGGACGCTCTTCCACCTTATGATCCTTGTTCAAGACAAGGACGGTGGGACTTTCACCCGCAGAAACACTTTGAATCGGGATGGCCAACGCATCTTTTTTTTCTGAAAGTGTCAACTGCACCGTGGCATACATGCCCGGCGTAAAACGAAAGTCAGCATTATCCACATCCAATTCCGTAAGCATGGTACGGGTTGAACTATCCACTTTTTGAGCGAATCTCGAAACTTTAGCCGAGAAGGTTTTCCCCATCGAAACAACACTGACTTCTACCGGATCGCCCACATGAACACCGGACACCGCCGATTCTGGTACGGGAAAATCGAGTCGCAGCCGCTTCAATTCCGCCAAGGTCACGAGCGGCATGCTTTGCGTATTGGAAGCCGTACCAGCTTGAATCAGCGCACCGGTATCGGCATATCGCTTGGTCACAACACCATCAAAAGGGGCCGTGATCTTCGAATAAGAAAGCAGCGTTCGCATCCGATCAGCATTGGCCTGAGCTTCCGCGACCCTCTGCTTGGCTGCCTGGAGATTGGCGTCATTAGCGCGATTATGAGCGGCAGCCGTATCCAAATCTTGTTGAGCAATCAGCCCAACCGCCTCTTTCGACGCAGCCTGAAGTCGTGTCAAAATTTGATCCGAATCTTCAAAAGCCGCCTCCGCACTCTTAACTTCCTGCCCTGCGGTGAGCACGGCCGCATCGGCTTTCTGAAGGTCTTCTTCCAATTCGGGAATTTCCAAAACGGCCAGCACATCGCCTGTTTTGACGTGATCGCCCACGTCCACGTTGATCTGCTGAACATAGCCCGCGACCTTGGCATGAATTTCTACTTCCTGATAAGGCCGAAATTCCGCCGTGAGACTCACGCTGCGTGATAAGTCTTCGTGAGTCGGATGTGTCACGGCCACCGTTGGTTCATCGTTGGAAGAAGAGAGAATCTTAGTTTGAGTTTTACCTTCAGGATTCAAGCTGCATCCAACCAAGCCAAATAAAACAAGACCTAAGCCTCCGAGTAGGGCAAAACAGTAAACCTGTTTCATACGCCATCCTCGGTAATGCTGTAGCCAACACCGCGCACTGTTCGGAAAAGTTTGCGGTCGTGACCCTCATCAATTTTTTTTCGCAACTGACGGACATAGACATCAACGATATTGGTCAGTCCTTCGAAGCTCTGATCCCAAACATGCTCGACGATCATGGTGCGGGAAAGAACACGCCCCGTATTGATCATCAGGTATTCGAGCAGGGAGAATTCTTTGGAGGTGAGTTCGATGGGTTTGTCGCCTCGCTTGACCTTATGCACTACGCGGTCGAGTTCCAGTTCGCCCACGCGCAAAGTTGTGGAATTAGTCACTGGCCCTCGACGAAGCAGTGCCTTTACCCGAACGAGCAATTCCGCGAACGAAAAGGGTTTGGTCAGATAATCGTCCGCCCCTTCTTCGAAATTCTTCACTTTATCAGCTATGTTATCTCGAGCGGTTAGGATGAGCACCGGGACATGAGGATGGCCTTTCCGGATATGCTTGAGCAAATCGGTGCCAGAAATGCCCGGCAAATTTAGATCAAGAATGATCAAGTCGTAAGAATAGGCCGTAACATGATCCAGGCCGCTGTTACCGTCCGCAGCCACATCTACGGCATAACGCTCGGCCTTCAGCCCTCTTGCCACAAATCGGGCAACTTTTTCTTCATCTTCAACTAGCAGTACTCGCATCCAATCATATCTACTGCCATTGAATGAAAAGAACCCACAATCCAGATTAAAAACTCTTCATGTTCGCGCCGCTCCGAAGATGGTGCAATTTACTCCAAAGAAGAAAGACTCAGCTTTCTTGCCATTTGAAGTTCAAGACGAGGCAGTCGAACACGAAAAGTTGCCCCTTCATTTTCCCGGCTTTCAACCTCAACTTCGCCACCAAGGGCTTCCACGATGGAGTGTACCATGGATAATCCCAATCCTGTCCCCCGGGCTTTGCGTGCCTGGATTTGCTCGGAACGAAAGAATCTCTCAAAAACATGCGGAAGAGCTTCCTTGGAAATGCCAATACCATTATCGCTGACTTCCAGAATTGCCCAGGATGGCTCGCCGATAATTCGGACCCTTATCTTTCCTCCTTCGGGCGTATACTTGATTGCGTTATCCAGAAGATTTACCACCACCTGTTTAAGACGAACCTCATTGGCTTCCACCATGACGTCGCGACCGTCTTCACACACTAGAGACACCGATTTATCTTCGGCCAATGGAGTCATTTGTTCCGCCGTAACAGAGACGAGGTTGGCTAAATCAACAGGGTCCTTGCTCATCTGTGACTCCTCTGTCTCAAGCCTCGACATGAGTAACAATCCTTCGACAATCTGTGTGAGTCGTTCAGCCTCCTCCAGCACGCTTTCGACCTGGGATGTCTGATCTTCGCTTAATCGTTCCTCCTTTAAAAGAGCTTCCAGCTCCCCGCGCATGATCGTGAGTGGTGTGCGCAATTCATGAGAAGCGTCAGCCGTAAAGCGGCTGGCCAGTTGAAAGGCTTCATCCAAACGCTGAATCATGCGATTGAGTGCCAGGGATAATCGCTCCACTTCATCTCCGGTTTCAGGTACCGGCAGTCGCTGGCTTAGATTTTGCAAGGTGATGCGTTCAGCCGAACGAACAATTTCATCCACTGGACGCAAGGCGCGACCAAGCAGAATATAAGCACCAACAGAAGTAAGGCCGATAAAAACGGGAAAACCCAACGATAGCGTCAGAAGAAGACCATCGAGTGCACTGAAAATCTCATTTTCAGAAGTTCCCACTTCCACCGTATACCAAGCACCACTATTAAGCCGGTAGCCGATAGCCACCACCTGAAGATATTCCTTAGCTCGAGGCATCTCTTCGCGATGAACAGGAACTGTTTCGGTATTAGTACCATTAAATGAAACAGATGGTGGCTTTGAAAGGGCGACGGCATTTTGAGAAGCGTAGATTGTCCGACCTGTTTGATCGGTAATGCGGATGATCCGTTCGTTTAGTTCCGGTGCATACCTGGCCTGAATTTCACTGCTAACATAGCTTTCCCCTTTTTGCGGCATCTCCGTCAGAATCGTCGTTGCAATTTGATGCGCTCTTCGGCTGAGGGTCTGTTGAAGCGATCGAATCAGGTACTGCTTAAAACCCCAATAAGTGTAGCCACCAAAACAGACGAAGATTAGAGAGAGAGTCACCACGTAAAGCGTGATGAGTCGGGCTCGAATGGAGCGAGGGTGTTTCATGCATTGTTGCCAATGGCATAACCCACGCCGCGCACGGTGCGAATCAGCTTTTGTTCATGGGCTTCGTCGATCTTTTTCCGAAGCTGACGAATATAAACATCCACGATGTTAGTCAAACCCTCGAAACTCTGATCCCAAACGTGCTCGATAATCATAGTGCGGGAAAGTACTCGTCCTGTATTGACCATAAGATATTCCAACAGGGAAAATTCCTTGGAGGTCAGATCGACCGTCCGGTCATTCCGTCGAACTTGATGAGCAACACGATCCAACTCCAAATCCGAAACGCGCAGTATGCTCGACCGGTCCACTGGCCCCCGTCGTAAAAGTGCTTTGCTTCGTACTAGCAATTCGGCAAAAGCAAACGGCTTGGTGAGATAATCGTCCGCACCGCATTCAAAATTACGCACCTTGTCGGCAACGCTGTCGCGAGCTGTCAGGATGAGGACCGGCACATGCGTATTTTCCTTACGGATGCATTGCAGTAAGTCGGTACCAGATAGTCCCGGTAAATTTAAGTCCAGAAGCACCAGATCATAAGAATAGCTGAAAAGATATTCCTGCCCCGCTTTCCCATCGGAAACGGCATCCACCGCATAGCCTTCAGCCTTAAGGCCCCGGACAATGAAGCGACTCACTTTTTCTTCATCTTCGACAAGCAGAATTCGCATACCAAGCTATTCGGTAAAGCTACCACATTAGTTTTATAAGTATCGAATATTACAAATTTGAAAGACTTGCTTCTGATTAGTGGTCACAGCGTCCGGATAAAGATCGTCCTGCATTCAAAAGCGCCTGAGTCTTTTGCTCTTCATAATAGCAAAGCGGAAGCCCTACAATTGGCGTGTTCTTGGCATAAGCGTAATGTCGATGTCGGCTTTTGTGACCTAAATAGGCCATGGCCTCTTTTTCTGGCATTCCCCCTGCGAAACATGCGATATCGATGCATAATTATTCATGGATGCTTTCAGGAACGAATACTCTTATTCGACTGGCTCTTTCACTGACAATGAGCCATTTTTCGAATTCCGCCACACCCTAAGTAATTGTCATGCAAATACCTAAAATAGGGCGGACGGGGAGGGATTCGAATGCTTGATCCCTCGGAAGCTGAATAAAATGTAGTGCTTTTACCTCTCAAATCCAAGCTTATTTTCGCCTACTTGGAACTTACTTCGACCCGCAAGCTAGTGTCATTTTGAGTGTCAGTTCGAGGATGAAGTAGCTTAAAAACTCGACTTAAAAAGCCATGAGATGGAAATCAAAATTGACAATATCAGCAAATCCTAGGACAATGTCCTATAGTTCTAAATGGCAAAATTCTTCACTTTTATCGAAACGGAGGTGTTTACCAAGCGCATCGTTAAGATGATCGATGATGAGACCTATGCCGAGCTCCAAACCGAGTTGGTGAAAGATCCGACTAAAGGCAAGGTCATCCAGGGAACAGGCGGTCTGCGTAAGATCCGCATGGCCGCGAGAGGAAAAGGTAAGCGCGGCGGTGCGCGAGTGATTTACTACTTTGTTCTGATCGATGAGACGATTTACATGATTTTTGTTTACGACAAAAGTGAAGCGGATGACTTAACCGCAGATCAAAAGAAAACTCTGAAAGTCTTGGCCCAAGCAATTGCCGAACAACACAGGAGAAAATGACATCATGAAAAAAGAAACCTTCAATGAACTTCAAAAAAGCATGGAACAGGCGCTGGCCCATTCGCAGGGCAAAATTACCTTGCGGACCAAACAGGTACCCGTTCCCAAAAAGGTCACGGCTCTTGCTCCCAAAGAAATCCTCAAACTTCGGAAACGACTAGGGACCAGTCAGGCTGTTTTCGCGCGTCTTTTGAATGTTTCCACCACTACGGAAATCAAGTGGGAGACCGGACGGCGTAAACCCTCGGGTGCAGCACTTCGCCTTCTGGACATTGCGAGCAAGAGGCCAGAGATTTTGTACGCCGTTTGATCAATTTGCGGTGTTTCTGGACGACCATGGTAATCAAGTTTAAATTGATGAAAGGAGAACGATTCTATGAGTCCATTTCACTCCGGCATGAATCATTGGCAGCGTCAGTGGCTCAGCGACCGTCTTCACAAGAAACGCCCCGTTGAGTCCGAGACAGCCAATATATTTTCGCAATCCATTCCACCACCGCGACCACCTCGTCCCCAACCGAAGCCTTTAAAAACATCGGCCATCCCTAAGCGGAAGCCTCCACCACCCCGTCCCGCCAAGATCGTTTGGCCATCCGCCGAGGCACTTGGAAAACTAATTTGGGAAAAGCCGACATCGCAAATCGCCAAGGACCTTGGAGTTTCCGATAAAGCCATTGAGAAGCACTGCAAAAAGCTGGCGTTGAAAAAGCCTCCACGTGGCTACTGGGCGAAAATTCAAGCAGGAGAAAGCAAGCGCTCGTAATCTAAAAGTTTCCAACTTGGCATTATGGATTCCGATCATCGACCAGGCGATAATTGATGTTAGTGGCCTCGTTCCTGCCAGCTCTTCACCATTTTTTGAGACACCACCCCAGGCCTTTTTTCCCGACTTTGCTTTTCGACAGGTCCGGAGGTCGACGAAAAGAGGATGGTGTAAATCATCCATTAAATGGTGGATTTTCACCCATTAGCCATTACACTTTTTATTTGACATAATCGTATTTTCAGTATTTATTGAAAATATGAACGAGAAAGTCGAAACACCTGATCTGCTGACAGCGGCCCGAGACGAGTTCATTTCTCAGTGGGGTGCGATGGGTGGGGCTTGGGGTATCAATCGCACCATGGCCCAGGTCCATGCACTGCTCATGACCAGCGAGAAGGCCCTCACCACGGACGAAGTCATGGCCGAACTCAAGATCAGCCGGGGCAATGCGCATCAAAATCTCCGGGAACTGGTCGGATGGGGACTCGTGCGCAACGTCATTCGCAAAGGCGAACGCAAGGAGTACTACGAGTCTGAAAAAGATGTCTGGAGGATGTTTTGCATCATTGCGCGCGAACGGAAACGCCGTGAAGTTGAACCCGCCTTGCGCGCTTTACGTGCCTGCGAAGAACAGACCCGCTCTTTGCGCGGCGAGAAGGCCGCCGTTTTCAATCGTCAAATCAAGGCGCTGGCCGAATTCCTCAGCCAAGGAGAGGCGATCATGGATCGAGTATCCAAGTCCGAGCAAAGTGCCATCATGCCGCTTCTCCTCAAGATGTTCGCCAAAACCTCGAAATAATACCTATGAAAACCCGCAAAAAAACCATCCGTCACAAGATCAAAACGAAGACCTTTCATTTGACTAAAACTTTCATTATTTATCGAAAATATCGGAATTATAAACGCTTTGTTCATCCCGACCTTCTCTAACTCATTAACCCATACCCAAGGAAACCATGACCCCCATTGCTTGGACTTACCTCTCCTACCTGCTCATCTCCGTTGCGCTCACCGTCTGGG
>Ga0207048_10276_pt1 | contig 16419 bp, 13 predicted proteins | sample Alteio_BWMinCont_65_FD_153301 | JGI IMG/M metagenome (GOLD analysis project Ga0207048, IMG submission 153301) | Enriched cells from forest soil in Barre Woods Harvard Forest LTER site, Petersham, Massachusetts, United States -... | ecosystem: Environmental > Terrestrial > Soil > Temperate forest >...
TCTGGGAAGCTATACCCTCCAGGACAATACCTTTGTGGGCTATGGCGCAGTTATCTTTGACCTTGGCACACCGGACGCACAGTGTGAAAATGGCTGGGACTTCTGCCAGAATGCGGCAACCACCTTCCAGAACAACATAGTCCTGGGGTATGCGGATACGCTCTATAATGGTGGGGGATTGCCAGGACTTTTCTTTGACGAAAACTTCTTCATGCCCCCGAACAGCGGTTGGACTGTGCGAAACCATAACAACTTCTACAACATTGAGGGCGGAACTTGCCCGACTCCACTTCAGACCGGGGAAACGTGCAACACTTCCAACCCCGCATTTACAAGCCAGCCAGCTTCGCCGATCAGTGCTGAGTCTAGTCTGGACAACTTCAACTTCAAACCCGCATCCGGCAGTCCTTTGATTGGCGCAGGTATCGCCATTCCTGGGATCACGCTCGACTACACCGGAGCTACTCGCCCCAATCCTCCAAGCATTGGAGCGATTGAGTAAGTAAGGCTTCATAACCCAAACACGCCAGTGCCACCCAGCATACTCATGCTGGGTGGCACTGGTGCATGTAGGCTTCTGATACTTTATTTCAGAGAGTAACAACAGTCGGGGAAGGGATCAGTTTGAAATGCCTTAGATTTATAATCAGATTAGGTATACACCGTATTGCGCAGTTAGCTAGGAGGAAACAGCGAAATGTCATCTAAAGGAAAAAGGGAAAGTCCGGAGCCGCGTCGAGCGGGCGAAGATCAGAGAAAAATGTTTGGGTTGAGGAAAGTCACTTTCCTGATGCTAGCCGTCGTGGTTTCGGCATTGCTAGTCGGATCATCTCGAGCGCAGAAGCCGCAAGCCAAGCATAAAAGCAACGTTATCACCGGGTTTGAGTGGGTGGGCGATCAGAAGGAGTATGTATCTAGCGAAGACCCTTCGAAACTAGGGCCGAATACCGACTGGTTCGCGCAGGGCACACCCATCATGCGCGGAGATACATTCCCAATGACGTGGGCCGATGATGGAGAAATATATTCATCTGCGGGTGATCCGAACTGGGGAGGCAAAAACGATGGCCTCGACATTGAAAAATTTGCTGGTGTGCCGCCGGACTATACCATCACGCGCGTCAATCCGATGTTCGACTATAGAGGTTCCGGGGGAGAGGGTACCAAGCCATCAGGAATGATTTCGGTGAACGGCGTGCTTTACCTTGCCTTTCAGAACCTGCTGGGTGCAAAACCGCCTGCTCAAGGACCTCAGGACGATGGCAAGCAAGGTGAAATGGGAAAGGTTAGCCAGCATGGTACCGACGCGACAATTGTGAGCTCACGCGACCATGGTCTGACATGGACGCCATCGATTAAGGACATCAAAACGCCGATGTTTCCGGGGAATTATTTCGGCGGACCGGCTTTTGTGAACAATGGTCGCGACAATGCTAATGCGCCCGATGATTATATCTATGCTGTGTCGACCGATCAGTGGGATAACGGCAGTAACCTGCGTGTGGGTCGGGTTCACGCCGATCATATCGCCGACCAGAGTGCTTGGGAGTGGATTACCAACATCACGGATGTGAACCATCCTGTTTGGAACGGAAATCTGCAACAGGCGGTTCCGGTGCTGAAAGATGACGAGCATATCAGTCTTCCCGACATGGTGTACATTGCGTCGATCAAGCGATATATATTGCTGACATGGAGTCTCAAGAAGCCATTCTCGCCGCTTGATGGAACGGAGTTGACCATCTACGACGCGCCCCATCCTTGGGGCCCATTCACGCTCGTCCATCATGAGGACTTTTGGGAGTCGATAGACATGACGCCATATTGTCCACGCCTACCGTTGAAGTGGCTGCAGGTAAAGGACGGTGAACTCGATGGATGGATTCAGTTCTCCGGAAGCTACCGTCATAATAGCCCGCATTATCGTTCGCATGTTCGCCAGTTCAAGATGACACTTCACAAGCCTCATAGGTTCGGGCCATCGCTGGTGATGTCCAGGCAATGAAGTAGTCTCGACCTGAACACGCTCACGCATCAAGAAGCAAGCTGGACGAACAACTCTATTTTGGCCAGAGGAGCAACTGGGCTTGACCCCATGCTGGAGAATCTGCGGCACTTTGCACGTCACCGAATCTGTCGGACATGACCTGCCATAGCTACGGCTACGGCAGAGATACACTAACAATCAATCTGGTACAAAATATCGGGCAGACTACAATTGCGAGGAAAAAACAGGATTATCAATGTTGATCCTAAGACCTTTCTCAACGGATTCTACAAGCCCAAGATTAGAGGTGCTGATGGAGTTTTGGCGAGCCACAAGTGCGCCGAGGAAGCCTGCTAGCAGAGATGTCCCGAAGATTAACGAGGTAAAGAGAGCGATGCTCATGCCAATTATGGTTGCCCTCCGGTTTGGAAGCGGATCTCCGAAATCGCGAAGTTGTACTGGGATCTTGCATTTGCGTTGCCGATGGCCGCTTCTGTCTGTTGCAGTTCAGCTTGGTTCAATTCAACAATCGAGCTTAGCCCAAGATCGTATCTGGTCTTCGCAAGATCCAACGTGGTATTTGCCTGCTTGAGAAGTTCCGAGGTTACACTTACACGTTGTAGAGCGGTATTCGCATTAAGCCAAGCGGTTCGGACATCTCGCACAACCTGATCCCGGAGCGCACGAGTCTGTTCTGAGGCTGACTGTGCCTGAAGAGAAGCTTCGGAGGCTTGTGCCGTCAGCCGGAATCCATTGAAGATTGGGATACTCAAGTTCCCGCCCACTGCACCGTACCAGTTGGTAGTGAAGAATTGGGAGGAGCCGACAGGAGTGCCACCTACAGTTCCAAGAGCACTGATCGTCGGCAGCAACTGTTCATGTTGCGCTTTACTGAATTTCTGTGCGGCCTGCTCATTGAACTTCAACGATTGAAGATCAGGTCGATTTTGAATTGCCTCCGCAATCAGGACATCGGAGTCTGGCGGAAGGGGCGGTAGAGGGTCGCTATCATCAACAAGCTCAAAGTTCATCGGTTTGTCGTAGCCAAGCACGGCATTCAGAGCTGCCCTCGCCGCATCAAGGTCGTTCTGTCCGTTGATCTGCATCAACTTTGCCTGGGACAGGTTGACCTGGGCGAAGCTCAGATCCAGGTCCGACTTTAACTTGGAGGATGTGAGAGCACTCACCTGATCGGTAAGGGCTTGTCGAGCAGAAATAGTCTGCGCCGCTACCTTTAAAGTCTCTTGAGCTTCAATGACGGCGAAGAAAACCTGATCCGTGGCAAGGATGATATCTTCCCGGCTCGCTTCAGCATCAGCGCGGCGCGCTTTTTCTTGTAGTTCTTCTGATGCGACGAGATTCGGCGTACGTCCAAAGTCCGTAATCAGTTGACTGACTTGAACGCCCATCCCTGCGTGTTCAAAAAGACTCGATGACGTAAGAGACCCGCTGGAGATTCTGCTTCCATCGTTCGCTTCAACAGCGGTGAGGTTTCCATACAGATTGGGGAGTTCATCTGCGCGACGTTCTCGCACCGCCTGATGCTGAACTCTGGCGAGCAATTGGCTGATGCGAATGCGAGGGTTATTCGTCAATGCAATCTTTTCAGCTTCTTGCCGCGTAAGCAGGGTTAGAGTTCCTTGTATCGGTGCGGGCACTGAAGACATATCTGTTGGCACGGATTGAGCAGCGGCGACGAGGAGCGATTGCGCTGCTGGGGCATTCGGCAGGAGGGGCGATAGGCTCTGAGCATGCATCCCGGAACCGATCAAGGCGATTGGAAGAAGTGCGATACTGAACTTATGATTCGCTTTCATGGCTAAGCCTCACCTTCCACGGTGACGTGCTCTTCTTTGCGATGGATGAGGAGGTATGCCGCCGGTACCAGGAAGACAGTGACAAGGACCGAGAGGGTGAGGCCGCCTAAGATGGCCCGGGCTAGCGGGGCATACTGCTCACTGCCGGGTTCCAGTGCCAATGCCATTGGAATGAGGCCAAGAATGGTGGCCAGACTCGTCATCAAAATTGGCCGCAGACGCGCTCTGCAGGATTCAATCAATGCTGTCTTGATGGCGATGCCTTCCTTGCGCAACGTACCTGTGAACTCAACAATCAGAATGCTGTTTGAAACGGCGATGCCCGCTGTCATCACAAGTCCCATCAGTGACATAACATTCAAGGTTGAACCTGTGATGAAAAGGAAAACCAATGCTCCTGAAAGTCCAGGCGGAATGGCCAGCAGGATGATAAAGGGATCGGAAAACGAGGCAAACTGCGCCATCAGAACCAGATAAACAAGAACCACTGCCAGAACCAATCCGATACCGAAGCTTGAGAAGGATTGCTGCATATCCCGTACTGTGCCGCGAACTTTGACCGTCACTCCAGCGGGAATTTGTATCTGTCTGACAATGGATTCAGCCTGCTTGTTCACTTTGCTAAGGTCCTCAGTTTTCGGCATGACGTAGATGTTGAATACGGGGCGCAGCTGATAGTGGTCCACTTCTGTTGGCGTGTTGATTTGCGTAATGTCAGCAACAGATTGCAGCGGGGTTGTATTCAAGCCATCCGATGACCGAAGGGGTATCTGCTTGAAATCGGTCATCGTCTTGATTTGCGTCTCAGGGTACTGGACCGCCAACATATAGCTGTTGCCTGTCTTCGGATCGACCCAGAAGCTCGGGGCGATCATGCCGTCCGACGTGAGCGCAGTAATAACATTGTCGACAATATCTTTCGGCGTTACTCCGAGAAGGCCCGCCTGGGTGCGGTTTATATTCAGTTGCAGTCCCGGATAGTCGAGATCTTGAGGAATGAGGACGTCATTGACTGAACTGAGGCTTTTTAGCTTCTCTGCTGTCGCCTTGGCAATCTCATAAGCCTGATTGAGGTTGGTGCTACCGATCTGAATATCAATGGGAGCAGGTTTTCCCTGATTGACAACCGAATCCACAAGCCCCCCGGCCTGGAGATATGTGGAGACGTCAGGAAAATCATCGCGGAGCTTCTCACGGACCTTCTGCATGTAGGCGTAGCTGCCAGTCCTGTGCTCCTCGTTCAGGCTGACTTGAATAAATGCGGTGTGCATTCCAGAGTTTGAGGTATAGATTGCGGACAAATCCGGAGTAATTCCTATGTTCGAGACGATCATGTTTAGATCTTTTGGAGAGACTACAACGCGGATATCCTGCTCCATCTTCGATATGTAGTCGTCCGTCACCTCGATTCTGGTACCTGCCGGAACCTTAACGTTCACAACAAACTGACCAGGATCCGTACGCGGGAAGAAAGCTTTGCCAATCAATGGATACACCGCAAAGCTCAGGAGAACTGCAACACTGATGATGCTTACAACAAGCACCGCGCGTTCCAGTGCTTCGCCGACTTTCCTTACGTACCATGTTTCGAGCCTGCGGAACGCAAGATTGAACTTGTCAACGAGGACACGAAACACGCGTATTTTTCTTTTGTTTCCGGTGGTCGCTTCTGAACGCTGGTTTGCTATAGCCTCATGCGGCTCATTATCAGATTCGATCGTGATGAACATGGAGCAGAACAGCGGCACTACGGTCATGGCGACAACATAGGAAGCGAAGAGTGCGATCACCACGGCCAGGGCGAGTGCCGTAAACAGATATTTGCTCACGCCGTAGAGCATAAGAACGGGAAAGAAAACAATACTTGTACTGACGGTCGCGGCCAGTACTGCGAGCTGAACTTCGTTGCCGCCGCGTTCGGCTGCAACGGCTGGGGCCTCTCCCATTTCCATGTGCCGGAAGACATTTTCAAGAACTACGACTGAGTTGTCGATAAGCCGGGACAATGCAAGCGCAAGTCCGCCCAACACCATCGTATTGATGGAGCTTCCGCCAAGATTGAGTCCCAGAAAGGTGGCGAGGACGGAGATTGGAATTGAGATCAGAACGGCAATTGTTGCCCTGACATTTCCAAGAAAAAGCAGGATCATTAACGCTGTTAGGCAAAGGCCTATGGTGCCTTCGTTGATGACATTTTTGACAGCAATCTTTACAAATGCAGATTGGTCAAACACAACACTTGTCCTTAGAACGGATGGTATATCGAGAAGGTTCGCAACCGCCTTCTTGACACCATTCACGATCGTGATCGTGTTGGAATTGCCGCCCTGCTTAAGTACGGGGATATAGACGGAATGCTGTCCGTCTACGCGTACGATGTTGGTTTGGAGTTGACCCCCATCTACAGCGTGGCCGATATCAGCCACCATCACCGAGGCATTGCCTACAGTTTTTAAGGGAAGATCATTGATCTGGTCGACAACCGGGACTTGGCTGTTCGCATAAATGTTGTAGTCCTTCATGCCAATGCGAACGTCCCCCGCAGGAAGGATGAGGTTGGATTTATTCAGGGAATCTACAACATCCATAACGCTCATCTGATGAGCTTCAAGTTTTACCGGATCGACATAGACCATGATCTGCCGGTATCGCCCACCATAAGGCTGCGGAACTGATGCTCCGGGAACATTCGCGACTTGATTTCGAACGGTGAATTGTGCCAGGTCTTTCAGTTGAGTCTGATTCAGACCCTGGCCCTTGAGAGTAATCAAGCACACCGGAAGGTTGGCTGCGTCGAACTTCAGAACAACTGGAGGGAGTGTGCCAGGTGGTAGCCGGCGGAGATTTGCCATAGCAAGATTCGAGATATTACTGACGGCAGCGTTCCCATCGGTTCCAGGCTGGAAGTAAATCTTGATCAAGCTAACCCCAGGCAACGAACGGGACTCAATATGATCGATTCCACTGCCAAGAGTAAAGAAGCGTTCGTAACTGTTGGTAATGTCCGATTCAATCTGCTGGGGCGGCATTCCCGCATAGAAGGTCGCGACAACCACTACCGGGATATTGACCTCTGGAAAGAGATCAACGGACATGCTAGTGACTGTAGTAACGCCTACAACGATCACGAACAGGCACATCATGAGAATGAAAAAGGGGTATTTGAGGGCGAAGGAAGGCATTACTGATTTCCCCCCTGCTTTGGCATCGCAATGGTGCTCAGCTCCGGACGGACAACCTGCCCGGACTCGTAGTTCTGCTGTCCAGACACGATCACGGACTGATGTTCGGTAAGCCCTTGGGTGATCCCGATTCGGTCAGACCCTTGAATCCCAAGCGTAACCGGGACCTTCTGAACCTTATTGTTAGTGTCTACGATCAGGACGTATGGCTGACCGTCCCCTTTGAGTACAGCTCCAGCAGGGACGGTGAGCACGTTTTTCTGAGCTTGTAGGACGATGGTTGTCTCCGCTGTCATTCCGGTGCTCAACGCGAGATCTGAGTTGGGAACATCAACCTCTGCGAGCATCGTCCGAGTGGAGGTCGTCAGTTCGCGAGTAAAGCGAATGATCTTTCCTGAAATAGTTTTCCCGGTGGCCTGAAGCTTGATCTGCACATCCCCGCCAATCTTAATGAAAGGAACGTCTTCTTCAGGTATAGGCATCCGCAGGCGGAGTAAGTCACTTTGTGCGACCTTGACCACAGGCATCGACTGCGTATTCGATGCCGTACCAGCCTGAATTAAGGAGCCGACATCCGCGTAACGCATAGTGACGACACCCGTGAAAGGTGCAGTCACGACCGAATAATTCGCTAGAGACTGGACGCGCTGGTTGTCTGCCTTCGATACCCCAAGTTGCTCCTTGGTAGCCTCTAGGGATGACTTGGCAACATTGATCTTTGCTTCGGCGTCTTGATCCTTCGCGTGGGAATCGTCAAGCTCCTGCTCTGCAATAAGGCCTGGACGACGTTTGGATGCCTCAGACAGGCGCGTATACGCTGCATGGAGTGCCGCGTAGTTCGCTTGCGCGAGTGTCACCTCGTTTTGTGCACGAGCGATTTCAGACTGACTGTGTCGTATCTCTGCCTGCGAGGCTGCAACTTGTGCATTCAACTCTGGAACTTCCAAGGTAGCGATGACCTGCCCATTCTTGACCCGATCACCAATATCAACGTTAATGCGACGGATGTACCCAGATACCTTCGCATGGAGTTCAACTTCCTGATAGGGCTGAAACTCGCCAGCCACGGTAAGAGTGCTCGACAGGTCTCCGTGCGTGACAGGTGCGACGGACGCTGTGGCGGGAGCTACAGTCACTGGCTGTTTATCTCTGCAACCAGTGACAAAAAGACACGGGAGCGCAAGGAGAAGCGCAGTCCTAAAGACGATCGATGGAGATCGCATAGACATGTGTAGGCACCTTTAAATCTGAGGTTAAATTATGGTTAGAGAATTCGAGTCCAATGGAAACTGATACGAATGAAGCCAAAATCAGTACATTATTGGAGATTCGAAGCGAGAGCTTAGTTGTATCAGGCGGATACAGGAGGAGGGCGAAACGAGAAGTATGTTGCATGGGCACTGCGCTGCTGGCGCGACTCGTAAACTGGAATCGTTGCGGAACAGAGTGCAACTGCCATGTGCAAACCGAACATGAGAGCTACAGCCAAAATCGTCAGGTTGAAGATTAACGACTCAGGCAGCGGGGATGCAGCAGGCACCGAGTCTACAACGCTATCCGTAACGGGCCGTTCTTTTTGCGAAAGAAGTTTCGCATGAGGGGTTTGAGATGAGAAATTTCCAGGAGCATCATAGAGGGATAACTTGTACTTTATGCCCCAGCCGAGCACGGCAAACGCCAGGAAAAGAATTCCCATACCCGTCAGGGCAGAAAGGCGGCGGTTTGGAATGGCTATTCGCATGGGACGATTACTCAATAGCAGATCGGTCAACTCTGAAAGACAACGCCTGTTCACATTATAAAGTATCCGTCAAATAGGGTGTGCCTCGCCAAAACTCCATCGGCGTCAGATTCAGTCTAATTTATGACCTCGGCGCGTTTGGCAGAGAAAGAAGTGTGACACGTTGTTTATATGCTACAAATAGCATAAGATGATCCCAGATGCAGCCTATGCTCAAATCCGCGCCGAAGCCACTTGTATAGATGGGCGATTCTTTGCAGACGATAAAACGCTTTCCAGCAGCGGTGAAGGATGAGATCGGATTCGCGCTCTATCAGGCACAGGCAGGCGGCAAGCATGTAAATGCAAAGTCTCTGAAAGGGTTTGGTGCCAGCACTCTGGAGGTTGTTTCAGATCATCGCGGCGACACGTTCCGTGCAGTTTACACCGTTCGATTGGCAGGCAAGGTGTATGTACTCCATGCCTTTCAGAAAAAATCAAAATCGGGGATTGCAACACCAAAATCTGAAATTGATGTTGTTCAACAGCGGCTCAAGCGCGCAATCGCCTTGCACGCGACGGAGAAGAAGTAACAATGTTGGAGGATCGATAACATGGCAAAACGTGATTACATTGAGAGCAGCGGAAACATCTTTGCAGACCTCGAAATTCCAGGCGCAGAAGAGATGCTTGCTAAAGCGGAATTGGCGCAGAGGATCGCCGCTATTTTGCAGGAGCGGAATCTTACACAGGTGAAGGCTGCCGAAATTCTGAATGTTGATCAGCCCAAAGTTTCGGCGCTTATCCGGGGTCGTCTCTCTGGATTTTCTATTGAGCGACTGCTGCGGTTTATGCTTCTTTTGGGAAGCGATGTGGCAATTACGATCAAGCCCCGGCACAGTGTTCGCTCCAAAACGCGTACACGGACCAGTCAGAAGAAATCGGGTTTTTCAGAGAGGGGAAGGTTGACTGTAGACGATTTTGTAGCGGTGCCTCGCTAAAACTCAATCGGGAGCTGATTTAGTCGAATTTGTGTCTTTGATCGGGTGAACTTCAGAGTAGTTTTCAGATTGCATGCAGGTCTCGACGAGAGTAAAACAATCGAACAACAAAAGGGAACAGGATCTTAAGAAAACACATGATTGACCAGTCGAACCAAAGTGTATGTAGGCTACTGATATTTTATTTCAGAGAGCAGCAACAGTCAGTCCGGGGATCAGCTTGAAACTCCATACATTTACAGCCAAAACAGAAAATCTACACCAATAGAGTTTTGGCGAGGCACTATCATTGGATAGTCATGCAATGGTTGTGCCTCCAGTTCTGCATATAATTTCCATAACACGCTCACGAATCTCAGGCTGTCTTACCGGCAACTGAACCAGAGGAATGAATGAACAGAAGAAATATTCTCCACTTTACGATTAGCGTTTTCGTGCTTCTTGCGCTTTCACTTGCACTGCCTCTTGCAGCCGAGGAAATGTATCCGCCACTGCCTGCTGCCGCAAAGGCGATCAACTTTGATAGCCGAGGATTTCTCATTCATGGCGAACGTACCTGGCTAACCTCCGGTAGCTTGCACTATGCACGAGTTCCGCGCAACTTGTGGCGTGATCGCCTGCTGCGCATGAAGCGCGCCGGGTTGAACACCGTACAGACCTATGTCTTCTGGAACTACCATGAAGAGCGCGAGGGCGAGTTCAACTTTACCGGAGAGCACGACCTGGGAGCCTTCCTCGATCTTGTTCACGAGATGGGCATGTACGCAACCGTCCGCGTGGGACCCTATGACTGCGCGGAGTGGGAGGCCGGTGGCTACCCCGTGTGGCTTCGCAATAAGCCTGGGCTCAAAGTCCGCTTGAATAACCCGGTTTTCCTGAAAGCAGTAGATAGTTTTTTTGACCACCTGTTGCCCATAGTGGCTGCTCGACAGATTCACAGAGGCGGTGCAGTCATTATGGTTCAACTGGAGAATGAGTACTACCTTGGAAAGTGGGGCGTGGATGACAGTAATCTTTATCTGCAACATCTGCTGAAGACTGCCCGCACAAACGGGATTGAGGTACCTACATTCTTCAGCGGACAAAACCATGACGGAAACCCCATGGCTAAGTTCCCGGAGAACGATGCCACGCGCAAAAGCCCCTGGTACTCCACAGAATTCTGGACCTCATGGTACACCGGTTATGGTGAATTGAACCTGCGGGACAACAACCCGTGGGCGAGGACCATCGATTATTTTGATCGCGGAACATGGCGCATTCTGGCCAATGGCGGTAACGGTTACAACTACTACATGTTCCACGGTGGCACCAATCTTGGCATGTGGAATGATGATCAATCTGCTGCCAGCTACGACTTCCAGACAGAGATTGGCGAAGCGGGCGATCTGCGGCAACTCTATTACTCTCTGCGCCGTCCGGCGATATTCGCGCACAGCTTTCAATCGATTCTGGAAGATAGCGATAACGCAAATGCAGAGTACAAATCTCTGACCGCCGATGTGCCAGTGACAGCGCGAAAAAGCCCTGCTGGAACAGCGATCTTTCTGGACAACGCGACCCATTATCCCAAGGATGTAACGCTGGCCGATGGCGCGAAGTTGCTACTAGATGCCGACGAGTTTGTGGGTCTTGTGCGGGATGCCAGGCTCAACAACATCTTCACGCTGTCGAGCGATGCACGCATCTTCGCAGTCGTTCCGCAGGGCAAACTTACAACCGTGATTGCCTATGGAATGCCGGGTGAGAACGTTGCGCTCTCGCTTCAAGCCTCTGCACTGACAGGCGACTCGGCATGGAAGTTCGAGAAGCAAAACAGCCGGGCAACACTATCAGCGACGGTGAAAGACGGCGATCCGCAAAGCTTTATAGTAAGCAGCGGCGACCAACTACTACGCGTATTGGTGATGACGAAGGCTTTGACCGATGAGACGTGGATTGCCGACTCCGGCAACAAGAATTACATCGTGATTGGCCCGCACTATCTGGGCGAGTTTCAGGTAGACGGAAGCCAGGTCAGGATGACCGTTGAAGAACCCATCGGGGTTGATCCGATTCCGACTCCTATAGCGCTTTGGAGCGAAAGCACAAAGCCGCTCCTGATGAAGGAGCCGACGGCAAAGGATCTGCCCGACGCCCCGACAACAGACGAATGGGTTACGCTGCCGATCATAGCCGAGGCTGCTCCAGAATTCGATGACAGCAAGTGGTTCAAGAGCGTCGTCCCCGCACAGATGGGCGCAGATAACGATCCAAGCGTTTTTGCCTGGTATCGCGCGCACTTCTATGCGACAGAGGCTGGCCGTATGTGGCTGCAACTTGGCGAGGTGTCAGATCACGGGCAGATTTGGGTTAACGGAAAACGGCTGCTGACTTCAACCAATGACAGCAAGCTGATTGCAACTAACGAAGATCTGCCCTGGGCGGTTCCCGTTGAGGTGAAGGCCGGGGACAATGTGCTGGCAATTTTTGTTTCGCACAAGGGGCGTAACAAATTGTTTTCGTACTCCGGCCCGATTTCGATCTTAGATCGGAAGGGCGTAATTGGGCCGACAACGCTCAACCCGACTTTGCTGCCGCTTATTCCCGTTGAAAATTGGAAATGGGACATTCCGAAGAAATGGGACGATCAGAGCAAAGGCGCAAAAGAACTTTGGAACAGCGCGAATTCACAGTATTCATTGAAGAATGATCGCGATCAACCCGACACAACACATGAGGGTGTGGTTCATTATCGCGTGACTCTGCCAAAGCTGGATGCAACGGATCGAGTGCTGCATATCGGCTATCTCTACGGGCATGCCGTGATTGCACTCAATGGCCATGAGTTGAAGACCGTCGATGGAACAGGCGGAACGCTTGATCTGCCGCTGGATGCCGCCGTATGGAAAGACACAAGCGAGTTGACGGTTGCACTGGAAAAGAATCCCGATATCCAGATGATGGGCCGCATTTATCTGACGGCCGGCACGCCGCAGATTACGATCAGCGACTGGCGTCTGCATGGCGGCGTCGGTACACCAAAAGAAACTGCGACGGATGAATATGACAGTGCCCGGCTCTTTCGTTCGCACTTTGAGTGGAAGCCTGCTGCGGAGTTAACGCCCATTCTGCGCTTCTCGACCAAGGGACTTTCACGCGGATTTATCTGGATCAACGGCCATAATGTTGGCCGCTATCCGCAGACGATTCCAGTCGACGGTCTCTACCTGCCGGAGTGCTGGCTCAAGCCGGGCAAAAACGATCTGGAGGTGTTGGATGAAAGCGGACTCCAGCCTGGCAATGATGCACTGATCTTTGAACAGGTTGCCAGTCGCGCCAGCGTGGAGTTGAAGGGCGTGCTGAAGTAATTTTCTCCTGATCTCATCAGGATGAGAGCAAGAGAAAAATCATCGGAGGAATCCTTGGCAAAGTTGTGCCTCGCCGAAACTCCATCGGGATCAGATTTAGTCAAATTCATGTCTTTGATTGAGTGAATTTCGGTGTAGTTTTCAGATCGCAGGGAGTGCAAAGCCAGAACAGTGGTAGCACTGAAGAGCTTTTGAGGAAGAAAATAGTATCGGCAGACACACTTCTGCTCGAACTGATTCGATGACCTCAGTCAGCAAGTACGATGAAAAATCTCAGGCAGCCAGATCGTAGCGATGATGCAAGCCGCAGAGCTTTGGCATAGCGATGCCCCGGCTACCAACATCGGAACCTATTGCTGCTTCGCCGGCGCCCCTCAGCATAATCATGCTGAGGGGCGCTGGTGAGTTTGGTGAGGCACAGCAACACAAAGCTCGCATTCGGCAGGTGAGAAGAAAGGATGACATAGAAACGCATTATGCTTACTGTTACCTTAAGCTTCGATAGTGTCTCAGTTTGAGACTTAGCATACTCAGCAATTTTCAGATCACGATGCAAAAATTCAGAGGAGTCGCAATGATACGAAAAGCCGTGTATTTTCTACTTTTGATCTTGGGCCATCTTGGTTCGCAGGGCCTTTTTGCCGCAACCCCAACACAAGAGCACCACTTTGATCTGGTGGTTTATGGCTCAACGGCAAGCGGGGTTATGACCGCAGTGTCAGCAGCCCGCAAAGGATTGCACGTTGCCTTGGTGGATCCAGGACCTCACATCGGTGGAATGGTTGCCGGTGGCCTCAGCCACACCGATACTGGGAATATTGATTCAATTGGTGGCCTTGCCCGTGAGTTCTTTGAGCGGGTAGGGCATCACTATAATAAAACCGTCGAATTTGATTTTGAGCCTCATGTTGCAGAACAGATATTAAATGACATGTTACGAGAAGCTCATGTTGTCATCTTTTTGGATACCAGATTACGCGAAACCGCTGGTGTAACCAAAGATGGTGCTCGGATCACCTCCGTCACGATGGAAAATGGTTCTGTTTTTTCCGCAGCGGAGTTTGTTGACTCCTCTTATGAAGGTGACTTGATGGCCTCGGCTGGGGTATCTAATACATGGGGAAGAGAAGCTACAGATCAATACCATGAATCCCAGGCTGGCGTACTCTCCAGTCAGCGGGACACACACCAGTTCACGGTCAAGGTTTCACCCTACAGACCGGATAGATCGCTGTTGCCGGGAGTATTACCCGCTCCCAAGGGCACGTTGGGACAGGCGGACAAAAAAATTCCCGCTTATAACTTCAGGATGTGTTTCTCTGGCGATAAATCAAATAAGGTAGCTTATCCAAAACCAGATGGCTACGATCCTCATCAATACGAGTTGTTAGCCCGACTTCTCGCGGCCCGTACCAAGGCTGGTGAACAGCTTGTAATGAAGGATATAGTGATGCGGGATCCTATTCAGGGCGGTAAGTTTGATATCAACAACTGGGGAGCTTTTTCCACCGATAATATCAATGCAAGCTGGGAATATCCGACGGCAAGTTATAAGCGTAGAGCAGAAATCATCAAGGAACACTACCGCTACCAAGCGGGGTATTTTTTATTTCTTGGCCCATGATCCACGCGTACCCGGAGCCCTGCAAAAAGAATTCAACAAGTATGGTCTGGCTAGAGACGAATTCACCGACACGAATAACTGGCCGTGGCAATTCTATGTGCGCGAAGCGAGACGCATGATAGGCGAATATGTGATGACGCAGCACGATATTCTGGAAACCATCACGAAACCAGACTCCATCGGCATGGGATCTTATCCGATGGATTCTCATAATGTGCAGAGAGTTGTCGCTCCTGATGGAACAGTCGAGAACGAAGGCGACATGTTTGTATCGACCCCGACTCCGTATGAGATTCCCTACCGCAGCATCGTTCCCAAATCCTCCGAGGCAGTCAATCTGCTTGTCACTGCATGCTTCTCTGCGAGTCATGCTGCATACGGAACACTCCGCACAGAACCCGTTTATATGATTGTCGGCCAAACCGCAGGAGATGCAGCGGCAATTGCCACGCAAAAACATCTGGATGTGCAGAGTGTGCCTGTCTCCAAACTTCAAACACAATTAATAACAGAGGATGCAGTTTTGCATTTGTCTGCGAAAAATTCGAAGTGAATGAGGGAAAAGAGTGAACCAAACCAAAGAACCGAAAATTGTTGTACTTGACGGTTATTTACTCAACCCAGGCGACTTATCCTGGGACTCAACAAACTAGGCTCCGTGGAAATTCATGATCGGACTGACAAGGATCTGATTCTTGCCAGGGCACAGGGCGCGCAAGCTTTGCTGACAAATAAGACCCCGCTCACGGAAGCGACACTTGAAGCGCTGAAAGACCTGCGATATATAGGTGTTCTTGCAACCGGCTACAACATTGTTGACGTGGCTGCGGCAAGAAAACTTGGTATCACGGTCACAAATATTCCAACTTACGGCACAGCATCTGTCGCGCAATTTGTGTTCGCGCTCCTGTTGGAGCTTTGCCACCACGTAGGACTCCATAGCGATCTGGTCCGCGCAGGGGAGTGGTCCAGGACTCCAGATTGGTCCTTCTGGCGAACTCCTCTGGTCGAGCTGGCGGGCAAGACTCTGGGAATTGTGGGCTTTGGAAGAATTGGCCGTCAGGTTGCCCGGATTGCGCATGCACTGGAGATGGAAATCCTTATCTGCAATCAAAGCACTCCCGATCTGAGCAACCTGCCGCACATCAAAAACGTCAGTCTTGAGGAACTCCTGCGAGGCTCAGATGTCGTGAGCCTGCATTGCCCACTGCTTCCAGATACGCAGGGCATGATCAACGCCCACAGGCTGACATTGATGAAGCCCGGCGCATTCCTCATCAATACTTCGCGTGGCGCTCTCGTGATCGAGAAGGACCTTGCAGAGGCGTTAAATACTGGTCAGCTGGCCGGAGCCGCCCTCGACGTTTTATCCGCAGAACCGCCAACGCAATCGGATCCTCTGCTGTCCGCAAAGAATTGCATCGTCACTCCTCACATTGCATGGGCAACGCAGTCAGCCCGTTTGCGACTGCTGGCGACAGCAGTCAATAACCTGGCGATGTATCTCAACGGAGATGCGAAAAACGTGGTTTCATAAACGCGGAAGAAATCCAAAAAATTCTTGTCATTTGTTGTTGTGCCTCGCCAAATCTCTATCGGGATCTGGTTTGGTTGAATTCGCGTAAATCGGGGCGAGTGAATGTCGGATTTCAGTAATCCAGTTAGAGGACTTCTTATCGCGCTAATGGGCACTTCCTTCCCAAAGAGATCCATCCATCCAACTCTTTCCACAAGGTCC
>Ga0207048_10277_pt1 | contig 16372 bp, 11 predicted proteins | sample Alteio_BWMinCont_65_FD_153301 | JGI IMG/M metagenome (GOLD analysis project Ga0207048, IMG submission 153301) | Enriched cells from forest soil in Barre Woods Harvard Forest LTER site, Petersham, Massachusetts, United States -... | ecosystem: Environmental > Terrestrial > Soil > Temperate forest >...
GCAGTCTGATAACGCTCCTCCGGATTCTTCTGCAAACACGTCGTCACCACATGTTCAAGAGCAGTTGGAACTTGCGGCTTGAGCGCGCTGATCGACTCCGGCTCCTTTTCTAAAATGGCCGACGCCAGCGAGATCTGACTTTTGCCCTCAAACGGCCGCTTTCCCGCCGCCATCTCATAAAGCACCGCGCCAAACGCAAAAATATCCGACCGCGCGTCCGCCTCTTTTCCCTCGATCTGCTCCGGCGACATGTACTGAATCGTTCCCACAATGCTGCCCGCTGTGGTCAACGGAGTCATCGGACTCGGTCCGCTCATCGTCGGCAAAGCCGTAAACGAAGGCACCGTCCCCGAGGCCACAGTTTGCACACCCAGCGGTTTGGCCAACCCAAAATCCATCAGCTTCGCACCGCCCTGCGTCAGCATGATGTTTCCCGGCTTCAGATCGCGATGCACAATGCCCTGCCGGTGCGCGACCGCCAGCGCCTCCGCGATGGCAATCCCGATCTTGTAAACTTCGTTCAGCGGCATCGCGCCCTTGCGCAGCCGGTCGGCCAGAGTCTCTCCTTCCAGAAACTCCATCACCAGATAATCGGTTCCATCCTGCGAACCGATGTCGTAGAGATGGCAGATGTGGGGATGATTCAGCGAAGAAATCGCCCGCGCTTCCCGCTCCATGCGCTGTTTTAGTTCTGGTGAAGAAGAAAGATGGGAAGCCAGCACCTTGATCGCAACGATGCGGTCCAAACGCGTATCGCGGGCACGGTAAACTTCGCCCATGCCGCCCGCTCCTAGCGGAGACTGAATTTCATACGGTCCGAGTTTTGTGCCAGACGTGAGGGCCATCGGTGTCGCGCCATTATAGCCCGTGGCAGGCGCCCCATTGCTGTAGGCCCCTCTGTGATCCCCTGTGCCCTCTGTGGTGATGAGTTACGGATGTAGGGTCCTGCGCAAAACGCCCAACGAGGGCCCAGTCCCGCTGGCTAACGACTTTCTCCCTCGCACCTATGCGCGTCAAACTGCTTCTGGAGATTGTCCGTAGCGTCCTTGACGCTGCGCAGGCATGGGAGCCTTGAACTCCTGACCGCAAGCAGTGCAAGCCGCTACGCAAGGCACCATCCCAATGTGCTTAACAATCCGAACCGCGCGCTTTGGCGTAGCTGTCACTCTACGGGATCACGTGAAACGGCACATTGCTCGTCAATGTTCCACTCGGCGTGACAACCGTGACAAAACCCGTAGTCGCTCCCGCCGGAACCGTAGCTTTTATGAAAGTGTCCGAAACAACCGTAAAGCTCGCCGGAATCCCATTGAGCGAAACGCCGGTAGTTCCCGTGAATCCCTGCCCGAGAATACCGCCAGTCTGACCGACTTCGCCTGCTGGCCGAACGAAAGCCACGCAGGGGCCAAGGCCCACGTCTAGGGTAAAGACTGTGCCGTCGTTGAAGGTTCCACCTGCAAATGCCGTCCCGTATAGCTTGCCATCAGTACCCTGAACTAGCCCGTTGGGACCACCGCCGTCCGTGACATCAAACTCGTGCAATGTGGTAATGGTACCGTCCGGCGTCATCTTGAAAATTGTTCCGTACGTCCCTTCAAGCCCGCCCATGTAGGTTGTGCCGTAGAGGTTCCCGTCGGTGGCTTGTATGAGAGCTGCAAGGGGTTCGGCACCATCGAAGGCATAGAAGTTGTGCAGCGTCGTCAGCAATCCTTCGTGAGTGATCTTGAATATTGTTCCGAGGTTGTCCGCGCCACCGTAAGACGTCGACCCATAAAAATCGCCATCCTCGCCTTGAATCAATCCTGCAACGGGTTCGATGCCGTCACTATTGATGAAGCTATGCAACGTCGTGAGTGCGCCCTCTCGGGTTATCTTGAAAACAGTGCCACAACCGAAGAAACAATTGGTACTTGTGCCGCCCTCAATCGTAGTCCCGTAAAAGCTCCCCTCCGGGCCCTCGACTAGTCCGCCACTAGGTCCAGCACCGTCACGGCAATCGGCCTCAATGCAGAACTGATACAAAGTCGTCAAAACGCCGCTTGGCGTGATCCTGAACACCGTACCGCAGCCGTAGTCCGGGAACGTGCAGAACATGTTTCCACCGCCCTGAGCTGTGCCATAAAGATTGCCGTCGCTCGCTTCAATCAGTCCGGAAGGGAACGAACCGTCGGTTCGCTCGAAAACGTGGAGCGTTGACAGTATTCCTTTTGGATTGATCCTGAACACTGTACCGCAATGATCCGGCGGGCACTCGGGATTATTGCCCTCGTCCGTGGTGCCGTAGAAGTTGCCGTCTGTGGCAAGAACCAGCGCGGTCGTAGGCCGGTAGCCGTTGGATATACCGACAAAGCCGTACAACACCGTCTCGTGACCCGTCGGAGCGACTCTAAAGACCGTACCACCGTCGGCCGTTCCGCCCGCAGATGTGGTTCCGTAGAGTTTTCCATCGCGACCTTGGACAAGAGAAGCGTATGGCCACTGACCATTTCCACCATCGAAATCCGCGAGGGGCTCGAACATCTGCGCAGGCGCCGCAATCGCCGTCCCGGCACAGAGCAAAAGAACAGCCCCGGCCATTTTCCATTTGCTCAGTTTTGTCATCGAAATCCCCCGTTGCAGTCTCGTGGTCACTGGATCACACGAAACGGCACGTTGCTAGTCAGTGTGCCGCCAGGAGTAGTCACGGTGACGTAGCCGGTCGTTGCTCCGACCGGAACCGTAGCCTTCAGAAACGTGTCGGAGATCACGGTGAAGCTTGCAGGGACTCCGTTGAGGGAGACGCTTGTGGTTCCAGTGAATCCTTGGCCGAGAATGCCCCCGGAGTGCCCAACCCTACCCGAGTCGTGGACGAGGGTGACGAATGGGCCGATACCGACATTTAGTTCGAAAACCGTGCCGTCGTTGTTGCTGCCGCTATAGGAGGTTGTGCCAAAGAAGCTTCCATCTGAGGCTTGGATCAGTCCAGTAGGATAGGCGGAGTCATAGGCGTCGTCGAAGGTATGCAGCGTCGTCAGCGCACCCCCTCGTGTGATCTTGAAAATTGTGCCGCAGGCATATTCACAGGTGCTGCCACTACCGCCCATGTCGGTGGTTCCGTAAAAGTCGCCGTCAGTGGCTTGAACCAGCGGACCGGCGGGGTAGCTCCCATCAGTACACGGACTACCCTGAGCGCAAAAACCGTAAAGCGTCGTGAGTGCGCCCCCCAGGCTGATTCTGAACACAACGCCCACTCCGTAGGTTCCACCCGAATTCGTCGTCCCATAGAGATTGCCGTCGGTGGCCTGAACCATACCCGCAGCAGGAAAATAACCATCTGTGCCATCGAACGTGTGCACCGTTGTCAGCCTGCCCTTTAAAGTGATTCTAAAAACAGTACCTGCGTTGTGAGCTCCGCCCAGGGGGGTTGTACCATAGAAGTTCCCGTCGTTTGCTTGAACCACACCACCCCCAGGCTCATAGCCGTCGGTTGCCTCAAAGCTGTGCAGGGTGGTCAGCGCACCTGTCGGCGTTATCTTGAACACTGTCCCGCAGCCATAGGGGTCATCGCAGGTGAGGTCTCCGCCACTTTGCGTCGTCCCGTAGAAGCTCCCGTCAGTGGCTTGAACCAGAGTGCCGAGGGGGCGAGAGCCATCTGTACCGTCGAAGGAGTGCAGGTTTGTCAGCGTTCCCGTTGGAGTGATTCTAAAGAAAGTCCCAAAATTGCTGGGGCCGCCCGCTGCGGTGGTACCGTAAAAATTCCCGTCGGTGGCCAGAACCAGCCCTGATGGCTCCTCGCCGAAGAGGGAGGTGCAGTAAGTTAGCGCGCAAAAGCTGTAGAGCGTGGTCAACGTGCCGTCCGGGGTGATTTTGAAGATGGTGCCGCAGCCGAGGGGGCGGCAGCCGGAGCCGGTTCCACCATATTCGGTCGTTCCATAGAAGTTCCCGTCGCGGCCCTGAGCGACTGTAGATAGGGGATACTCCCCACTGTCCCCGCCAAAATTGTACAGAGTGTTAAAGATCTGTCCCGACGCCGCAATCGCCGTCGCGGCAAAGAGCAAAAACATGACTCCAGCCATTCTCCACGCGCTAAGCTTCGTCATCGGGAACCTCCGTTGCAGTCTCATTGCTACCTGATCACGTGAAACGGAACGTTGCTGGTCAGCGTGCCGCTGGGCGTGGTCACAGTTACATAGCCCGTCGTCGCTCCCGCCGGAACCGTGGCGCGTATGAACGTGTCGGAAACAACCGTAAAGCTCGCCGCAATTCCATTGAGCAAAACGCTAGTAGTTCCCGTGAATCCCTGCCCGAGAATACCGCCAGTCTGACCGACTTCGCCTGCTGCGTGGACGTAGGTCACGAAGGGGCCGAGGCCAACGTCGAGGCTGAAGATAGTGCCGCACCAGCCGGCCAACCTGTACGGATCACAAGTAATATCACCACCCAGGCTGCTCCCATAGAAAATCCCATCGGTACCCTGAACCAGCCCCGCGACAGGGTCAACGCCGTCGGTGCAGTTTGGTTCCGTGCAGAAGGTGTGGAGCACTGTCAGAACTCCATCCGCTGTGATCTTGAAGACCGTTCCACCTCCGAAGGGCGCATTCTTGCTCTGGCCGCCGGCCTCTGTCGTCCCATAGAAATTCCCATCGGTTGCCTGGATCAGCCCGGCTGCGGGACCCGCACCGTCGCTACAATCGAAGCTGTGAAGGGTCTTCAGTTTCGCGTCGGAACTGAGTTTAAACACAGTTCCCGCGCCGCTAATGTACGGATCGCACGTATTCCCGCCAATGTGCGTAGTTCCGTAGAGGCTTCCATCGCTTCCTTCGATTAAGCTTCCAGTGGGCTGTGCGCCGTTCATGCCGTCGAAGGCAACCAGAGTCGTCAGCGTGCCTGCCGGAGTGATTCTGAACACCGTGCCATAGCCCGGGTTTCTGCCTCCCGTTCCCCTGCCCCCATATTCAGTTGTCCCATAGAAATCGCCATCCGCCGCTTGCAGCAGAGCGGCAGCTGGGCCCACACCATCAATGCAGTTTGGTTGGGCACAAAAGCTGTACAGCGTAGTAAGAACCCCCTCCGGGGTGAGCTTGAAGACGGTGCCAGCTTGACCAGCCCCGCCACCGCCTGTCGTCCCGTAGAAGTTCCCGTCCACGGCTTGAATGAGGGTACTGGGGAATTCGCCGTCGGCGCAGGGGAGCTGGCCGCAGAAGGTGTAAAGTGTCGTCAACCCGCCTCCCGGCGTGACCTTGAGGACCGAGCCGCCAAAGTTCTCGCCGGCATCGCTTGTCGTCCCGTAAAAGTTTCCGTCGGTCGCCAAAACCAGCCCGGTAGTGGGGTTAGCGGCGCTGAGGAACGGCGAGGCCTTCAAAACCCCCGGTGGAGTGATTCTAAACAGTGTGCCGCATCCATCTCGTATCTCACATCCTCCATCCCCGCCCTGGTACGTCGTGCCATACAAATTGCCGTCGGCGCCCTGGATGAGAGGGGCCAAGGGCTGATCGCCCTGGGTGTAATGAAACGTCGCCAGATTGGTGAAGACCTGCGCAGGCGCAGCTATCGCGGTCGCGGCGCAGAGCAAGAACACGGCGCTGGACTTTTTCCACGCGCCTAGTCTTGTCATCGGAAACCTCCATGCTGCAAACTTCGCGAGTCGCGGCCCAACTCACGCGAGAGAAACGGGGCTCATCTCAGGAAGCCGTAAGAGGAGAGAACTGCGGCCCGCCGAGATGCTAGCCATTATCCTCTCGGACAGTCTGAGGGTCAACCAACACCGCGCCCAGTAGCGCAGGCTGCCCAGAGCGAAATCGAAGGGTCCGCTCCGCCTGCTGCGACGGCGTCCCGCCCTCGCTGTCTCTCCCGGCCGCCCTTCAGTCGAAAAATATCGCTTGCAAGTATGTCTATCATTGTAGTAGTCTTTCTACAGTGAGGGCGCGAGAAACCCGTATATGTCCCAATTCATCGCAAGCACTTGGCCCCTGTGGTGGGTTTTGCTCCTGGTTATGATCTTTCGCTGGTTTCACGTCGTTGCCGGAGCCTCCCGGCTGCCCGATGACGAAACCTCCGAACCACGCGCAAGCCGGTCCACAGCCATCGATTTTTCCTAGGGATGTAACCGATCCGTGTCGGTTACGGCTGCGCAGGATGCCGCAGGTCGATTCCTCGGCATCCTGCCATCTTCCCGGCATGCGGATCCTTCGCGCTTACCGCCACGAAAGCCAAATCCTTCCTCTGTGTACCGGAGCCTGCCCTGAGCGAAGCCGAAGGGTGCCCTCTGTGGTTATCGCTTTTTCTGCATGAAGCGGTCAAATCCCGCCCCGCAAGGTTCTATGCCCTTCCGTCACCTCTCTTTGCAACCCCCGCTCCCAAACCAGGAGTTACAATAAAGACAACTTCCCGAAAGGACAGCTTTCCGGCAGTGGGAATCGAGGCCAGCGTGCGGTCCCCAACTCCTTCCGCCCGAAGCTCGACACCTTAGATGTTCGGCCGCGACGAAAAAGTTTCGCCCATGCGCTTGACCGCGGTGCAGTACATCGTGCTGGGCATTTTCTTGATCCTCGCCTATGGCCTCTGGCGCCTGCAGGTAGTGCAGAGCGACTTCTATGCCTCGCTCGCCGAGAAGAACCGCATTCGCAACGTGCCCATCCTCGCGCCCCGCGGCCGCATTCTCGATCGCGAAGGCCGCACGATCGTCGACAACTATCCATCCTTCACCGCACTGCTGCTGCGCGATTCTTCCCGCGACCTCACCACCGACGCTGATCTAATCGCCCAATGCCTGCATCTCGATCCCAAAGAAGTCAAAGACCGCATCCGCCATTTCGCCGGATCACCGCAATATCAACCCATCTATTTGAAAGACGACATCACACCCGACGAACTCGCCTTCATCGAATCTCACCGCAACGAACTGCCGGAACTCGACACCATCATGGCCCACCGCCGCCTTTATCCCCGCAACGGATTCATGGCGCACCTCATCGGCTACGTCGGCGAGGTCAGCGAAGAGATGCTGAACCAGCCCCAATTCGAGCTTTACAATCCCGGCGATGTGGTAGGCAAATCCGGCGTCGAACTCCAGTACAACACGATCTTAATGGGCAAGAACGGATCGCGCCGTGCGGTAGTCAACAGTCACGGCAAGGAAATGCAGACCCTCGACGACACTCCCGCGCAGCCCGGCCATCCCCTCAAACTCACCGTCGATCTCGATCTCCAGATCGCCGCCGAACAGGCGCTCGACGGGCGCAACGGCGCCATCATCGCCATGGATCCCCGCAATGGAGAAATTCTGGCCCTGGTAAGCCGCCCAACCTTCAATCCCAACGATTTCGCCGTCCGGGTCTCGCGCGATCAATGGTCGAAACTCATCAACGACGATGACCATCCCCTGCTCGACAAAGCCATCCAGGCCCAGCTCGCTCCCGGTTCAACTTTCAAAATCATCATGGCCACCGCCGGTCTCCAGGAAAACATCGCGCAAGACATGCACGTCACCTGCAACGGTGGCGCCACGTTCTACGGCCGCTATTTCAAGTGTTGGGTCGTAGCCGAGCACCGCACCCACGGAGTAGTCGGCATCGACAAGGCCATCTTTCAATCCTGCGACGTCTTCTTCTATACGCTCGCCGAAAAGCTGGGCATCGGCCGCATCGCGAAATACGCAACCATGTTCGGCCTAGGCCAGCGCACCGGCATCGACCTGCCCCAGGAAGTCAGCGGCATAATGCCCTCCGAAGAATGGAAGATTCGCAACTACAAACAGAAATGGTACGCCGGTGAAACCATTTCCGTAGGCATCGGCCAGGGCGCAGTCACCGCCACGCCGATCCAGATGGCACGCGCCATTGGCGCCATCGCCAGCGGCGGCCTTTTAGTGCACCCGCACGTCACCAACCCGCGAGATCTTCCTCCTGGCGTGATCCCCGCTGCCACCGCACCCGGCGAAGTAAAGATTCCGCTTGATCCACAAAACTGGCAAATCATCACCGACGCCATGGCGGCGGTGGTAAACCCCGGAGGCACGGCAGGTCTCTCGCACCTGCAAGGCATCGACTTCGCCGGCAAAACCGGCAGCGCCCAAACCATCAGCAACACCCTGAAAGCCAAGCTCGGCGCGGCCGGCAAGGCCAACTTCAAAGACAACGGCTGGTTCGTAGGCGTCGAACCCCGCCGCAATCCCGAAATCGTAGTCTGCACCTTGTTAGAAGAAGGAGAGCACGGATACCTCGCCGCCCGCACCGCGGCCCAGGTGATCAAGGCCTATGTCGAGAAGCAGCGGCGCATGCCCAGCAAGATGGCGCAAAACAAAGCCAAGGTCGAAATCGGCGCAGTCTGGAACGCCGCCGACCCCGACGGCGAGGACAACGATTCCCTGCGCGCAGGTCGCTTCGTGATCGACCTGACCAAACCGCACTTGCCGCTGGCAACCGCCGCCCCAGGAGTCAACTGAATGGCAAACGACCGAAGACCAACAACCGAAGACCGACAACCGAAGACCAACCACTGACCTATGGCTCGTTACATCTCATTTCGCGATTTCGACTGGATACTCTTCATCTTCGTCCTGTTGGTCTGCGCCTTAGGCGTAACCGAGATCCGTAGCGCCACCGTTCACACCAAGTTCGCCGGTGCTCACATCCGTCAAATTTACTGGATCCTGGCCGGCATCGCCTGCATGTTCCTGATGAGCATGGTCAACTACCAGGTTCTGCTCGAGCGCGTGCATTGGATGTACATCGCCGCCATCGCATCCTTAATGACGGTAATGATTTTCGGCCACCGCTACCTCGGCGCCAAGCGCTGGGTCAAGATGCCCGGCGGCTGGCATTTCCAGCCCTCAGAGTGGGTCAAACTCATCCTTATTCTTGCCGTCGCCAAGTATTTCAACGACTTGCATCAACGAGAACTCACCTGGACCGATTTCATCAAAGCTGGCGCCATCGTCGGCGTCCCCATGCTGATGGTCTTGACCCAACCCGACCTGGGTACGGCCCTCACCTACATTCCTATCGCTATCATGGGCCTTTTCCTCGGAGGCCTGCGCGCCAAACAGGCACTTACCGTCGTGCTCCTCGCCGGGCTCATGATGCCCTTAGCCTGGCACGGTCTCAAGTCTTACCAGAAAGACCGTTTGACCAGCTTCCTCGAACCCGAGGCCGACAGCCAAGGCTCCGGATACCAGGTAATTCAATCACTTATCGCCGTCGGTTCAGGCGGAATCTGGGGCAGCAGCGCCGGATCGCAGACCCATCTTTCTTTTCTCCCCGTCCCTCAGACCGACTTCATTTTCGCCGCTTTTGCAGAGGAACATGGTTTCGTAGGCGCTCTTAGCGTCATGCTGCTATACTTTATTGTGTTGATGCGCCTGACCCAGAATGCGCAGACAGCGCCTGACCGCGCTGGTACATTTGTGGTAATGGGTGTGGTGGCTGTGCTTAGCTTTCACATCCTGGTCAACATCGGCATGGTGGTCGGCTTTATGCCGGTCACGGGAATCCCGCTACCTTTAATGAGTTATGGCGGATCTTCCGTGCTGTTTATGTTCCTGGCGCTGGGGATTGTGATGAATGTCCGTATGCGCCGTTTCGTGAACTGAGACAGCCGAAGGAAGCATTGCCGCATTCGTGCGGCGCAAAACAAGATTACGATCGCCCTCGCGTAAAGAGGGCACACACCGGTCAAGACGGGCAGTCACGACCGGGCAGGATTGAAGCAAAATTTACTGCCGGGCGGGTAACGGCCCCCTCAGATGTGAGAGAGCGGTCACAAACCTGGCGAGAGCAATGCGATAAGTGAGAAGACTTTCTAAGTTTGCACAGCTAATTCGGCCACCGGCAAAGGCCGGTTGTCAGCGCCGTGCTCTACCCGGGCCGGCCATCGCGATGCTCAATCCTCCCGTTCGTTCGCTGCCCCTGTTTCCGGTGATTCCCTAAGCGCCATAGCTTGGCGCGGGACCGGAGTTAGCATGACAACTAGAGAATTGTACGTTTCTTCCACTCCCCATGAAACCAGGGTGGGGATGGTAGAAGACGATCTGCTCGCGGAAATCTACCTCGAGCGCGAGAACGAATACACCTTAGCAGGGTCCATCTACAAAGGCCGCGTCACCCGTGTGTTGCCCGGTATGCAGTCCGCATTCGTCGACATCGGCCTCGAACGCGACGCCTTCCTCTACGTCTCCGACTTCATGGAGCTGCCCGAGGAAGATGACCTCGAGGAAATCCCAGCCGACCGGGCGACCCCGGCACAATCCTATCAACAGCAAGCGGAAGCTCAGCCGGCAGCTGAGAACCTGACCCCGGCAGCGGAAGCGTCTCCCGCTGAAGTAGCCGAGCCGCAGCCGTCAGACAATCGCGGAAGGTTCAGCGGAGGCGAACACCGGGAATCGCGCGGCGACTTTCGCAGAGGCCGTCGCGGTCGCGGACGCCGCGGCGAACGCATGCCGGAAAGCCGCTTCGCTCGCCCCGCAGCGGATCCCGCTCACAGCGAACCCACCGAACCGAGTGAACGCCCACAACGCACCGAGCGCCCAGAACGCAACGACCGCAACGAGCGCCCGGGCCGGACCGGCCGCTCCGACTACGGCCCGCCCCCCGGATACCAGCCAATGCTGCTTCCCGGCGAGTCTATCTCGAAATATTCGCGCATGAGCCAGGCGCAACCCGCCGCCCAGCCGCGTACCGAAGCGCCAGCTTCTTTGCCACATCCCCCCATCGCCTCCGCGTTTCCTGAAGACGAGCCTTTGTTCACCGTAGAAGGAGCCGAAGCGTCGCACGACGCCCCGCGCGCCCGAGGGGCTGCCGCCAATGCTGAAGTCGAGTGGGACCGTGATCAACTCAACCCCCACGAGATGAACGTCGCGGCAGTGTTCGGAAGAACAGACACCAGAGCCGACGACGATATCGAGGGATTAGATAACGACCACCCAAAGAGAGTAATGAGCGATGATCTCCCGCTTTCCTCTGCCCCGGCCGCCGGCACTGTCGAAGAACAAGAGATCGAAGAAGAAGAGGCTGATCTGAATTCCTACATGCAGGATCTCGAGGACGACGACGCCTTCGAAGAAATGGAAGAGGAGATCCAGCATCCCGACGACCTCCACCGGGAAGTCCAACACGAAATCGCCGCATCCAGCGCGACCGCCGAAGAAATCGCTTCCGGCCAACCCGCTGCCCCAGGCGAACTCGTGAACGCTGCAGCCACCCCGGAAGAAGTCGAAGAATTAGAAGAAGACGCCGAAGACGCGGAACTGGAAGAAGCTCAAGCCGAAGCCGAGGCATTGCTGGCAGCCGAGTCAGGCGGCGCTCCCGTGGAGGCCCGCGCCGAAGTCCGCGCACCATCTGAGACCGCAGCCCTTACCCAGCGCGCCCCGCGTCCCGGCTATGACCGACGGCCCGGTCGCGGCGGACGCCGCAGCGGAGGAGGAGGACGGCGACCCCGCCGTCGCGAACCGCAAAACCTGCCGCTCATCAGCGACCTGCTCAAGGAAGGTCAGGAAATCCTGGTGCAGATCGCCAAGGAACCCATCGCCAAAAAGGGCGCCCGCATTACCAGCCACATCGCGCTTCCCGGCCGCTTTCTGGTTTACATGCCGACCGTCAACCACACCGGCGTCTCGCGCAAGATTGCTTCTGAGGAAGAACGCCAGCGCCTCAAGCGCATCATTATTAGTGAGCGCGAGAACGGTCATGGCGGCTTCATCGTCCGCACCGCCGCGCAGGGAGCCTCCGAAGATGAACTCCGCGCCGACATTCGCTTCCTCAAAGGTTTGTGGGCAGAGATCAAGGACCGCGCTGAAAGCGACAAATCGCCAGCCTTGATCTATCACGATCTGAACGTGGTCGAGCGCGTCCTGCGCGATCAGGTCACTTCCGACTTCTCCGCCATCTGGGTCGACACCGAGCAGGAATACGAACGCGTCCTGCGTTTCGCCAACCGCTTTCAACCCGGCCTGGTAAAGCGCGTCAAGCTCTACAGCAAAGAAACGCCGCTGTTCGATCAATTCGGCCTCAACGAAGAAATCAACAAAGCCCTCAAGTCGAAAGTCTGGCTCAAGAGCGGCGGCTACATCGTCATCAACCAAACCGAGGCGCTGGTCGCCATCGACGTCAACACCGGCAAATACGTCGGCAAGACCGTCCGCCTCGAAGACACCATCGTCAAGACCAACGTCGATGCCATCAAAGAAATCGTGCGGCAGATCCGCCTTCGCGATCTCGGCGGCATCATCGTCATCGACTTCATTGACATGGACGAGCGCCGCAACCGCCAGAAAGTCATGCAAGCCCTCGAAGAGGCTCTGCGCGCCGACCGCGCCCCCTCCAAGGTCCTGCAATTTAACGATTTCGGCCTCGTCGCCATCACTCGTAAGCGGGTCAAGCAGTCGCTCGAGCGCACCATCGGATCGCCTTGCCCCTATTGCCAGGCAACTGGCTACGTGAAATCGGTGACTACGGTCTGCAACGACATTTACGTCGAGATGCGCAAGATGGCCAAGCACCTCGACCATTCCGACGTGATGTTGCGGGTAAATCCAGAGGTAGCCAAAGCGCTCAAGACCAACAGCGCCCGCCTGCTGACGGAAATGGAAGAGCTAACCAAAAAGACGGTGATCATAAAAAGCGATCCCGCCCTTCACCAAGAACAGTTCGACATCAACTAAGCCGTCAACGGCTGCAGGAAGAAGTAATGGAGGACGGGCGTCTCGCCCGTCCTTTTCTTTCCCCTTGTCATCCTGAGGCAACGGAGTCGCTCGCGAAGCGAGAGACTTCCAACGAAGAGCCTGCCCTGAGCTTGTCGAAGGGACCTATGTATTTCCGCCCTTATCTACCTCTAACTTGTCATTCCGAGATGCGCAGCGACGAGGAATCTGCTTTCCTTTGGCATCTTCTGGACTTGTGCCGGGACAACCGCCCGTGGCTGTCCCGTCGAATCGAAGCTCGACGGCAGGCGCAAGTCTTGGACGAAAGCGTTTAGCTGGAGCAGTGCCTCAGCGCTGCATTAAGGCTGTATTTTGATTGTGCGCTTTTCGCGCCGCGGGACCTGCGCTTGCATCTTTGCTTGTAGGCCTACCCCCTCCCCCAATCCTCCCACTTCAATCCTTTGACCCGTCCAAACTCCCTCGAGTTCGCCGTAACCAATGTCACTTTGTGACGCAAAGCTTGCCCCGCGATCAACACATCGTAAGCCCCAATAGGCTTCCCCGCAGCCTCCAAGGTAGCTCGCACCGAGCCCGCGATCTTCGCGTCCTCATCATCAAAAGCCAGCAGTCCAACTGGCCCGGCAAAGAAGGTAGTCAACAGCTGCGCATTCGTAGTGGGACGAGCACTCTTAGCAACTCCGTACCAGAGTTCAAAGGCGACAACAGAGGACACAACTACCTTCACCTCGCTATCGAACTCCTTTCGCAGTCTTATTCGGACCGACTGCGGCTTGCCGTTGATCACAGCAATGCAGGCGTTGATATCGAGTAGATACATCACTCAAAGATCTTGCGGCGCGGAGTTTTACGCTGATTGCGGGTATCGCGCCTGAATTCTTCGGAATTGAGGCGGTCCAACTCTGCAAACCACTTGGCAGGATCAGAAATGAGAGGCTCCAGCAACACTCCCTCCGCCACCTGCCGCACACGGACCTGACTCCCCTCAAAACGAAACTCGCGCGGCAGCCGCACCGCCTGACTGCGCCCATTGCGAAATAACTTGGCAATCCCAGTGCCAGCCATGGCAATACCCTCAACATGATATATACCATAAGTATATATCCTTTGGCTAGTTGACGAGAACGGCATACTCGTTGCCCACTGGATCTATGAAACCCGCACCCAGCGAGATGAGGCGACGCCAACTGCTTCAGTTCTTGGAAAGCAAAGAGCCTGCCTGGAAAGACAAAGACCATCCCGAACCGGCTAAGGGCGCCGCTGCCTGGGTGCGGAAATTGCGGAAAGAGAACGAGTCGTCCCGCCAGCCCAAGAGACACTGATCCCAATTCGCCAACGACCAACGACTAACGACTGACGACCGGAATTACACCACCACCGCTTCCTTATACTCCCCAAACACTTTCCTCATCGTGTCTGAGATTTCCCCGACGGTCGCATAAGCCTCAACCGCACCAACAATGCATGGCATCAAGTTCGCCCCCGAGCAGGCAGCGTCTTCGATCTTCTTCAAAGACTCCGACCAGACATTCGCATCCCGCCGCTTCCGCAAAGCTTGTAACCGTTCCACCTGTTTCCGCTCCAGAGACTCATCGATCTTCTGCAGCACCACCTGCTTCTCTTCTTCTTGTTTAAACCGATTCACACCCACCACTACGGCATCGGCACGATCCACCGCCTGCTGATACTCATACGCAGCGTTCTGGATTTCCTGCTGCACAAATCCCCGCTCAATCGCCTTCAACATTCCGCCCAACCCGGCAATCTTCTCCAAATATGAAGAAGCCCGTTTCTCCACCTCATTCGTCAACGCCTCAATGTAATAAGACCCCGCCAGCGGATCGACAGTCTGCGGCACTCCAGATTCATAAGCCACAATCTGCTGCGTCCGCAACGCAATGCGCGCCGCCTGCTCAGTAGGCAACGCCAGAGCTTCGTCGAAGGAATTGGTGTGCAGCGACTGCGTCCCGCCCAGCACCGCCGCCATCGCCTGAAGCGCCGTGCGAACAATATTATTCTCCGGCTGCTGCGCCGTAAGGGTCGAGCCAGCCGTCTGCGTATGAAAACGCAGCATCCACGACTTCGGATTCTTCGCCTTAAACTGCTCTCGCATGATGCGCGCCCACATCCGCCGCGCCGCTCGAAACTTGGCAACTTCCTCCAGAAAATCATTGTGGGCATTGAAGAAGAACGAAAGCCGAGGCGCAAACTGATCCACATCGAGCCCGGCATCGACCGCCGCCTGCACATACGCAATCCCATTGCCCAGCGTAAACGCAATCTCCTGCACCGCCGTCGACCCCGCCTCCCGCATGTGATATCCCGAGATCGAAATCGTATTCCACTCCGGAACATGCTCGTTCGTCCAGGCAAACATGTCGGTAATGATCCGCATCGCCTGCGCCACCGGAAAAATGTACGTCCCTCTCGCGATGTACTCTTTCAAAACGTCGTTTTGCACCGTCCCCGAAAGCTTGCGAATGTCAGCTCCCTGCCGCCGCGCCACCGCCACATAAAGCGCCAGCAGAATCGACGCCGTAGCATTGATGGTCATCGATGTCGAAATCTTCGTCAGATCAATGCCATCAAACAACCTCTGCATGTCTTCAATCGAATCAATCGCCACCCCAACCTTCCCTACTTCACCCATCGCCAGCGCGCTATCCGAATCCATCCCAATCTGTGTAGGCAGATCGAACGCCACCGACAACCCGGTAGTCCCATTCGCCAAAAGATACTTGTAGCGCCGGTTCGACTCCTCAGCATCCCCCATCCCCGCATATTGCCGCATCGTCCACAGCCGCCCGCGAAACATCGTTGGCTGCACCCCGCGGGTAAATGGATATTCCCCCGGATACCCGACCTCGCGGTCGTAATCCAAACTTTCAACATCCGCCGGACCGTACACCTCGCGCACCGGGATATGCGAAGCCGTCTCCCGATCAGGCCGCTCATCCTTAGTTTTCGTAACCATCATTCCTTCCTCAGCCTCACCCGAGCGCGCTTCAAGAACAGAGTCCAAAGACTCAATGCCTTTTTCCTACTCGCCAAAACGAGCTCACTCCAAACCAGCCAAACAAAACTGTAAAAGCTGCCGCCAGAACCAGTCGCCCGGCGCCGCGGTGTTTCACCCACTCGCGCCAGAAAGCCAGCGCGCCTACTGCGGCTAACGCCAAGAAAACAAATCCCGTGACCTCAAGCCACAACTGTCCTAGCGCCCCAGCCCAGCGCGACGCCGTCATCCGGCCCGCATGCATGACCGCGCCAAATGTCCGCGTTTTGCGCACTTGCCGCCCGGCAACCCGGGCCGCGATCCCCAATTTCCTGCCTGTAGAGAGAGGCGACATCGTCATCGATTTTATCAAGCTTCCGGGTTACAATAACGCGGCGCGGGTAGTTTTCGGCATGAGCCCGCGGCGGCGCAGCTGCATCTAAAGAAGTAGTAAAGCCAGGAACCAGGGGGATCGCGTGGACCAGGAACTCAAGCAGCTCATGAAGGAACTGGGGGAAGCCATCAACGAGTCGCTCGCCGACTCCGATCAGATCGCCGAAGTCGTCTCCCGCATCAAAGAAGGCGGCTACGACATTTTCCTGGTACTCGAAGCCACCATCGGCGTCAGCAAGCCCGGCGACAAATCCGCCGACAAGACTTCCCTGGTCACCACCCTCAGCAGCAATCCCGAATTCAAAATCAGCGATCAGGACCTCAAATTCCTGAAATCCCTGCGCATCAAGATCGAA
>Ga0207048_10278_pt1 | contig 16348 bp, 6 predicted proteins | sample Alteio_BWMinCont_65_FD_153301 | JGI IMG/M metagenome (GOLD analysis project Ga0207048, IMG submission 153301) | Enriched cells from forest soil in Barre Woods Harvard Forest LTER site, Petersham, Massachusetts, United States -... | ecosystem: Environmental > Terrestrial > Soil > Temperate forest >...
TTCGATTGCCAGGAGTGCGCTCTCGAAGTGCGGGCAGGGGCTGCGTTCGTCGAACACAGCAAGGTTCTGTTGGCGGGTCCGCTTGCCGTACCTTCGGCGAGGGCCGCAGTTCCGGATTCTGCGAAGGCGGGCTGGTTCGCGTGGTTGCGTCCGGCCTTTGCCGTGCCGGTTCTGGCCGCTCTGCTGCTGGTCATTGGATATCAGAATCTGGTTACGTATCCGCAGCTCAAGGGCGCGGTTGCCATGGTTGATGCACCGCGAATTCTGGCTTCTGCTTCTTTAATTAACGCGAATACCCGGGGGGCAAGCCAGACAGTTGTCTCCGCACGCCAAGGCGAGCCGTTTCTCCTGTTTGTCGATATTCCGGCGACAAAATTTTCTTCTTACCTAGCTGAGCTGGACGGGCCTGCGGGAGGGTCCGAGTGGTCGCTCACAATACCAGCGGACACGGCGAAGGACACAGTGTCGATCCGCGTGCCCGCAGATCATCACGGAGCGGGCGTGTATACTCTGGTGGTTCGCGGCGTGGACTCTTCGGGGGGGAAGGGATCTGAAGTCGGCCGCTATCCTTTTGAATTGCAAATCCGAAACTAGACTCGCATCCAGGTTTCGGAATGCCAGGAGAGAACGATGGACACGAACAACAAAAGAGTACATTACTACTACGCAGATGCAACTGGACTCGGGGGAAGCATCGAGCGGCCGATCAAGAAACCTATTCCGGTGCAGGCGCCCTTGTCATTGTTGCCAGTGGGCGGGCATGCGTCCGCGCATGCTGAAGGGTTCGATTTTGAGGGAATTTTTTCCTTCAAGTCCGCACAAACCCAAGTATCGGGCAGTCGAAGCGACAAGTCGGGAGGCTGGACCACACTGGCTTCGGCCTCGGTGGTGGGATTGAACGTCTCGGAGGTGGTCACGGCGGACTTGGTGGTCGCACAAATCACTACCGATCACCCAGCCGAGGGGTACTTGCCTAACGTGTCCTTCGTGGGAACGCAGTTCCAGAACCTGAGGATCGGCGGACGGAAGGTCGAACCCGTGCTCAATCTGAATAAACTCGTACAGAAAGATGGAACCCAATACCCCACTGGACCTCACTGGCGAAACCCGAACCTTCGAGCGGCAGTAGGAAAGCAGTATGAGCGTATGATCAACGCCAGCCAGCAGGATGGAGATCAAGACAAAAGTTTTTCGGAATGGCTTAAGAATCGATATCAGGGGAACGTCTCTGACGCTAAACTGGACGAGAAGGGTGCGGTTCTATGTTCGTTAGTGGACGAGGTCCAGGGGACGTCCTCCGGAAAAGCCTATGGTCACGTTATCTGCGTCCCAGATTTTGGCAAGATAATATTGGGAGAGTTGATACTGGACCAAAACTCGTACCACTTGACCATGATCCGGCTGGAGCTTGGATCTCCCACGCAAGGCTGCACGACTTTTGCGGCGACCACGGGAGGCGGCAGCACACATCCCTAAAGTGGTGTGTTCTGGCTGTCCTGTTTTTGCTGTGGTCCTGTAACGGGGTGCGACAGCGTGAGCCCCAGGAAATTTTCGAGCAAGCACAACTAACCCTTCTTCACGGCGATCTCGTCAGTGCCCAAGCTGAAGCTGAAAAGGCAAAACGCCGCTTCTCCGGCCAGAATGACGAGTGGGCGTGGAAGTTTCGTCTGCTTGAAGCCGAAAGTCTTGGACTGCGTGGGCTAAGCCAGGATGTTCTTACCCTGCTGAACTCTGACCTGCCTCCTCAACTTGCCAACGGCGATTTAGGCATTCGGAAACACATGCTGCAGGCGTTGGCATACGCCGGATTAGGTGACTTCAGCCCGGCCGATCACGATATGGCGGAAGCGGAAAGGCTATGCGATTTCTCGCATTCCACGCTCGCGGCTGAGGTGGCTCGAGCCGCGGGCTCGGTGGAGTGGAAGCGAGGTAATTTAGCAGGCGCTGAAACCTCTTATCGCAAGAGTCTCCAACTGGCCCGGCTTCACGCTGACGACCCCATCGAAGCAACCGACTTGATGAACCTGAGCGTGGTCGCGATGGCCGAAGGACACTGGGACGAGTCGGTAAGCTGGTCGAGTGCCGCTGAGAAAATGTTTAAGGCCATGGGTTCCAAGCTGGATGAGGAAAAAATACTGGGAAACCTTGGCTGGGCATACTACAAGATGGGGGACTATGCCAAATCTCTCGTCCTGTACCAGGATGCGGAGCAGAGAGCTCGCAGTCTGGGCGTAACGGCGGACCAAGTCCGCTGGAACGACTACGCGGGCCTGGTTTTTTATCAGACGGGGGACTTCTCCGTTGCAGAGGACTATTATCGTCGATCATTAGAACTGGCGGAGAAGATACAAGATGGAGGGCAGATCATCGATGCCCTGACCTGGCTCGCAATTCTCTCTGTCGACAAAGGGAACATTGAGCTGGCAAAAAGATATAGTGAGCAGGCATTTCAGCTCGCGCATCGAAAAGGTGATCGCTCCTCTGAACTGCCCCCGCTGCTGGTCCGGGGAAAGATCGCGGCTCGAAATCAACAGCCCACGGAAGCCGAAGCAATGTTCCAGGAAGTTATCCGCGACCCCCAGAGCGACGTGTCCCTGCGCTGGGAAGCGCAAAATTCATTGGCCAAGCTATACCAAGAGCAACATCGGATGGAGATGGCCGAGAAAGAGTATCGAGCAGCCAGGAGTACCGTTGAAAGTGCGCGATCGTCGGTGCAGCGCGAAGATTTCCAGTTGCCGTTCATGGCAAATGCGACTCACCTCTACGATGATTACGTCCACTTTCTGGTCGACCAAGGAAAGACAATTGAGGCTCTGCAGCAAGCCGATTACAGTCGGGCGCGGACTCTGGCTGAGGGGCTTGCCGTATTGCGAAAAACGTCGTCACCTACTTCCGCGGCGCTGAATCCCCAACAAGTTGCTCGGCAAACGCGCGCCACGATCCTCTTCTACTGGCTTGGTTCAGAGCATTCCTACCTGTGGACAATCACACCGCAGCAAATCGTGATGTTTCCTCTTCCGCCAGCGTCCGAGATTGACGCGGCGGTACAGAGCTATGGCAAGGCTCTTCTGGGTCCGCGAGACGTGCTGCAAACCGCCAACTCCGAGGGCACGAAACTCTTCGACATCCTGGTGGCTCCCGCGAAAGAAGCTATTGCTCCCAATGCGCGCGTCGTCGTTATCCCTGATGGAAGCCTGAATGGATTGAATTTCGAGACTTTGTTGGTGTCCGAGCCGAAGCTGCATTATTGGATCGAAGATGTAACCGTTATCAATGCCAGCTCGCTGAGACTTCTGGCTGCGTCGCATTCCTCGACAAGAACTACAGCGGGAAAGCTTCTGCTCATTGGCGACGCTGTCGCCCCCAATCCCGAATATGGCGCGTTGGCGCAAGCCGCGCTTGAGATGGGCAACATCGAAAGACATTTTGCGCCTGCAGCGCAGCAGGTTTTTGCACGGGCTCAAGCAACTGCTCCGGCTTATCTAGGCAGCTCCCCCGAGCAGTTCGCTTACATCCATTTCGTAGCCCACGGCACGGCCAGCCGCCTCAGTCCGCTCGACTCCGCGGTCATATTGTCAAAGGCTTCTGCCGAGGAAGATTCGTTCAAGCTGTACGCGCGCGACATCATTCAGCATCCCTTACACGCGGAGCTGGTGACGATCTCGACCTGCTACGGAGCCGGCGCCCGCGCTTATAGCGGTGAGGGATTAGTGGGACTCTCGTGGGCATTTCTGCGTGCCGGCGCGCACAACGTGATCGGAGCGCTTTGGGAAGTGAGCGACGATTCAACGCCTCGCCTGATGGATCAACTCTATGGCGAACTCAAGAAAGGCCAGAGTCCGGAATCCGCTCTTCGCGCTGCGAAGCTTTCGCTGCTTCACTCCGACGGCGTTTTCCGCAAGCCGTTTTATTGGGCGCCCTTCCAGCTTTACACGGGATCTTAGAATGGTAACTTACCGACCAGCTCCCCGCGGTCAGATTCCACTACTTCAAAGCGGTCTTGCCTCAAAATGAGTAGGAGAGCCCAGCCATTGGGACAACCTTGCTCCTCAGTCCACCATTGTCAAGTTTGATCAGCACGTTGGCGGTTATCAGCAAGTGTCCGATGGGGCTTATCTTTACTCCGAGTCCAAGGTTGTCTGCGCTGTACGAACCGGTTATCGGTTCAACGCTGGTAAACGGCCCCGCTTGGTTAGGAATCGAAACACTCTTGGGAGAGGATATTTGCGGCGCGCTGAAAAAACGCTGACCCAGGAAGTCCGCGACCACAGTGAGACGCTTTGACACCCCGATGTCGGCTCCGCCGGAATAGGCGAAATAGGTGGGCAGTTGCTGTTCCTTGCCGTTTTTGTCGGTGGCAAGAAAAGAATCGCCGTTCCATTGGTATCCCAAATCGAGATGCGGCGCGATTCTTCCCTTCCGCGACAAAGCAACATACGGCTTAACACCCACTGCACCAGAACCGAGAAAGTTGCGGGCATCGCCAGAGGGTAGTCGGACTTCCGTCCCCAGCGCCAGTCCGAATTGTCTCTCCTTGAGTACTGTTCCTTTCGCTGCTAAAACCACGTCGCCAATACCGCTGGCGGAACCTGGCAGAAATTCCTGAAACGACGCGGTTGCGCTGCTCGTCGTGCTGTACTCGGTTCCCTTGGAACTCACCCCCATGGAGACTCTTTCGAAGGGGATCGCAACCGAAACGTCGATCCGGCTAGTCAATCCGAACGACGCGAAGGCAGCATACTGATCGATCTTGGCATCAACGCGGTTGTTGGTTGCGGTTAGAACCGACGGATTCTGGGCGGAGGGAAATGCGAAAACAATCGGCACGTTCTTAAGGTTGGTCCCATCTATCTCGTCGAAGCCGAAGTGTTGGTAGGTGAAAGCTACATAAAGCTTGTGCCGCCCAATGGTTTCCGCGCGCTCCGTCAGGATCGGCCCAAAGCTGTCGTTGGAGGCGGTATAAACGCCCAGCGACTTATCAAAAGTGAAGATGAACCCGGACGCTGGTGTTGCCAACGGCAGTTGCGTCGCCTGCGTGCCGAAAGCTTCGTTGAAGAAATTGAAAGTTGCGGTTGTAGTATGGAACGCAGTCGGGATCAAACAGTACAACTTGGTCGAGCCGCACGTATTTTGCGCGATGGTATCGATGGATACGAAGACACCGCACAACACCGCGATCATGAGAGCGCGCTTTAGCATTGACCGTTCCTCGTCTGAGTGTTGCCGGAACCCCTACCTGGATGCAGAAATCTCGCTCGAACGTGTTGCATCCAGATGCTTGATCACTGGGTCGCGCTTACCGTGAGCGGCACAATGAGAGAAGTCTGAACAAAGCTGGTCGTTGCCCCTTGCACCGGCGTATCAACCAGGGTCACGAAATATGTCCCGGCCGGAGTCGCTTGTTTTTGGGATCTGGTGGATGGGGGTTGTGTAAATCCTCCGCCACAAGACACCAACAGCACAACAAGAGCGCTTAACAACGCCAGAGTCAGGTAACGCAAAACCTTCCTGCGATTCGGCGCCCGGCCGGAAATACCAAGGCCGAGAAAAACGAATCCAGGCAGTGGCAGCCAAAGCGCGTACAAGGGCAATACGCGTTTAACCGGCGATGTCATTCGCGCGGCGGCCGCCCCTGTCGTACTGATGTTGACAGGAACGGTGTTGGTATTAGCAACTAGTTTTACCGGCGAGGAACTGCAACTTATTCCCAGACTGTCCGGCGTCGCCGAGCCGGTCAAACCTGGGCCGGTCACCGAGATGCAATCGAACGTCACCGTTACGCCCACCGACTGGGGCGGAGGGATGACAGTAACCGGCGCGCTGGATGACTGGCCGGCAAAAGTCGATTGCGGTGGTTGCTGTATCGCGGTCACCGATTCCGACGTACTGCCAACCAACTCCAACGTGTCGATTGCGGTCACTGTGATAGTGAACGCGCCAACGTTCGCATAAGTGTGAGATCCGCCGGTTCCCGAGAGCTCAGTTCCGTCTCCCCAATTGATTGTGGTGCTGGTGATAGTGGCAGCCGCGTCGGTACACTTGGCCGTCACGGTAAAGGTAAGTGGGTTTGAATTCCCTTGCACCATCAATGTACACATGGGGCCCAGGTCTACCGTAATTGTGGCCGTGTTGCTATTCGCGATTCCTGCCGTATTGCTCACCCGCACCCAAAAGCTGGTGCTGGTCGTCAGCGCAGGCGTGGTAAAAGAGGCGCTCGTGGCGCCGGAAACGGGCGACGCAGTGTCGGGGCTAACGCCCTGGTACCACTGATAGGACAGCGGGGCCGTTCCTGTGGCCCCCACGGTCATCGTCGCTGCCTGTCCGCGGTTGATCATCTGGCTGGAAGGCTGCGTAGTAATCGTCGGGGGGATCACGGGCGACACGATCTGAATGCTTAGCGGCTGCGAAGCCTTATTGGAGTTTGCGTCAGTCACTTGGACGGTAAAGTTTGAACCTCCCACAGCCAACGGAATCCCCGAGATCGCCCCCGAAGACCCATTCAAAGCCAGGCCTGCCGGCAAACTCCCGACCGTGATACTCCACGCATAAGGCTGAGTTCCGCCGGTTGCTTGCAACGTCTGAGCGTACGCCGTGCCTGCGGCTCCATTCGGCAAGCTCGTGGTCGTGATTGTCGGCGGCGGATTCACCGTGACTATCGCCGTCGTACTGTTTGCCTTCCCTTCCGCATTACTGACCTGAACCCAATAATCCGTCGTAGTCGTGAGTGCCGGCGTTGTGTATGAACTATTGGTCGCGCCCGCAATGGGGGTCGAAGTGTTTGGGCTCCTCCCCAGATACCATTGGTAGGAGAGCGGCGGTGTGCCTATTGCTACCACCGCCAGGGTTGCGGTTTGGTTGTAGTTGATGGTCGGGCTCGTCGGTTGAGCGGTGATTTTCGGCGGTACGGCGGTGATAACCTGGATCAGGGGCGCGGAAACGCTGGGAAGGAAATTCCCATCGCCCGCATAGTTGGCAGTGATGGAATTCTTGCCGACGCCCAGCGACGAAGTCGTGAAGCTGGCTTGATCAGGCTGACCGCCGTTCAGCGGCGCAGTGCCCAGGGCCGTGCTTCCGTCATAGAAGGTGACGTCGCCGGTCGGTGTTCCTCCTTGTCCTTGCGGCCCTGCCACGGTGGCCGTGAAGCTCACCGCCTGGAACTGAGGCGCGGGGTTCAGGGAAGACATTAGCGTCGTAGTCGTCCCAAAGCGATAGCCTGAGACGATGTTCAGGAAGGCGGTAAGACTGCCGTCTCGCACTACGGCGAGATCTGGCTTATAGTCGCCATTTAGATCCGTCGCAATCAGTGCATAACCCACGAGAGAGCCCTGGGCATAGTCCACAGCGCTCTGGAAGATTCCGTTGCCACTACCCAATAACACCCCCACCGCCCCGTCAAAGCTGTCGCAACCATTGTTGTCGCAGAGTTCGTAACTGGCGAATGCCAGGTCAGGTATGCCGTCGCCATTCAGGTCGCCGATGGCCACGCTGAGAGGTTGCCCGTCGACCGGGAAGGTTTGAGCTGCACCGAACGACCCGTGACCATCGCCCAGTAATACGCCAATGTTGCCCGGGGCGGCAGAAGCGTTTGCTACCGCCATGTCCAGTGTGCCATCCCCGTTCAGATCGCCAATCGCGAGGGATTCCGCCCCATAGCCGCCGGAAGCGTACCCGACCACGGGCTGAAAAGTGCCGGTGCCATCGCCTTTGTTCAGAAGGATTCCGACCAGTCCCCCACTGCCGCAGCTGACGTCGGCGCAAGGATTCGCCACCGCCAGGTCGGGATAGCCGTCGTGGTTGAGGTCGGCGACCGCAACGGAACTCGCCTGAATCCCCCCGGAGTTGTAGACGGTGGCCGTCTGAAAACTGCCATCCCCGTTGCCGAGGAGTACCCCAACAGTCCCAACTTGGCAGCCGTCACCGCATATGGTGTAGTTTCCGACGGCCAAATCCAGCTTGCCGTCCTTGTTGAAATCGCCGACAGCGATCGAATCGGAGTATTGCGCTGCGCTCAGGAACTGTGCAGCAGGGCCGAAGGTCCCGTCCCCTTTCCCCAACAGTACGCTCACCGAACCGCTGCCGCTGGAGCAGGTGGAATCACTGCACTGGTCTACGAGCGCGATGTCCACGATGTGGTCGCCGTTGAAATCGCCCACTGCTACAGCGCTGGTGTCCCAACCGCTGGAACGATAGTTCACCGCAGGTTGGTAGGTGCCATCGCCATTTCCTATGAACACGCTCACCGAACCGGTTACGCAGCTGATATCTGCACACTGGTTTGACACCGCGAGATCTGGTTTGCCGTCGCCGTTGAAATCCCCGACCGCAACGGAGTAAGCCCCGGTTGTCCCAGTGTGACAGCAGATGCTGGTCTGGTAGGTGGTATCGGTCTGGAACGTCCCGTCGCCATTTCCTAGCAGCACGCCGACTGTGCTTTCGGTACAATTGCCGTCGTTGCAATTATCGACTACTGCCAGGTCTTGCTTGCCATCCCGGTTGAAATCTGCCACCGTCAAGAAAAAGGTCTCGAGGCCCCCCGGCGCAAAGGTCGATGCCGGTCCGAACGTCCCGTCTGAATTCTGCAGCAAAATGCCAACCGAGCTGCTTGTGCAGCCGGACTCGCCACATTGACCTAGGTTCGCCAATGCCAGGTCACTCTTGCCGTCACCATTGAAATCACCGATCTCAACGGAGCGCGCACCCTGCCCTCCCGAGCCGTAGCTTTTTGCTGTTTGAAAGGTTCCGTCCCCGTTGTTCAGCAGCACTCCTACGGAGCCGTTCGTGCAGTTGGAATCCGCACATATGTTTGCAAGCGCCACGTCGGTGTGACCGTCACCGTTTAGATCCCCAGTGGCCACGGAATTGGTGGTTAACCCACCAGACAGGTAGAGCGCCACCTGCGGAAAATGCCCCTGGCCGTCGTTAAGCAGGATGCTTACCCCGCCGGACGTGCAGTTTGAATCGGAGCAGATGTTGGCGACCGCCAGATCTGGATGGCCGTCTGCGTTGAAATCCCCCACCGCAACCGATCCCGCGTATGGACCGCCAGTTGCGTAAGATGCTGGCGGTTGGAAAGATCCGTCCCCATTGCCCACCAGTATGCCCACATATCCCGGTCCGGTTCCGTCGCACACAGTGTCGCTCTGGCAGTCGTTGCTGACCGCTAGATCGAGTATGCCATCACCACTGAAGTCAGCCACCGCGATGCCATCGGATCCCACTCCACCAGAGTCGTAGAGAACAGCAGCTCCGAAGGTGCCATCTCCATTTCCCGGGAGCACCCCGACGGAGCCGTCACTTCCCCCACCGGAGCCATAATTCACTACCGCCAGGTCGAGATTACCGTCGTGGTTAAAGTCTTCGACGACGATGCCGAAAGCTAAATATCCGCCTGAGGAGTAACTGTTTGCGGCGGCTTGGAAAGTTCCGTCCGGGTTACCCAACCGTATACTCACCGAGCCGGTCGCACAGGTCGAGTCAGCGCACGCGTTCACTATGGCGAGATCGGAAATCCCGTCGTTGTTGAAATCACCCACGGCCACTGAAGTAGCTTCGTACCCGCCCGGGGCGTAAGCAAAGCCCCCAGACGCGTAACTCAATGCAGTTGGAAAGATGGGATTGCCGCTGCCCGCGCCGATCGTGAAGCCGCGAGACTGACCAAAACTTCCTTCTCGCATCCGTTTCGGCGCGCGTGGAGGAAGATGTGGTGCCGGCAGCCGCTTGTCTGGTTGCAGAGCGTGTCCCCCAGAATCGAATAGGCGCTGCAGAGTTCCATTTGGCGGCATCGTCATCGGTCTCTGTAGCTGCTTTTCGATCTCCCCGCGCTGCGCTCCAAGTTTGTTCGCGGGCTGCTTTGGGCTGGCCGTACTCGGAATTTCAGTTGGGGCTGTCGGCGAGTTAGCGACAAGGAACCCCGGTACTCCAACGACGAGTGCAAAGACGACAGGCCCGCTGGAGGCGAATCGACTTCCGGCGCGACGGACAATATCGAAACCTAATTTGGGCCATCCCTGTGCAAGCGCACGCAGGCGAAACCTGGTTGATTTTTCATGTGATGGCTGCACTGCATCCCGGATCGTCAATATCAGCGTCGCTTTAATTTGAAGGAAGGCTCTGAGAGAATGTTTCATTTCTTCCGCTCCGTGCGAAGACCTGAGTTCTTCGTCGTAAGACCGGGCATGCGGCTTCGCTGACCGCTCCAGCTTCCTAGTAGTAGTGACTCATTGCGCCAGAACGTATCAACAGCGGCTGTCGTATCCGCCGAAGTGTTGAAACGTCTAAGGAGCCGGGGCCCGAGGGGAAGTAAAAACTAGATGACCGAACTGTGTACCACTGGGGCAGAATTATGTCAAAGGGTTTTTGGGGATTGAGCTGCGTCGTACGACTAGTTGGCTTGTACGCTGTCCACCAGCCAGCCGCCTGTGGCCTTCTTCAACAGAATGTTGACCGACACTTTCTGATAGGGTAGGACCTTCCCCTTCTCGGTATACCTCATCGACTGGGCGCACTTCACTTGCGCACTATCACCGGAAACCGATGGCTCTCCGCAATCCAGTTCCACTCGAACGGCCTGAGCTTTGTCAAAGCCTTGCTTCAGCGCTTTTCGTTGGTCCCGGGAAAGAGAAGGCCATATTTTCAACAGCTCGTCGACGCTTTCGCTCTCGTAAGCATCCTTGTATCGATGCAGGGCCGCACGGACAGCGTCCTTCTCTGGCGAGCTGCTCGGGATGCTGAGCGTCTCCGGGACTGTCGGGGTCGGATTGGCCGCGGGTGGAGGCGGCGTGGATGGACTGCCTATCGCGGGAGTCGGAGGGGAAAATTGGTTACTCGCAATCGTGGTGTTTCCTGGGCCGGTTGGGTTCGTCTGCGATGGTGCGACGGCCTGCGTTGTCGAACCAGTTGCCGGCGTGCTCGAAAGCTGCGGGACATTTGAACTGGATTGCGCCGGTTTGCCATTCTCTGGAGGAGTAGATACGGACATTGGCGGGGCAGAAGAGGAATTGGCCTTGGTGCCTGATTGCGTCAGTATCTTCTCGCGCTTGACTGCCGGTTCTGGTGTTCCATTTGGATTGGCTTTCGTACTCGTGTATCGACCCGGCGCCTGGTTCGGGGCCAAGTTCGTGCCCGGGTTGGGCGCAGTGAGGTCGGCAGGCGGTGCGGCGACAGGTTGCGAAACGGCGGAATCCGCATTTGGTGAAGCCGGAATGCTTGCTATCTCCCTGGTTTTTCCCAGCCGCATCCAAATGGTTGCAGCGAGGGCTCCAAACACCAGCAATGCCGCAATCCCGCCGAGAATTGCCCGATTTGCCGTCCACGAAATGCGCAGGTCGTGAGCCTCCGCGTCCAGCTTCTCCGATCGCGAAAGCGTCATGATCCGTGTCGGCAGTGAGTGAATCACGGGCTCTGAACCAACGATAGGATGGGCTTCAACTTCGGCTTCGGGTTCAGTTGTCGCGTCAGCGATGACAGGAGGTGGCGTGACGACCGCGACCGATTGTTTTCGCGGTGCGGCCTGTTCCTGTGCTGCCGCAAGCGCACGGACGCGCACTTCCTCGCCCAAGCGCGTGAGGCGTTCGATTTCCTGAGGCAGGCCCGGATAACGTCCATACACGCTCTGCAGCCGCTGCCATTCCTGCAACGCCTTGTCGTATTTCTTGCCGCGTTCGAGTTTTCTAGCTTGCTGGACGATCGAGAGCACAAGCTTGCGCTGCTCGCGAATGGGTTGCAGCCTCTGCTGCCAGTTGGTGTGAGCGGGGTACTTTTTCTGCGCAGCCTCAAGAATCTGTACTTGCCGGTCGAGGTCCGGTTCGCCGGCCAATTGGCGTTCCACCTCTTCGACGACCTGCTGTTTCCGAGCCGCTTCCAGCACGACGCCAAACTCTGGCGAGCGGGAGTAAAACTCGGGTTGGGTTGTGAGGAGTTCGACCGCCTTGTGCGCAGTCCCGTCGCGCAGGAATTGTTGAGCTTTTGCGATGGCGGCTTGCAGGTCTCGCTGGTAGTCGTCGCGGCGTCGCCGAGTTTCTTCCAGGATGGCGCGGAGTTGATTGTCTGGTACCTGCGAATGACTTGCCTCAAGCAACTGAATGGCGCGTTCAAACTGATACTCGACGATCCACTGCTGCGCCCGTCGCGTGGCGTCCTCTACCGTTTTGCGTTCCGTTTCCTTCTGCTCCTGCTCGCGCGCAAAACGCAACAGATTGTCGATATCGTCGGCTTCGACAAAACGCACCTGGGCTGCTTCGAGAATGCGAATCGCTTCGCGGAACGAATGTCTGCCGAGCGCTTCCCGAGCCTGCTGGACGTTTCGAGATTTCGCTTGTTCCGCTTCATCGCGCGCCACCCGTTCCTGCACCATGCCAAGGAGAGTTTGGAGCTGAGGCTCCTGGGGAACTTTTTGCAAGGCAGTTTGCAATAGGGCAAGCGCTTCAGCCGCCTGATTCGCGTCTAACAATCGACGTGCGCCCGCCATCTGCTGGCCGACGAAAGACTCCCGTTCGGCCGCGACGTACTGTTTCTCAACCAGTTCTTTGAGTTGGATGAGGCTGCGTTCTTGAGGAAAGCGGCGCAGGCCCTCGCTGACCTTGGTGGAAGCGGTAGCGTAATCCTGACGGCTCACCGCCTGCTCAACCTCGCGGTTGATACGGTCCAATTCCTCGCGGCGCTCCTCTTGCTGTTCCCGGAGCACGCGCTCTTTCACCATCGTGAGCAGAGCTTCGAGCTGAGGGTCTTGGGGAGCTTTCTGAAGGGCGCTTTGCAAACCTGCGAGTGCATCAGCCGAGCGGCCGGCATCCAGCGATTGCCGCGCGTCCGTGATCTGCTGGCGTACGAAAAGCTTTTTCTCGGCGGCGGCGCGCTGTCTCTCCGCCAGCGCCTTGAGTTGGATCAAGCCCCGGTCTTGAGGGAACTGGCGTAAGCCCTCCTCTAACACGGTGGAAGCAGTTTCGTAGTCGTCGCGATTCAGCGCGTCCTCGGCCTCGCGGGTGATTCTTTCCAATTCTTTGCGGCGCCGCTCCTGGTCGCGGCTCGCAACTACCTCCTCCATCAAGGCGTGAACCTGCGCACCTTGGGGATCGAGAGGCTCAGCCTGTTTGAGAATGTTGAGCGCAGCCGTGAGATTATGTGCACTGATCTCTTTGCGGGCCGCCTCCAGCAGAGACTCCAACTGGCGCTGGCGGGATCGCTCTACCCAATCACGATGAATAATCCGGTAGAGGGCTTTGGCCTCGGTGTTGTCGGCGCTGATTGCTAACGCTTCGTCTGCCGCCTGCCTGGCTGCATCCAGATCGCCGCGTTCATGTGCGGCTTCGGCGCGGCGCAGGGCTTGTTGAAGTCCCTCCACTTTGAACTTGGCTTCGCGAACAACTTCGCGAAATTTCGGCAGCTCGGGGTTGAAGCGATCGAGAGCCACGGCTTGGTCGAGGTAGAGCAGGGCCGCATCAAACTGTTCCTGGGAATAGGACTCCTCCGCTTTGGCCCGTAACTGGCGCGCCTGCTCACCGCCTTGTTCTTTCTCGATCCTCTGCTGCACCTGGCGCAGGATCTTGATCCCCTGGGTATGTTTTTGGTCAAGTTTCAGGAGTTGCAGCAAATGTTCCCTGGCGCGGCCCAACTCCACTTTTCCGAGCAGAGCCTCGGCTTCCCGTAAGTGGTGGTTGACCATTTCCTCTTTCAGTTGTTCGTGGACCTGCAAGAGATCCAAGGCAAACTCGTCCGCCGACGAATAGCGATCCTCGCGATTCTTGGCCAAGGCCCGAAGGATGATCGACTCCAGTTCTTTGGGATACGTGGTTAAGAACTTATCGAGGGCCGGCGGTGGGTCGTGGATGATTTTCATCATCGTAGCTGCGGTGCTCTCCGCCTCGAAGGGCAACGCATAGGTAAATAACTGGTACAGCACGACGCCGGTCGAAAAAACGTCGGAGCGCGCATCCACGGAGACCCCATTGATCTGCTCCGGCGACATGTAATGGATGCTGCCCATGATCTGTCCCGTGCGGGTCAGCGTGTTGCTGCCAACATGCGCAATGCCGAAGTCAACCAGTTTCACGCCGCCATTCTTCGAGAGCATGATATTGGCGGGTTTGATATCGCGGTGAACGATTCCGCGCTCGTGGGCATAGCTCAAACCACGGCAGGCCTCGACGATGAACTGTACTTTGTCCAGGATGGTAAGCGCGCAGCGAGAGGCGATGATTGCATCCAGATTCTCGCCTTCCAGATACTCCATCACCAGGTAAGGGTTTCCGTCCTGTTCTCCGGAGTCGTAGACGGTCACGATGTTGACGTGCTGCAATCTGGCCGTAGATTGCGCTTCGCGAAGGAAGCGCTTGACCAGGTCCGGATCGTCGCCGTAGCCGGCAGTCATCATCTTGATGGCGACTAACCGGTCGAGGTGAGGGTCGGTGGCTTTGTAGACCACCCCCATTCCGCCTCGGCCGATTACGTCGATGACTTCATACTTGCCGATTTTGGTGGGCCGGTTCACGTTGCTGCTCCGCTAGCTCACGACCAGTGTTGATCATGCCATAAATGGGGGCTTTCAGGTATCCAATTAGCGCTACTCGCAAGGTTCTGCCCCGCAATTCTGCCACGAGGGGTTGCGTGTGTGGGATGGCCTGCCCCCGATCTGAATCGAACCGAGAAGCCAATGCTGAAGTGTGGTTTGCGGATATGAACATGTTCGTAAATTCGAGTTTTGAAACTGGACATGGCCGCCGACCGTGGCATAAACTGAAAGTCTGCTCGTAGGAAGTGCGCACCCTCTTGCGAGAATTTGTGGGATAGTGCTTCGAACCGCTTCGCCCTCGCGCCCCTTCAATAGGGAGGCTTTCTGAGATGGCTACGATCCGCCAACTAAACATCAACGGGCGCGTTTATACAACCGAGGTAGATCCCGAATCCAGCCTGCTCTTCGTGTTGCGCGACCACCTCGATCTAACCGGAAGCAAGTACGGCTGCGGAGAAGGTCAATGCGGCGCTTGTACCGTCCTGATCGATGGCAAGTCCCGCCGATCGTGCATCACCCGCGTCGGCGATGTCGCCCAAAGGCAAATCACTACGATTGAAGGCCTCGCCCAAGGCGATCGCCTGCATCCCGTGCAGCAGGCGTTCCTCGACGAAGGCGCGATGCAATGCGCCTATTGCACTTCTGGAATGATCATGACCGCTGTATCGCTATTGAACACCAGGCGCGATTCGTCCGCCGCTGAGATTGCCCGATCGATGGAAGGGAACATCTGCCGTTGTGGAACTCAGCCACGCATTGTGCTGGCGATACAAAGAGCGGCAAAAGCCATGAATGAGTCTAAGCAATGAGCAAGGCTTTTGAATTTGAAAAGGTGTTGGAACCGGAACGATACGAGCTTAGCGCCCCGCCCACTTATCACTTCGATGTCGACCGCCGTGAGTTTTTCAGGTTTCTCGGTGCCGGGGTTTTGATTGTCAGCGTATTGAAGGATGCGCGTGGCCTGCAGGAATCGGGCGCTGCCGGGACACAGGGTCCTTCGCTTCCGAAGGAAATCGGCGCATGGCTGCACATTGGCGAAGACGGCGGCGTTACCGTGTACACCGGCAAGGTCGAGGTAGGGCAGAACATCCGGACGTCCCTCACCCAGGCCGTAGCCGAAGAGTTGCACGTTCCCGTGACCGCAATCCAGATGGTAATGGGCGATACCAGGCTCACTCCCTATGACCGCGGCACCTTCGGCAGTCGCACTACTCCGGAGATGAATTTGCAATTGAGGAAAGTGGCGTCTGCTGCCCGCGATACTTTGATTGTGTTGGCTGCGGCGCAATGGCAGGTTGATCGCAAACGTCTTACCGCCGCCGACGGAAAGATTACAGATTCCGAGAACAAGCGCTCGGTTGAATACGCGGCGCTGGTCAAGGGCAAGCAACTCACGGAAACTTTGCCAGTGGAGGATCCGCTGATTCCGGCGACGCAGTGGACGGTGGCCGGTCAGCCGTTGCCCAAAATCAACGGCCGCGACTTTGTAACCGGGAAGCACCGCTATCCATGCGATCAAAGATTGGTGGACATGCTCTACGGCAAAGTCCTGCGGCCGGTTTCTTTTGGCGCGACTCTTTCGTCACTGAATACAGAAGAAGCGGAGAAGATGTCCGGCGTGGTCGTCGTCCACGATGGCAATTTTGTCGGAGTCGCGGCGCCAAGCGCGGAGATCGCATCTCGCGCCGTAGCCGCAATCCGCGCCGAGTGGAAATCGCAGCCCCAGATTTCGAATAAAGAACTATTCGAATATCTGAAAAAGAATCCGACCGAAGGGGGCGGGCCTCTGGATTCGCCGTTCCACTCCGAGACCGGCTCAATAGACAAGGCATTGGCATCTGCCGA
>Ga0207048_10279_pt1 | contig 16346 bp, 10 predicted proteins | sample Alteio_BWMinCont_65_FD_153301 | JGI IMG/M metagenome (GOLD analysis project Ga0207048, IMG submission 153301) | Enriched cells from forest soil in Barre Woods Harvard Forest LTER site, Petersham, Massachusetts, United States -... | ecosystem: Environmental > Terrestrial > Soil > Temperate forest >...
GATATGCGAAGCTATGATGATGAAGAAAGATACGGGCGCCCCTTAGGCGGGCGATAGACACAAACAACGCCTCGTACAGCTGGCCCCAACCGCCCGAAAGTCCCACGTAAAGAGTGCATCCGCGTCCGCCAAGAATTTCCCACAAGTATCGGATACACGCTTTTGCAACCTTGCGAAGGCGGCCTAACCGATTGAGCCAGCCCCTTTCTAATGACGCCGGGGCCAGATCCAACACCAGTGGCAAGGTTCCACGCCTACAGAGATGCTTATACATCCCCGCATTAACCATCGCCATGCCATGCACCGGCGGGGGAAAGGCTCCGAGCATGCAGACGCCAGACTCGCATTTTGGTAGCAACTGGCTTCTCCGCCGATCAGGGGGACAAACTGTGGCCACGCTGTTTACAGATGCTCCGATGGACACGCCCAACTTCCGGCGATCAACCACCGTGCTTCCGTATCGTGGGTCTGCTACCCGCAGTAGGCCAGCCTGCAGGATGCGACGAGGCACTGGCAGTACTTCCTTAAGCGACCGCGAGATATCATTTAGCTCTAGTACAAACTAACGCGCAATGATAGGTGAACACCTGGCAAGCCAGCCGCTCGGTTGCCCGGAGGAGAGCCTCCTTCACCATATATTTCAGGCTCCCCTGGCGGCCAGATTGGTACTCGTAAACTGCCCGCGACGGGTTCGTAACGACTTGAGACAGAACTCGCAAATCGCAGGTCTGAACTAGCCGCCTGATCGTCTTCCGGGAGTAGAAGTTGATGTGCCCCACCGAATCGAAAACAAAATCCGCCTTCAACCTCATGGTGTCTTCGAGCGGTACTTCGACGAAAATGTAATCGGCCACTCGCGAGGCTTCATACAGTAACTTCCGGGGATACTCTACGTGCTCCAGGACATGACTCATAATCACGAGATCGAACTGTCGAGCCGCATAAGGGATGCAATACCCATCGAAGACGCGGCACTCCCGGAGGCACGGAATATCCCTCCTAACTATGGTTGTCACTGCGCTTTGAGAAACTTCCAAGGCATAAAGCTCTTCCCCGAAGTTCAAGTCCGACAGGCGCTTCAGAAGGGCACCTTCACCAGAACCTAGGTCGAGAATTTTCCTGTGAGGGATGGAATCGCAAAGATCAACAATGTTTTGGACCTTGCCAATCGCCCCCAACCCCCGCCAACTCGACTCTCCTTCATAGTACGAGTCGTAGTTGTCTTTGAGCTTGGTGTGAAGGCCGAGATTGTCGGACATTTCCGAGTGCAGATTCATCTTGTTGGGACATGCCCGTTGTTCAGGAACGCGAAACGCCGTAGACTTCCGAAGGTTGCTTTGTAGAGTCTTGCAAGACCATCTGAGGCGCACCGGAACCGACGCGCGCAATGAACGAAATACCGATTCCCCCGCCTGGATACCAATGATCTTTCGGTTGCTCCCGGAAGAAAATGAACTGACGCCCTCGCTCCACAGAAAATCTTGCCAGCACGTCATTACAATGACAATTGTCTCCAAGGATCAGTCCTTTAACACCTAGCTTCGGGGCGATGATTTCATACTCTAGCCGCTCGTAGTCCGCAGAATGATCGCTATCGTTGATAAAAATGTCGATTGCCGGAATGGATCGTAGCGACTCTATCGAATCACCGTACAGAATCTTCCCCACTCTGTTGTAAGGTTCCGTCAATAAGAACCCTGCCTCTGGGTTCTTGTCGGTACCGTAGTATCGGCCAGCAAATCCCTCAGCCTCGTTACGCACTAGGGCTGCGCACAATGCCACCGCTCCCAGGCCCTTGTCTACTCCTGTCTCTACCACGATCCGGGGCTTCATTAGGCGGACAAAGGCATACCATCCTAGTCGCCTGCCAAAAGCGCAGCGGATGTCGGCGCTGTGTCGGATTGCGCTCTTGGCGATCGTTTCCGTGACATGGTTTTTTAACGCCTTGTCCTCTTGCAGTTCTTGAATATAGCCAAATACTACCGCATACGGCACCCCGGTTATGACAGAAATGGTGTGAGCCAGATAGCCGCAATTCTCCTGAGTTATCTCAAAGGTGAAATTGGCAGTTTCCCGGGACGAGACCGCCCAAGCGAGAGTGCGCCTCAACTGGGGTGCGTAGTAACCGAGTGCGGTACGGAAGCGGAACGGAATGAGCAATGCTCGGCCGAGGCTGCTCCCCAGCAGGAAGGCCTTGGTCTTTCTCTCTAGTGAACTCATTCGCAAGCTGGTAAAAACCATAGCTGGATCTCAGACGAGAAGCGCTACTTGCCGTAGTCGCATTTATCCGTCCGCAATCGGCCGACCTCACAAGAATACGGCGTCGGAAAGCCGTGCACCTTATTGTTAAGAATCAGGTTGCTATCGCTGAGGATCGGGGCCCGTAGATTAGGAGCGTCACCGACATCAATCCCTCTGCCCGCCCCAGTCGCACCCAGACACGTGTTTTTTGTGATCGTAAGCCGATAGCCACCCCGCGCCAGAATGCAACTTGCCCCCGTGCCAAAGGTTACCAAGTCGCAGGTATTTCCACTGACTGTAATGTCATGATCACCAGGCACAAACATGAGACACGCCTGCCGAGTGGGGCCCACAATGTTCCCCTCGACGGCACTGAAGGCTGTGCCGAAGTCTACTTCCAAACCTCCGGTCGTCGGGGGGCTGGGTAAACTCAGATCTTTTCCCGGTTCGTTGATGTGGTTTCGAGATATATTGGCACCAACTTGTGCGGCAAATTCTGAGTAGATGGTCCCGTTGAAATTGTTATCTACGAAGGTCATGCCGTTATCCATGTAGCCAGCAAAACAATTTCCGGAACCGTCCTGACAGGTCACATTCGATACTACCGTCCCCCGCGTGTCCCGGGTCGCAATTCCCACGAGGACATGTTTTTCTTGGACAACCCTTGGAATAATGATTGTGATGTCGCGAACGGTAAGGTTCGAGGTGATCTGTCCGACCTTGCGGAAGGTCAAACCAAAATGCTTCGGAGGACCTTCATAGGGTCGAGCGTTCGGAAATGCCATGCGAAACGGATTCGCCGTCCTGACCACGTCCCCCTCTACCGCCGAAACCTCCATCCAATCTACGTACACAACATCCCCAGCCACGGAGTCCATCTCGGTGACGATCACCCAATCACCGGCGGCAAGCGTTGCGGCGGTTGATGGATCCTTCACCCTAAAAGAGGTGGCCCCCTTCTGGATCGCGTCCGCGATCGGTGCTGGATGCCCTTCCCTTGACGTAATGTAAAAAAATCTATCGTTGGTTCCTCCGGTCAGTGTTCCCTGTGGGGCAAAGATGAGTCGACCGTGCCCATTGATGGCGCCCCCCTGAATCGGATTATTCCCCGCGTCGATAGGGGCTATCGTGCTCCGCGAGTTGCTTACCATGAAGGTTACACCGTCGCTGATTGTGCACTCTCCACCCTTCGTAGTGCCTTGATAGACACAGGAACGAATGGCCGCTGTGTCGTCTGTGCCATAGTAAGTGAGAGCGCCCGTCACGGATGCAGTCGCGCTGCCCGCCAAGGTGACCTGCTTGGCCGAAACATAGCTTTGGATTCCCGTAATGAGGGCACCACCCCCGTTCCCAGCTCCAATGACCACGATCGCTTTCCCGACATCGGCAGAAGTGAATGTTGCAGAACTGGAACGAAAGGTAGCCGCCCCTGCGCTCACCGCCCCATCTCGAAGCGTAACCACATCGCCCTTACCCCCAAAGTCTCGTGGCGTGACCGCATTGGCCGGGGTGTTCATTATTGAGATGAAAGCTCCTATCAGCAGCACAACTGGACCCCAGATCAACTTCTCATTGAAAGACCGTATCATTTGTAATCCTCCCGTCCATCGGGCGCATCCGCGTCGACTAGCTGAGCTTGAAACTGTATTCTTCTCCGCTGGCTGAAACGTCGAATAGCCGGTAGCCAGCGTTGTTAAGTCCTGCAATCGCCCTGCGCGTCTTCTCAACTCCAACTTCTGGCCAACGGTGATGAAACTCAACCAGGATTTGTTCCGGACGAATTCCGCAGGTTAGAGTGTCCGCAAGCACTCCGTACTCCGCGCCTTCAATATCCATCTTAAGCACATCAATGCGCGGATGCCCCAACATGCTCATGATCGTAGCCAGGCGGTAAACCGGGACCTCGATGGCGGGCCACGGAGTCTCCCTCGACAGCAGTGTGTGAGAAACGTGGGCAGGGTTTTTTGGCGGCAGGAAACGGCCCATTCCATCATGATCCGCCACACCATAAGGGTGAAAGACGAACTTCTCGGGTAACACTTGTGACCTTACCCATTGTATCGATCGGGGAGTGGGGTCGAACGCATGCACTTCGAGTCGAAAACGCCGCATCATCTCCAAATCGAAGGAGATCTCTTGCCCCACGCCGATGCTGTAGATTACGCTGGTCTCGGTTAGGCCCTCTGGGCATACGCACCAACACGTGCCTGGATTTCCCAAAGAAATCTTGGGGCATCGCCGCTGTGCGCTCTGCCAAAGATCTTTCCCCCGAAGACCGTCGACTATACGCCGTATTCGACGGTACGCGTTGCGCAGCCTGGTCACGTGGGTCACTATAGATTCTTACGAAACGGGCAAAGTACCAGAGAGGGGATTCAACGCAAAACCCGAGTGGATGCCAACGCCGCGTACAAGCCTTAAACCTTTCTCGAATCGTAAAGCTGAGATCAACACCAGAGCGAGTACGAAATGAATAAAATTATCTGCCACCGTGCCCCTGGCAACCCACTCCAACAGAACAAACACCATTGCAGGCAGCAACGGGTGCGCCTGCTGTCTCCTCAGCGCCCAGTGATTCAACTTCAAAACGCCCAGCGTCAGAAGAGGGAAAAAGCACAGAGTCAGCGGGCCGAAATTTGCATACATTTCCCCCACCGCGGTGGCGTTTAAGCTGGTGGTCACATCAGGCTGATATATCTTCGCTAAGACCAGCGTGAAGTTTTCAGGCTTGTGCGGATAAATACGTCGTGGAATCAATGCCGTGAACGTCCTACTGTAAGTAAGCCCGTCGAGAAACTCATACCTGTTCCCAAAGTCGTTGATGATATGAAGTAACAACATGACACTCATACCCTCGGTCACATTGATCAACGAAGTAACGGTCCGATTGCCATAATCGCTGTCCGTATACGTATCCACGGAATCTTGTATTTTGCTCAAATCATGCCGAACCGAGGACCACACGCTGAATACCAGCACAAGAACCGGAGCAAGTGCCAACATCATGGCGATCATCTTACGCCGTTGCAGCAGCCAGCAGGAGGTAAAGCACGCCAGCAAATAGCTTGCAAAGAAAATTCGGTTGCCCGTCATCACAATGCTGCAGAGGAAGAAGAAGATTATCAACGCGGTAAACCATGGCTTAGTGTCACGATCTTTCAGCCCACAACTGGTATAGAGTGCCGCTGTCCCGGTATAGATGAGTTGATTTGCCAGCGTGATCTGCGCCAACAGTACGTAGGAATCGCCGTACCGCTGGAAGAGATCCTCTCCTCGCTCGTACCAATGGGAAACTAGGAACTGAGCAATGCCTCCGACAAGCCAGATCTGTAGTGCCCAAATTGCCGCGGCAATCGCCATGCAAATCAGCAATGCGCGTTCCAGCTTCTTGCGGGACAGGGAATAGATCGACTTGTCGTCCTGTCTCACGGAGGGGAAAAAAATGTACACTACCAAGCTGCTAGACAGGAGCGAGGCCCAGATCACTAGGTATGGAAGCAGAAACTTGGTATTTGTAAGGTCGACCGTCGCCCAACGATTGTCTACTTGGTACGCCGCTGGCAGCTCAAAACCGCCGTTCAGCGTCATTATGACCAAGGGGCCGAGCACAAAGTAGGCCAGACCGATCATCCACCCAAGAAGCGGCGTCAACCCCGCGGAGTTCCTCAAAACTTTGATCAGCACCTTCGCGTAAACGATCAGGAGTACGGCTAACAAAAGTGTGTAGAGAATTCTCATAGCGTGTTAGGCGCAGGTGCAAAGCTGTTTGGGCTGTGTTTAGGTAAGAACAGCAGAGAGATTCTCCGAGGACGCGACTCTCTCCTCGCTGACAATCGCCCATAGGCGCTCGGCAAGCGACGGATTTACAAGATCCCGATACCGGGCGGAGGCAGCACGTTGCATTTGTGCCACTGTCGCCGGGTGCCTCGCCAGGACCTTCAACACCTGATACAGAGATTCCTCCTGTTCAGCATGATCGTAAAACACCCCGTGCGTGCCATCCTGAATAAAAGTAACTTCGGGTCCGTGTTGTGACATATTGTCATGGGTGACAACCGGCAAGCTAAGCGCCATCATGTGCACCACGCTCAGACCTGCATTTCCCGGATAACAGCCAAGAAAGCAGTTTAGCGAAACCTTGCGAATTTCTCCCTCATCGTACAGTTCTCCATACCAACGAATCGAAGGACTCTCTCCATATTCCTTTTGTAGCTGCGACGCGCACTCACCAGAACCAATAGCGTGCACCGTCAATGCAAGACCATCCTCATCCCGCAGACGCCTCACCACGCGAAATAGGACACCAAGATTACAGTCCCTCCGCATCCTTCCGATAAAGAGGATTCCGCGTTCCTCTCCTGTCCTCTCCTCTGGGGGAACCTTAAGCGATATCGTCATCGAATTGTGAGCGACATGGACCTTCTTGTCGGAGAAACCATGAACGACAAAAGACGTCCGGACGCTCGGTGCATACGCAATGTACGAAGTAACTAGTCGGAGCATGAGGTTGGTCATCAAGCGGTAAAAAACGCCGACCCGAGACCTCTTGTAAAGGCCGTGACCGTGAGCATAGACGCGAACACTGCACAGCCGTGCCCACAAGAGTGTGGTCCAAAAGCTCAAGTAGCGAGGGTTGGCAAATATCACCACGGCATCAGGCTTCTCACGGAAGATATAACCGGCCAATCCTCGCTGAATCATCCCGATCTCGTCGCCAAAAGGTCTTAGGGTCGGAACCTCGAAGAAGCGTATATCGCGAGTTCCGGCAGGGGTCAAGACTCCATAGCCCAATTTGGTGCTTGCGGGCGAAAAACAAAGATCTACATGGCAATAGCGGCTCAATTCCAGATAAACGGGCAGCCGGTAACGAGCAAGAATGGGCTGAATGATGCCGACGCGCTTCATTCCAAGGCCTCCAGCGCCCTATCGCCAGGGATGGAAAGGATTCTCACACCATTTATGGTGGGATGAATTGACAAGAACAGCGCGATCAGCAAAGTTGCCGAGTATACACCTGCAGAAAGTAACATCCCATACACGGCGCCACGCAGGCCGAAGTGGACCACCAGTGGTATGCCCGCCAGAAACGTAGCTACTCCACTCGCGACGTAGCCCCAGAAAACCATATTTGGTTTCTCAATCGACTTCAGTGCTGCATTTGCAGTATTGCCGATCCCCATCACTACGGAGACGAATGCGAGAACAGGCAGAAGAACGGAAGCATCATCGAACCTCCCGCCATAAAGCGCGTGAATCACGGGTCGCCCGGCAACGCATACCAAAGCTGCGAAACTGCCTGTAATAAGGACATTGGCGATGCCGTAAGTCTTCCAGAGGGAAATGAGCGGACCAGTGTGTCTCGCAGCATAGCGAAACGCCATCATGGGCAGGACCAGAGTGCCCATGGCGATAAACAGTTGATCCACAGGTGCCACGACCAAATACATTGCACGCAAGTTAGCCACCTGTGCCGCGGAGAGAATGCCGCCAACTAGCCAATAGAATGCCTGAGTTGTGAACTGGAAGACCAACCCAGTAACTAGAACCCACCGGCAGTACTTCCAGTGCTCTCTCCAGTACTTGGGTTCAAGTTCTGTAAAGCTCGGGCCGCCGCTACTTCCAGGCAAGCCGCGGAGAAGAGACAACCCCGCACAAACCCACGAGAAACCGACGATCAGGAAGGTCGTTAAACCGCTCAAATCTCCCATGCGCATGAAAAGGAATAGTAATATCGCCAGCACCGTAAAGAAAACAAGAGAGAACCTGGCCGCCAGGTCGGGCCGGCGTCTGATGTAGAGCGTCTGGCGCACAAACATCGCACTCAAGAGGAGCCCGCAAGTCAGCGCCATACCCAGTAGGGAGCGCGACGCAAGGGCAGGAGCAATCCACGCGACGATCCGCCAGATTAGTAAAACCACCGAGGTAAACAGCAAACAAAGCACAACATTGCTGCGCCACATCAATCTTTCGTATTGAGAGAAATGACGGTTATAACGTCCTGCCCCGTAGATCGTATATGTCTCCAGGATGGCGGCGTTATGCAAGCCAGCCAAGAAAGTGAAGGCCGAGTATGAAAGCGCGAAGAGCCCGTATTCTTCTTTACTCTGTGTACGAGCTAGCGCGACGTTGACAAGAAACATGCCGCCAGATGAAAGCGCCTGGTCGGTGATACTGAACCCAATTTGGCCGAGTCGATGCCGAGAGATCCGCGAACCAAGCCACCGTTCGATTCGACCTCCCTTTGCTATCGCCGGTTGCGAGGAAGGTCTGGGCTCATCTAAGGAAGGTCGAACAATCATTCGAAACTCGCCGAGTTAGGGTTACCCATCACGCGGATTCCAAGCGTTGTCAGCGCACCGCCAGACTCACGCCCTATCAGGGAATGGTCGAGTTGAGGGACAGAACAGGGCAAAACCGCACCAACATTTGCCTACCGTAGACTGTCGGTGGTTACCCCAACACCGGCAGGCGCCCTTTGCGTCCGTAGGCTTGGTGCCGCGTTTCCCCGTAGTCCTCCTTCTTGGGTTTATGCGCGCAGACCAAAACATGGGCTGAAAGACCCGCGAGATTGAACCGGCTGACCACCCACTCGTAACAGAGAAACGCCACCGCCAGTGGCAAGAAAAAATTGAAGTAACCAGCCTGTGAGTACGAGACTCTCACGTCTACCGGGGCGAACCCCTGCGACTCAAGTAGCCGCCGGAACGAACCAGGCGAGCAGTACTCGTAATAGGCTGGAAAAATTCCGTAATCTCTGCCTTTGTCCTTTAACGCATAGCCTAGCTGGCGGGCTACGGAGACCGGAAGCGCGCGATTGATCAGGCTGAACGGGGCACATTTATTGGGAAAAAGAGTGATGAAGACTCCACCCGGCTTCAGGACGCGATAAGCCTCCTGGACAAAACGCTCGACACCTTGCAAATGCTCCAATACATATCGCGAGGCGACAATGTCGGAAGAATTGTCAGACAATGGAATTTGCTGAGTAACATCTCCGACTCTGCGATCGGAAACATCGCGGTTCTTTTCGAGTTCGGAGGCGGATATGTCAATTGCAACAATGGGACAGCCCGGACACTCGGTAGCAAACGCGCACCTTGCCCCTCCGCCGACATCCACGATAGCGCGGCCGCCCGCGGCGAATCGTCCGACTACCTTCGGATAGTCTCCAGACACAGAGTCCCGAGTATGTGAAAAGTGCGGCCGCACCTGCTGATAGAGACGGCGATTGATGTCTACGATCCGCATGGCAATTGCCCACACGCCATAACACGAAACCTGGTGATTCTCACCGGGCTACAAAAACAATTATTTGCAAAACCGTCGAGCAACAAATACACGACGGCAGGTTTGGTGTTTTCAACCACCATTAGACGGGTTTCTCGGCTGAACTCTCTGAGCGATTCGAACCCACACGTCGTGTGTCATCGCCTGGAATCGCGAACCGTTGGGCGTACTCCAGGGCATCTTTGCATTGACCGATTCCAATACTTCAAGCGCCAGAACCTTGCCCGGGTCGCTTGCATCGGTTCTTTGCCAGCGAGAGCGTGCAAGCACCCAATAACTTCCCCCAAGGCCAGCAAGAAAGGTACACAACGCAATTACGAGAAGCCGGGGAGGGAAGGACTTGGTTTCGGGCACGACGGCGGCGTCCAGGACTTTCACACTCGGAGTATCCCGGACCTCCTCGACCTTGGCCATCTCGTACTGTGAGGTCAATGTCTCGTAAACAGCTTCTTCAATCTTTACGTTGCGATAAAAATCATAATAGGAGACCCCGAGGACCGGAAGTTGGCGGATGGAAGGATAGAATTCTCCGGGCTGGACCGACTTCCCAGGTCCGCCGCCTCCAAGCTTTTCCAGTTGGGAGCGTAGCTCTGCAATGGTACTCTTCGCGGACAGCACGCGCGGGTTGTTGTCTGTATAAATCTGCTGTAACCCCTTCAAGTCCGACTCCATTGCAATCAGCTGTCCCTGGACAGAAGCAGCCGCTTCCACCATCGCTTTTCCTTGCTCCTCAATGTCGATCGCCGTGTTCTTACTGGCGAACTGGCTGAACGCTACTGACGCATTACTCAGCTCGAGCTTGACTTCCCGGAGTCGCTGCTCAAGAAACACTCGCTCGCGATGAGAGGCCGAGGTAGAAACCTCCGCTGACAGGCGGTCCAGTTCCTCTACATAAGATTGTGCCATCGCAGCGGCACGCCGCGGGTCCTTATCGGTAACATCGACGGTGATGATCCCGCTCTTGCGATCCTCCGAGATATCGGTTTTGCTTGCCAATTCCTTCCGAGCATCCTCCCTGAACTTTGAGTGGTACACGTTGAGGAGATCGAAACGGTCAATCAACCTGTCCGCAACTGTCCGGCTATTCAGAATGCCGACAAATTCCGCACCAGTATTCTTGAGACCCAAGAGGTCTCCCGCAATCGCTCCCAATCCGCTGCCACCTCCTCCACCACCTCCGCCTAATCCGCCGGCTCCCCCTCCTGCTCCTCCTGCCATCATGGCGGCCATCATACCCAGACCTGAGCCCCCTGCGGGATCTGGGGGCATCAGTTGCACGGTGGACTCATAATGCTTCGGAATCAAGAACGCTAGCAACAGGCCTAGCACCATCCCCACGGTTATTGTCTTCCCGAGCAAACGGCGCTCTTCCCAGAGAAGGCGCAGACGTTCAACAGACTTGCTGTTTGGAACAACGACCTCGTCCGGGCGCGCGACCTCGTCTTGTGTTTGCAAAGCCATATCGTCTTCGCTTTGCTGTGTTTGAGCCAGCATTGATATGTCTCTCATTTTCCCAGCCGCCAATTTGGATAAAACGATAGCTGAAGTGACGCAGTGAAGTTCGATTGTGCAGTGGGCGACAGCACCGGGAACTTCCACTGCTCATCCTGAAGAAGCCCGGAAACGGAAATGGTGCGCCCGACGACGAATTCACTCCGCAGGGAATAGTCAACCAGCCGGCCGCCACCAATAAATGCAGGAGACACGGTTTGCAGCCGATAGCCCGCCTGCAGCTTATTACGCGGAGAAAACGAATAGGTCAACCAACCTTGTGCGCCCCGGCCCTCCCGGCCTATCCAACTCCCCATCAAAGTGCCGTCATTGACATAGCCCGAGCGATACCGATCACCATTGTAGTAAATGGTGCCCCGCAGGACGTGGTTTCGAGACTCGTTTATTCCCTCGGCACGAAACTCCATCTTGGGGACTTTCGGAATCTGTGGCACGTAGATGCCAGGGTTAACGTTAGCACGGGTGGAACCGATGGGTGAAATTTCATCCCATACCATGGAGTCCAAGTAAAGCGTCAACCAATTCCTTAGGCCTGGTATGCGGTAAGTAAAATCGGCGGCCGAGACCCGCTTACCGGGATTTTTCACCAAGTTTGGCGTGTGTACGAAGTAGGTATCAAAGAACGTGCCAAATGTAATGGGTAAGCCCGGCCCTCCGAACATGGTTGTGATTCCCATCCCAAATTCAAAATTGGGAGTGGGCTGAAAGCTGATCTTTTCGCCGTGCATGAATGGTTGTGGCGAAATGTTCGGGCCAACGATGCCGGGGAAGCCCGGAAAAGATTTGCAACTTGTCGCGACGCATTCTTCCCAGTGTTGCCCGGAGAGTTGCCCAATGAAGAACTCCGTGCGGAAATGGCCGAGCAAGCGGGACAAACCCGGTATCTCATGCGGCATGACATCGTCAATTTTAACCATCGGAAACGGAGCCGAATTGTCGCTCATCAATAGCGGCCCCGACTCCCCGGGGCCGAGCCACACACTTTGGACTCCAACAGAAATCTGGACGTTGTTGATGTTGATCGAAGCCATGCTATTGAGCAGATTGAATTGGTTCGCCTCGCTGGTTCCGTTTGCCAGAAGCGGATTTCGATCGGCCGCGGCGATCGCCGCCAAGACCTGGGGCGAACTGGTTGGCATGGCGGGCGCGTGCTGATATTCACCCTGAAAGGAAAAGGCGACTGGTCCCAGCTCGGCGTCGGCAGTCATTCCCGTTATGTTATTAAATCCGGTCCAGTAGGGCCTGCCATAATCATTGATCACGGTTTGCCCGAAGTGAAATGCGTCACGGAGAGGTGTGCCAGAAATTCCCATCGATCGCGTGTACAAGGACTCCACGCGCGCCCCGACATTGGATGCACCGTTCAGCCTGCCGATCTCGGGCGTGAACTCTTGGACCAAGGCTCTATACAGTCTGCCCGCTTCGCCCTCAGCGATTCCCCTGTCTGGAAGTTTGTCGCCCGCGTCGTCCAAGAGACGAGCGCACTGCATTCGCGTCCAGGGGCGCATACCAAGAACCGCTGACCGCAGGTAACCCACGGCAATCAGACGTTCAAGCCCGGGATATATCCAACTGTCTAGCGGAACGTAGGGGGAGGCCATGTAATTCGGATTATGAGTCTTCTCTCCTGTCCTCTCGTCACGCAGGCTTCCCCATCCAGATCCGCCGACTTCGGGGTCGTGATGTGCCCGGTAGACCTGACGTCCGAAATACCAGCCCAATGCGCTGCCGACAATCACATCCGAGGGAAAGTGTTGCTGGGCCGTCACGCGTGTCACCGTGATGGCGGAAGCCAACCCATAGGCAGCAGTCTGGCTCAACCAACCGGGGTATTCGTGCGCCCAGACACTCGCGATCGACCACGCGATGGCGGAATGTTCGGAAGGAAAAGAGGCGCCCCCCTGAAAAAAATTCCCGTGCTCATTGCCATCCAGAGGACGCTGCCGTTGGGTGATCGCCTTCAACAAGTACGCGACCGCGGTGCCATTAATGGCAGCTTCTCCGCTGAGCAACCCGGCTTCCTGCAAGTGATCGTCATGGGTCATATGGCCGAGAATGAAGGAGGTGCCTCCTAACCCAATCATGGAGTACAGACCATAGTCCGAGACGTGCAGACTGGTTTGCATATGGCTTGGATTTACCTGCTTCGCCCACCAACTGTCGCTGGCAATGAAAGCACTAAGAACAGCAGCCGAGGGTGCAATCCACTTCAGGTCCTGAACCTGCAAGCGGGTGGGTGCCGTCCAGAATTCCTTCTGGTCGCCTGCAAGATGCTTAACAAGGGGCCGAAACAGGCGGTTCTCAGGGTCCTCGCCCGGCTGCAGCCAACCCCTATTCTCCTGGACTAAAACTGGGCGAACTGGATCTACTCGCGGAGCCACACTCTTGTCGGGATTGGTCGCAGCACCACTATCTTGTGTCTGGCCAGCCAAAGTCAGGGGACTAAGTAACACAAAGACCAGGAAAAAACATTCCATCACAGAGAGCATCCGACCCCGAATCTTAGAACCTAGCGAAATAATAGGTCGCGACGCCCGAAGAAGCCGCAAGTTGGGCCACTTGTAATACTGTCTTGAACTTGGTGCCGAAAGAATAGGTTTGCTCAGGCACAACTATCATGTCACCCGGCAGTAGCTCCGCGCTTTGGACGCCTCCACCAAACATTCCCCCAGACCCGCCCACGACGGAACCATCCGCTCGAACCACGAATGTATTCGGTTTGTCCGCCAGATTCGTCGGTCCGCCTGCCTGCTTCAGGTACCAGCCGGCGCTTCTGCCTGGCTTGTAGGTAATGGCAGTCGGGTTGTAGACCGCACCATCCACCAGGACGATCCCGGGCCTTTTGGGAATAACTATCACGTCCCCAGCGCGCACCTGAATGTCGGCTGGCGTATTGGCCCAGCGCTTGACATCGGAAGAGATGTGGATAACCAGGCGCCCCACAGGCGGAGTGTTTTGCAACTGCTCAATGATCTTCTGATACTGAAGGACCGCTGCTTTCGCTTGGACCTGTTGATCTAAGTCAGCTCCCGGGGGAGGCTTCACGAGCCCTACCTCAGCCTGGACTCGTTGGAGTAAGTCGGCCCGATTCTTCTCCTCCAATTCTCGGACCTGGACCCGCCCAAACACCGCCCCGTAGGGATAAGCGTTGGGCAGAAACCCGCCGGCGCGAGCGATGATGGAACTAAGATGCTCCCCAGGCTGGATACCGTAACCACCCGGATGCGCGACCTCGCCTTTGACCTGGATGACCGCACCCAGATCCCCCCAGCCAGACAACTGACGAATGGTGAGAACGTCGCCATCGTGCAATCGAACGTCTGTATCGGGCTCGCCTGCAAGAGCGTTACCAATTTGCACGGTCTGATGGTCTGAGACCACCTTACTTCCGTGTTCGACCATGTAACTTGTGAGGTCTGCTTCCTGTGTATAAGCGCCACGTTTGAGGCCGCCGGCAAACTCAACCAATTCGGCAGCAGTCATTCCCGCGCCTAAGGGATACTTGCCCGGACGCCCGACCTCGCCCTCAATGGTCACCGTTGCTGGATCAACTTTGTTCAGATCGCGGTGGACGAAGACGCGGTCCTTCGGGGCGAGAAGGATATTGTCCTTGGGGTCGCCATCCATCGCCCGACGCAGGTTGACGCCGAAGACCCGGAGTTTTCCGTCTTCGGTTTTGCGGAAGACCTGGGCATCCCCGATCAAGGCGTCCGAGGTCGTTCCTCCCGCCAGATAAATAGCATCAAGCAGATAGGCCGTGCCATTGGTGATGTGATCGCCTGGGTCTCTCACCTCTCCGGTTACCGTGATGACCGGGGCGTCCTCGAAATCGAAGCGCCCGAACACCCGCACGGTATCAAAGGGTTGCAGAATCAACTCCTGGTCCTTCCCGTCAAGAGCATCTCCGAGGTTGAAGGCCAAGACTTCTGGAGTGTTATCTGGATTCTTGAGACGAATAATCTCGGCGTGCTGCTTGTAAGGCTCGGGCAAGAGATCTTTGTAGGATTTGATCAAGTCTGTGACTTTCATGCCGTCGCGATATGCAAATTTCCCTGGCCGGAAAACGTGACCTTCCAGATAGACGGTCTTATCGGCGTAGGGCAAGATGGGGGAAACCTTGATCTTGTCACCCTCCTGGATCTGGAAATCCTGCAGCGCTTTGGTCACGTCCACGGCACTGTTATTTTCCGGAATGTCGAGGCGCAACATGGTGCGGGTGTCGTGCTCAACCAGACGCTCCACATCGACGTGTCGAAGAGTACCGGAGGGCAGCACACCGCCAGCCAACTCCAACACTTCAGCCAGGCTCTTTTCCTGGTTCAGTTCGTAAATCGCCGGACGGCGAACCATGCCCTCAATAGTGACCTGAGAACGCAGCGGAGTAACCAGAATGGTGTCACCCGCTTCCAGCCTGTGCATTCCCGTGGGAACACCGTGCAACAGCAGGTTGTACACATCGACGGTTTCGATTAGTTCCTGGCCACGATAGTGCTTGAAAACGCGCAAGCTGCCGGTCGACGTCGGTCCTCCTGCTTGGTAAACAGCATTCAACGGCGTGGATAAGGCCAGTACATCATACGGTCCCGGATGTTCCACATCACCGACAACATAAACCCGGACGCTGCGGACGCGGGCCAAGGAAATGTCCACTTGTACATTGCGATATTGTGTATGCATCGCCGTCTGAACCACTTGCTGCGCTTCACCCAGAGTCTTACCTGAGACTTGTATCCCTCCAGCCTCGGGCAAAACGAGCCGACCTGTGCGATCCACGGCTCTGGTCAAGTGATCGGAAAGACTGCCAGTGAAATCCACATTCAAGTCATCCCCCGGCCCGAGGACATACTCAGGCCCGACCGGCATGTCCATCGGAAGATCATCAAAATTCCCGGTTCCGTTTTCAAACAGGTCAATACCAAAGCGATCGAGGATTGGCGAACGGCGGGCGTATTGCTGATAGAGATCGTAAAGGGAAGGAACGTCGGCGTAGGGATTGGGCCTATGATTGATTGGAGGCTGACGGTCGATGTCGAGCGGCGAAAACTGAGGCGGATTGCTCGAAGAGGGCCCCGGAAGACCAGAAGAAAAATTTGAGCCCGTATTCAGGCTAGCCTGCTGTGTTAAGGAAGTAGGCGCTCCAAACGGGCTGGAAACTCCACCCACCGCGCCTAATCCGGACAGTTGCCCGCTGAAAAGCGATGATAGGCCAAAGTTCCCGCCGCCCATGCCGCCCGCTCCGGACTGCCCCCCAAAAAGCGAACTTCGACCGCCCATGGCAGACTTGCCAAAACCGCCGCCAGAGCTGC
>Ga0207048_10280_pt1 | contig 16254 bp, 12 predicted proteins | sample Alteio_BWMinCont_65_FD_153301 | JGI IMG/M metagenome (GOLD analysis project Ga0207048, IMG submission 153301) | Enriched cells from forest soil in Barre Woods Harvard Forest LTER site, Petersham, Massachusetts, United States -... | ecosystem: Environmental > Terrestrial > Soil > Temperate forest >...
AATAGACGCGGGAGGGGGTTGCTTGACTGGTTCCCCGTGCTCAGATTGGTGGAGAGGATCCCGGTTAGCAGCGGCAGAAGCAGGAGGTTGTTATTGATGTCCCCGGAGAGACTGGGATAGGGTTGAGCAGATTTAAAAGGGGTGCCCCACATCTAGATTTTGAGATGTGGGATATCGGTAAGGCGTCGCTCACGAGGATGGCCTTGTGCAGGCAGCGATTCATCAATAATTTACTGAAGCAATTCCCCAACAATTTTTGGTGCAGCTTCAAGCGCGGCGTTGAGCTGGGATATATCTTTCCCACCCGCTTCCGCAAGATCCGGTTTGCCACCACCCGCACCACCAACGAGTTTGGCGATGGCTCCGGCAATCTTTCCTGCATGGGCGCGCTTGAGCAGATCGGCGGTAACTCCAGCGATGATGGCGACCTTGCCTTCGTCCTGCGCGGAGCCGAGGATGACGATGCCGGAACCGAGCTTGTTGCGAAGATTGTCCACCAGCGTGCGAAGCTGCCCGCGATCAAGCCCATCGGCACGATGCGCGAGCACTTTGATGCCCTTGACCTCAACGGCATTGGCCATAGCATCGTCGAGCGATGAGGCTGCGGACTTCATGCGCATCTCATCCAATTCACGGCGCAACCGCTTGAGTTCCTCTTCCTGCGAGGCAAAGCGCGAACGAAGGGCCTCCGCAGGGGAATCGCTGGCTGAGCCGAGTTGCGTTGCCATTTGCGCGACCTCAAAATCGCGTCGGAATTCGCCCAGCGCGCCCATTCCGCTGATGGCCTCTACGCGACGAACGCCAGAGGAGACTGCGCTTTCGCCAACCAGCTTGAGTAGGCCAATTTCTCCAGTGGCGAGTGTGTGTATGCCGCCGCATAGCTCGGTCGAAAAATCTCCAACCTTTACGACGCGAACTTTGTCGCCGTACTTTTCTCCGAAGAGCGCCATCGCATGGTATTCATTCACGGCAACATCAATGGGAACATCAACAATAGTCTGGACGGCAGTATTCGCGAGAATCTCTTTATTGACGATGCTTTCAATCTGCTCCAGTTCTTCCTGGTCAACCTGCGCGAAGTGTGAGAAGTCGAAGCGGAGGCGTGTATTGTCCACCAGCGAGCCGGCCTGTTTTACATGCTTACCCAGAACCTCGCGCAACGCCGCGTGCAGCAGATGCGTTCCCGTGTGATTACGGCGAGTGGCATTGCGGTAATCCGCATCTACAATAGCCATTACAGTATCACCGGCTTGAATCGAGTTAGACCCTATTGCGTTTGGCCTTGGTCTAATTTGTATAACGTTGACACCTCTAACAGGGGCTTCGCATCCCAAGACATCAGCTAATACCTGGTTGCCATCCGGAGTCAGCAAAAGTCCTTTGTCGCCAACTTGACCTCCAGAAGTTGCATAAAACGGAGACTGCTCCAGCACAGCGTAGAAAGTTTCCGGATAGAATGCCGATGGTCTTAACTGTCGAATCGGTTTTCCTGTTAAAGGCCCTTTAGAACCTGAATCATGGCCAATGTAGACTATCCTTGTTTTTGCTTTCAATGTTTCATATCCAATAAATGATAAGTGAGGAAGTTCCCTAGCAGCGAGAACTACTCCAGGGCTTTGCTCATATGGGCTGCGACCCTCTGCAAGTGACTGAATATATATATCGGCGACTTGTTTCGTTGCACCCTTCCATGACGCTTTCGCACGCTTTCTTTCCTCCAAAAGTGCTTCTTGAAATCCCTTGTCATCGAAATCAACGCCTGCATCTCGTGCCGCATCAACCATAAAATCAAGAGGCATTCCAAAGGTTTCATAAAGCGCGAAGGCTACTGTGCCATCAAGTACGGCTCTATATTTTCCCCGTAGCTTAAAGTCTGTAGCACGTAATAAGTACTCAGATAATGATCGGTATTTTTCAACGTATGATGCGTTTTCATATTGCGGTTCTGTGTGCAATCCCTTCGAATAGTCTGCGAGGTAAAGCGGCTCTAGATTCAGCGTGTCAGACTTCTCCGTAAACTCAATCGCCTTCTGTATTGTAAGCTCGATGGCTTCATTCAGCTTTACTAGACCAATCTTCAAAACGCGGTCAAACTGCCGCTCTTCTGCTTCGATGACTTTTGCGATTTGATCAGCAGAGTCATTGAGTTCAGGATAAGCATCCTGCATCTCATCGCGCACGGCATAAACCATCTCGCGCATAAAGGGCTGCTCTTGCCCGAGCAAACGGCCATGACGAATTCCGCGACGGAGAATCTTGCGCAGTACATAGCCACGGCCCTCATTCGAAGGCAACACCCCATCATTAATAAGGAAGGTGGCCGCGCGGGCGTGATCTGAAATAATCCGCAGCGAGGCGTTTTCGACTCCGGCCGTACTTCCCGTCAACTCTGCCGCGCGTTTGATGAGCGGCGTAAACAAATCCGTCTCGAAGTTAGATAGCTTGCCTTGCACCACAGCGGCCAAGCGCTCCAAACCTGCGCCTGTGTCGATAGAAGGCTTGGGAAGCGGTGTCAGCGTATAGGTTGTCTGCTTGGTCGTCGGGTCGGTTGTGGCCGAGCGGTCAAACTGCATGAAGACCAGATTCCAAATCTCGACATACCGCTGGTCATCCTCGCCAAAGGGTTTATCTTCGCCTGTCTCGCTGGCCTCCAGGCCCAGGTCGAAGAAAATCTCCGAGCAAGGTCCGCAAGGGCCAGTCTCGCCCATCTGCCAAAAATTATCTTTCATGCCGAAGGCCTTGATGCGTTCCTTGGGCACTCCCACATTCATCCAGAACTGCGCGGCCTCGTCATCGCGCGGCACATCGGCGTTGCCTTCAAAAATGGTGACGTAGAGGCGGTCTTTCGGGATCGCGAGCCACTCGTCGCTTGTAATCAGTTCCCAGGCATAGGCAATCGCGTCCTGCTTGAAGTAGTCACCAAAGCTAAAGTTGCCGAGCATCTCAAAAAAGGTATGATGGCGCCGCGTAAAGCCGACATTTTCGAGATCGTTGTGCTTGCCGCCCGCGCGAACGCACTTCTGAGAGGTGGTCGCACGCGAGTATTCGCGCTTCTCCACCCCCAGAAAAACATCCTTGAACTGGTTCATTCCAGCGTTGGTGAAGAGCAGCGTCGGGTCATTGGCTGGCACCAGCGAGGAGCTGTGTACACGGCGATGCCCCTTGGACTCAAAAAAGCTGAGGAAGAGCTCGCGAATCTCGGAACCTGTTTTAGATTGCATGGCTAATTTAGTTTACTGGAGGGCGTGGATTTCTGTTTCTACACGCCTTCAGATTCTTCAGGATGCCCCACCGCTTCCTCTTCATACGATTCAATCGCAGCAAGGTCCTCCTCTGGTACATTCCAGTTCCGCAGGATTTTATAGATGACGGTCGAGGAGTAACCGCCGCGAATCATCAGGCGAAGAATGCGGGCGGTTTGCTTTTTTGCATCCGAGCCTTCCGGCTGCTTGATGCGCTTGCGAGCTAGAAACTGACGCGCAAGCTGCTCTTCGTCTATCTCTCCGTAGCCGTTTTCCAGCGTCTTTGCGATTACCTCGCCGTGAACGCCCTTCTGCATCAAATCCTGACGGACTCTGCGCTGGCCGAACTTATCGTTTTCCAGGCGCAGACGGGTGTAGCTGGCGGCAAACTCATCGTCGTTCAGATAGCCATTCTCTTTGAGCTTGATAAGGATGGCCTCAATGGCGGCCTGACCCAGTTCGCCCTCTTCCGCGCGAGTTTTTAGCTGGCGCTTCATCTGCGTCACGGACATCATGCGCCGTCCCAGGGAGGCGAGTGCGTACTCATAAAGTGCGGGTGCGGCCAGAGGCTTACGCTTGCCGGGTTTGCGGCCAAATGCCATATTCCTACTTCTTCAAACACATAAAAAGTGATAACGAGCGAGGGAGCAAATCTTCTGGATTCGTAAGAAAATAACAGCCTAAGTGTAACGCGAAAGCAAGGCAGTAAAGCCGGTAGAGACTCGGTTGGAATTCCAAACAGTTAAATTTCTACCACCGCAAACATACCTTAGAAGTAGAGATACCGGCGCCAGCGCGGGTCCTGATGGCCTATCATGCGCATAATATGGCGGCTGGTGTGCAGGCTGAAGGGACGCGGCTCTTTCAGCAACTTCATGTCGTTCAACTCGGCCAGCAGACGATTGCCCTTGCGGCGATTGCAGCTATGGCAGCAGGCGACAAGATTTTCCCACGTTGAAAGGCCTCCACGCGAACGAGGCAACACATGGTCGAGCGTCAGTTCACCCGCAGGCAGAATCACAGAGCAGTATTGGCAGGTATTGCGGTCGCGCAGCAGGATATTTTTACGCGAGAGGGCGCGCGTCTGGTGCGGAATACGGCGATATTCCAGCAGTCGAATCACTGAGGGCATGGCCATGCGTACCCGCGCGGCATGGAGCGTGGCACCCTGTTCTTCTTCAGTTTTGGCGACACCCTTGAGCACCAGCACCAACGCGCGGCGAGCGCCACAGATGTTAATCGGCTCATAGGACGCATTCAAAACCAGTACCGGCGTTGTCATCAGACCGATGGTGACTGGGCGCTGTTCCTCAATCGGCAACGCGGCCATCTTGGCCAGGGACTTCTGCTTTCTTGCGTGGATCATAGCTTTTCCAAGTGACATCTCTTCCCCCGTTAAAAGATGGTTGGCGTGCAATGAACTGCAATTCTTGCTACCCGCTTTGCATTGCTGCCGTTGCTCAGTACACTGCCGCTGCTTCTTGCCATTCTTCCCATTGCGCGGTCATTTCGTGCTGCGCACGGCTCAGTGTGACGACGCGAACCGAGAGCGCCCCCGCTTTTAACAGAGCCTCTGAACAGGCGCGCGCCGTGGCCCCTGTGGTGTAAATATCGTCGACCAGCAAAATATGTCGCTCCCGAACTGCTTGCGGTTTGGGAACAAAAAAAGCGCCGCGTAAATTGCGGCGCCGTTCGGCGGGCGAGAGACCAGCCTGGCTCTCCGTGGCACGGACCCGACTAAGCATTCGTTCAGACAAATGGATTTGATGGCCAGGAAATAATTTCCTTAAAGGTCGAATGGCTCCAGCAGAGAGTAAGGCCGCCTGATTAAATCCGCGAGAACGTTCCTTGCCCGCAAACAGCGGTACAGATGTGACTGTGAACTCCTGTGGAAGATTGTCCAGCAACTGAGTTGCCTGTGCTACTTGTCGACCAAGTGTATGGGCCAGGGCGAGCAGCCCGTCGTATTTAAGCAGATGGACCAGCTCCCGAGCACGTCCCTGATAGAGGTTCCACGCAACAGCCTGCGTAAAAGGAGGGGGAACCAGGCGACAGGGATCGCAGAAAGTTTCGCTCTCGCCTTCATAGGCAAGTGCCTCCCCGCAACGTGGGCAAAGATTTTGAGATTGCAAGGGGGTTTCGCGGCAGGAATCACAAACGGGAACGCGGGAAAGGCGCAGCAAAGAGGTGCCGCAGAGACGGCAATCAGCAGGAAGCAGGGCACAAGCCAAGGCATCCAGCGGACTTCGCAGTACACGAGCGACAGCGCGCCATGCTGCGGTTTCCGATGGTGCCAGATTCCGGGCTGCGCTCAAACGATCGCTGCGGAAGACTGACCTCGCATCGAGCAGGCCAGTCAATCAGCCTGCTGTTGAGAACAGTATACGCATAAATCCTTAAAATTCCCGTTCTTCCGCCTTGCAAGCGAGTTGCACAGTCTAAATGTACGGGGCTGTCGGTACTGGAGTTCTGCAACAATAGCTTGAGTCCCCGTATATTTGGGGCAGTCGGAGCAGCGGCCACAGCCATCCTCGCTATGGAGCAGAAATATGTCAGCAAGACCTGTCCTCTCAGCCGAGCAAGTCACAAGCAGTAAAATTTCTCCCGGCCAGATTAAAGCTGAGTTGCAGGCCTTCCTTGCTCCCGATCGTATTCTGATTCGTCCCATTGACCGTATCGCTTTTGCCTCCGATGCCAGTCTTTACCGCCTGATTCCGCGCGCAGTTGTACAGCCCATCAACACAGAAGAAGTCCGCCAGCTCTTTCGCTATAGCAACCGGAGCAGGATTCCTCTCACCTTTCGCAGTGGTGGAACCAGCCTTTGCGGCCAAGCCATTACGGACGGAATCCTGGTAGATGTTGGTCGTTATTTACGGGGCGCAAAGGTAGAAGATCAGGGCCGAAAAATTCGTGTTCAGCCAGGGATTATCGGGCAAAAGGCCAATCAGATGCTTCAGCTTTACGCGCGCAAAATTGGCCCTGATCCAGCCTCCATTGCGGCAGCGCGTTTGGGTGGAATCCTCTCTAACAACGCCAGCGGAATGTGTTGTGGCGTCACACAGAATGCCTATCACACGCTCCATTCCATGACTTTCCTGCTCTCCTCCGGTACTGAGATTAATACTGCAGTTCCAGATGCAAACGAGCTTTTCAGACAGCAGGAGCCGGAGCTTGCGGCGGGGTTGCTGGAACTCAAACACCAACTCGAATCGAATGCAGAACTAGCCGCGCGCATTCGCTCTAAGTACCGGATGAAGAACACGACGGGCTATTCGCTGAATGCGTTTCTTGATTATGAAACACCGGTAGAAATCTTCAGTCACCTGCTGATTGGGGCCGAGGGAACGCTCGCCTTCATCGCCGAGGCCGTGCTTGATACGGTGCCCGATTTGCCAGTCAAATACACAGGGCTGCTTCTCTTTCCTGATCTGTACGCAGCCTGTGCCGCCATTGAACCCCTGCGAAATGCAGGAGCAGCAGCGTTGGAGTTGATAGACCGTGCAGCGCTGCGTTCGGTTGAAGACAAACCAGGCATCCCGCCTGAGTTCAAACAACTACCCGAAAGCGCAGCAGCTTTGCTTGTAGAATTCCAGAGCGCGAACGCAAATGCTGTCAAGGAAAACGCCGCGCGTGCAGAGGCAGCAGTTGTTGGCCTCAACCTGCTACAGGCAGCACAATTTACAGACGATCCCATTAAGCAGCAGCACCTCTGGCACATTCGCAAAGGGCTTTTCCCCTCAGTAGGCGCCGTCCGTGCCAGCGGAACGACCGTCATCATTGAGGACGTTGTCTTTCCAGTTCATAATCTTGCCGATGCAGCGGTTGATCTTACACGGCTCTTCCTTAAACATGATTATCCCAATGCCATCCTCTTCGGCCACGCGAAGGACGGCAACCTGCACTTCGTTATCACGCAGGGCTTCAACACCGAGCGGGAGACCACGCAGTACCGTGACTTTATTCAAGATGTGGTTGATCTTGTTGTGCACAAATACGATGGTGCACTCAAGGCCGAGCATGGAACCGGTCGCAACATGGCTCCCTTTGTCGAGACGGAATGGGGCGCTGACGGCTACGCAGTGATGCAGCGGCTTAAGACACTTGCCGATCCAGAAAACCTGCTCAACCCAGGCGTAATTCTCAACCCTGATCCCGAAGCTCATCTGGCCAATCTCAAGCGGATGCCGGTAGTCGAATCAGAGGTAGACAAGTGCATAGAGTGCGGCTATTGCGAACCCAAGTGTCCTAGCCGCGACCTCACGCTGACGCCGCGCCAACGCATCGTGGTTCGTCGAGAGCTTGAGCGGCTCAAGGATTCCCGTGCAGACAAGGAAATCTACGATGCGCTCAATAAGGATTTCCCTTATATGGCGCTCGATACCTGCGCTGTCGATGGGCTTTGCGCTACAGATTGTCCGGTCGGCATTGATACCGGAACGTTGACCAAGCGCTTCCGCCAGTTACGCCACACCGCGATTGCCAATAACATTGCCGTACTTATCGCAAAGAATATGAAGCTGACGGAGTTTGGCGCCCGTCTCGCTCTGGGGATGGGACATCTTGCGCAGCGGGTCTTTGGACTCTGGTTTATGAAGGGCGTCACCGGCCTGCTCGACAAACTCACCCGCGTAATCATGGATGAGCCGTTCTGGAAGTGGTCTGCGGAAATGCCTCGACCGCGCAAGGGGGCACTGCCTGTGCGGCCCGGCCTGTATGCGGAGGCTGTCTACTTTCCGGCCTGTATCTCGCGCATTATGGGCGCGCTTCCCGGCGAACCGGAAGAAACCAGCGTCATGCAGGCTTTGCTCAACATTGCTGATCGCTCTGGCGTGGTCCTTTCAATCCCTGCGGAGGTCAAGGGAAACTGCTGCGGCGTTCCATTCTCCTCCAAGGGCTTTGGAGCAGCGCATGACCTCACAGTGAACCATACGATTGAGAATCTCTTTCGTTGGTCACAAGGTGGAAGATTGCCGATCGTTGTTGACACCAGCCCCTGTACCTACGGATTCAAGACTGCTCGTCCACATCTAACTGCGGAAAATCAAGTGAAGTTCGATCAACTCACCATTTTTGATTCCGTTGAATTCGCGCATGACGTTCTTTTGCAGCGCCTGCAAATTCATCGCAAAGTCCACTCGGTAGCGCTGCATCCTGTCTGCTCGGCGGTCAAGATGGCCATCACTCATAAGCTGGTGCAGATAGCCACGTCATGCAGCGAGAATGTTCTGGTTCCGCAAGAGGCAGGCTGCTGCGCTTTTGCAGGCGATCGTGGGTTTCTTTTTCCTGAGTTAACAGCCTCCGCAACCAATCCAGAGGCCGTAGAGGTAAGCGCCAGCGATCAGCAGGGGTACTATTCCAGCAGCCGAACCTGCGAGATAGGTATGACTCGCGCTACGGGCAAGGTCTACCGTTCCTATCTTCATTTATTGGATTATGTCTCCCGGCCATAGGATCAGGAATACCGAATGGAAAAATAGTCTTACACTCCGCCTTTGCCAATGTCCATGCTGGGCGAGATGGGATTCCGCTCATCGATGTATTCCTCAATGACCTTATCGAGAATCCCTTTTGCACGAAGAATAAATTCCACGGCATCCCGGCCAGCTCCATGTCCTCCGCTGTTCGGAGTCACATAGTGTGCAGCCGCTTTCACTTGTTCTCGCGCATTGGCTACAGCCACGGCAAAACCACATTCACGCAGCACTGGAAGGTCGATCACATCGTCGCCAATAAACGCAATCTCCTCAATCGTCACCTGTTCCTGAGCGAGAATCTCGCGCACAGCCTGCATCTTAAAAGCCTGCCCCATATACAGGAACTCAAGTTTGAGATCGCGGGCGCGCAGAGCCACCGTCTCAGAGATTCGCTTGGTGATAAAGCCGCACTTCATCCCGCCCAGCCGCGCTAACGAGACTCCTGTGCCGTCATGCGCGTTAAAGCCCTTGGCCTCAACCATACTGGCGGATTCAAAGGCATAGCCGCCCTTATCGGCCTTCTCTGCAATGTGTTTCTGTGTGCCTGCATTTGCCCCCGCAGGAGCAGGGAAAAGCCAGATGCTTCCATCGGTCAGCACACCATCTACATCAAACAGAATAATTTTGATTCGTCTGGCGCGGTCTTCGGCCGTTAATGTCATGCAGATAGTTTATCTGCTCACGAGCAAGCACCAAAAACTATCGGCACGACATTAACGGCCTTCTACTTTATTGTTGCTGCTGCGGATCAGGATCGAGCGAGTGCAGATAGCGCACCAGTTGCCAGCGTTGCACCTCCGGCAAGCTCGACCACGCGGGCATGCCGTGAATCAGTGAGCCGTTCCGCAGCAGCCACTGTAGCTCTCCGTCGGTTGCCCGATGCACCCTTGAAGTGTGTAGCGAGGGCCTTCGTCCGGTCCCTCGCGCATCCTCCCCGTGGCAGGAGGCACAGTGCTGCTCAAAAAGAATCTTTCCGGCTGTAATGGCAGAAGGGTCGGTTGCCATCGGGTTACTTTGGGAACGATCCTGGGCAGGAACCCGAGCGATCCATTGTCCATGATTCTCTGCGACAACTCCAATCGGCACGACTCCAGCCAGCAACAACAAGAGGAAGAGCTTCCGATTCATGGGCGAGTTCCTTTCCTGTGAAAGAGCGAACCTACCTGGCCCACTTCATAGGCGAGGCCTACTCGATAGATGTGCGCCAGGCTGTAGTCGTTCAGGCCAAAACTGGTTGCAAAGGAGAGCCTGGGGCCATTAGGAATCTGCCAACCGACCACCGGAGAGAGGTATTGCGAGGTATTTCGCAGCCCGGGTGTATAGCGATCTCCCAGGCCGCCGTAAAGCTCTGCTCCGGCTGAGAAGTTCTGCCGGCAAAAGCTGCATTCGCGCGCCGAGGCTTTGAGACCCAGCGGACGGCTCAACGCAAAAGCATAGCCGAACTCCCAGGGCGAATTGTTCAGATTCTTCTCAAAAATTACATTCTCTGAGTAGTTCCATCCCTTTGCATCGCTTGAGAAGATCAGCTTCAGTTCCAGTTCCCGCTGCTTTACCTTGCGGGTTTCGCTCGTATTGTTTAGAAAGTCGCTCTTGCCATCATGGCCTACAACTTCGAGTATGCTCTTGTCAGCCTCGTTAATGTCCTCAAACTCCACATAGAGCACTGGATTGATCCAGTGCTCCTGCAAGAGGGGGCGAACACGGTTTTCAAGCCGGAATCCGCCGAAGACGGTGCTCTCGCCAACGGTACTGGTTGCGTCCAGATAGAGCTCTGAGGTCCACCAGGCAGTTGTGCCGTATTCAAACTCCACGGAGTTGCCGAAGAATTGGTTCCCGGCATCCGGCTTATCCATGGCTGTCTTCGATTCCAGCTCCAGCGAACCAGGCTCCTCCATGTGATGGGAATAGGTAACAAAGTACGGAACCTCCTGGCTCCATAGCCGGGGGACAGCCAGGATCAATGCAAGTAAAGCAATTTTTTTCATGCAGTTACGGTACCTCTTGAAGAAATTTTGAGCATGGTCATTCTTTAACTAAGACTAAAAGAGTCCGAGTTCTAGGAGTGAGTATATTGCATTGGATGGCCAGAATTCGGGATGGAGTGGAAATAATTCGGACTTAAACGGTCGGATATTGCTACCGGGCCTGTATCGGAACCTTCGAACGGGAATCAGGGGATTATTGCGAGGCTCATCTTATGGCAAGGTAGCCTCGCTGTGCCGTATTGAGTCGCGATTGGTTTCTTATAGTAAAACCAGAAATAGAGGTATCCCGAATCCGCAGCGTTCAAGTCGACGCGACCGCCGGGGTCCCCGTCACATGAGTTTTGTGTGTTGGGGGTGGCCATTAGGGAGCGGCTGCCCGGCACAAAACTTAACCGGACTCAGAAACCTCGGGTAGTGGGTCATTTTGAAGGGTACGGGCTTCAGCCCGTACATATAACAGGAAAATTAAAGGTTTAGCCCCCGAGGGAATGCCATCTTCTTCCAAACTGACCCACTACCAAACCTCGGTTCCGCTCTTCTGATTACGGTCTCCGGATATTTCTACCGGACCGGGCTTGCCGGGGGCTGGTCCGGTTCTGCGCCGGAAGCATGTTCTCCCATATCGTTGACCTTGGTGGCTACAAAGCTACTGCCTTTTAGCGCACCATGAGCAACTACATGGTCCCCAACCTTGATATCGGCAAGTGTGATCGCCTCTCGATGCTGGGTGAAGGATGTATTCCCATCTACGACGAAACTATGGGGCTGTTTGTCCAGCTTTCCGGTTACTGTGATGGTCATATCCTTGATGGCCGTAACTTTGCCGCCCAGCCAGGTCTTGCCATAGTCGGCGTCAAGTGCTTTGGCGCGCTCGACACCTTCAGCGTCCGTGCGAACGATCACCATTGCTCCGATGGACTTTGTCGAGGGATCAGATTGACCGACGACAAGCACTATGTCGCCGACCTTCAGATCTGTAATAGTGAGTGGATTAATGATGTCCCGGCGACCACCACCCGCCGGTTCTCCGGCTGGAGTGGTCCGCTGAAGGACGCGAGTGTTGTCGCTATAGAGAACATTAAGAGAATCGCCTGTCTCCGTCGTAAGGGTGATATGGTCGGCAGCAATCTCCGTGATCTTTCCGTTGGCGCCGTGTCCAGATCCGGCGCTGCGATGTTCTTCTCCGGGGCCTTGTTTGGCGACGGGGCCATCCTGTGCTCCTGCGACTAAGCTAATTACTGCTCCTAAAGCGGCGATAGCAATCAAACGGGTTATCTTCATTGGGTCAATCTCCTGTCGTGGGCTAATCCTCACATAAAGATGGACGCAATTCCAATAGATTAGGTCGCAGCAAAGCATCAAATAAGAAAGAATTCAACAGGACTACAGGATTGCAGTTGAATAAAAATTGGAGTCTTTGGCCGGAGGAAGCATCTATTCCTAGGGTAGACTCTTCAAACACTGGGCTTACCTGCTAAAGAAGGAGAACGCAAACACATGTCGACAGCAATCCAGAAGCAGTCCTTGCCCGACATGGGAAGCGCAAACCTTGCGATGGAATACGAGGCTGTTCGCCAGCAGACCGTTGCATTGTGTAGCCAGTTGACCGCGGAAGACATGATGGTGCAGAGCCTGCCTGAGGGATCGCCAACCAAGTGGCATCTGGCGCATACTACATGGTTTTTTGAGACTTTTGTCCTCCGGGAATTTTCCGGCAGCTATCATCCCGTCCATCCTGAATTCAGAGCACTCTTCAACAGCTACTACAACTCAGTGGGTGTGCCCCCAGCCAAAAATCTGCGCGCCAACTTTTCGCGTCCCTTGTTGACGGAGGTTTTTTCCTATCGCGAGCAGGTTGATTCTGCCATCGTCAATTTGCTGGCCAAGAACCGAAATACAGCGCTGGCAGAGCGCATCATTCTTGGCATGCACCACGAGCAGCAGCATCAGGAATTGTTGCTGACTGACATCAAACATGCACTCCTGACCAACCCCCTGCGCGTTGTTTATGGGGCGGGATCGAAGGCAAAGTTTGCAGCGTCAAGATCTCTCGATTGGCTTGCTCATCCCGGGGGGCTGATCGAGATAGGTTATGCGGGCGACGGTTTTTGTTATGACAATGAGCAGTCGCGCCACTCTGAGTTTCTGCTCCCTTTCCAGCTTGCAGACAGGCTCGTTACTTGCCGCGAGTATCTGGAGTTTATGCAGGAGGGCGGTTATCAGCGTCCGGAGCTATGGCTTTCAGCGGGATGGGATGCAGTCTGCAAGCATGGCTGGCAAGCACCACTCTACTGGGAGATGAAAGCGTCTGGCGAATGGGCAGTGGCTACGCTTGGAGGAATATTTTCCCTGGCGGAGCCAGAAACCTTAGCCGCGCCGGTCACCCATATCAGCTACTTTGAAGCCGAGGCCTATGCTCGCTGGGCTGGCAAGCGTTTGCCCACGGAGGCCGAGTGGGAGGCAGTCGCTGCTTCTCAGCCCGTTCAGGGCAATCTACTGGAAACAGGTAACCTGCATCCAATCGCTTCCGCCCACGGCAACTTCCAGTTCTTCGGCGATGTGTGGGAGTGGACGAATAGCGCTTACCTGCCTTATCCCGGTTATCGCCCAGCTCCGGGGGCCATCGGCGAATACAACGGTAAGTTTATGTCTGGTCAGATGGTTCTGCGCGGCGGTTCCTGCGCCACGTCTTCCAGTCACATTCGAGCCACCTATCGTAACTTCTTCCCTCCAGAGACACGTTGGCAGTTCAGTGGGATTCGTCTGGCGGATTTCATTTAGTTTCTTACAGAAACTTCGTAACTTCATCTCAGGAATTGGAATCCAAAGACCATGAGCACAAGAACGAATCCAGCCCTCGAAGCAGCTATCCCGTTTGCTCCCCCCTTCGCTCTCGAAGAAGCAAAGGATGTAGCTGTAGGCCTTAGTAATTATCCAAAAAAATTACCCGCGTGGCTTTTTTATGACGAACGCGGCTCTCAGTTGTTTGAGCAGATCACAAGCTTGCCAGAGTATTACCTGACGCGCACGGAACGAGCGATTCTGGCGACGCATGCCGACGATATCGTGGCTGCTGCAAGCTCGGATAAGCCATTGACTATTCTGGAGTTGGGAGCAGGAACTGCCGAGAAAACCGGTCTGCTGATCGAGGCGGTGCTAAGGCAACAGTCGGAGCTTGTGTATTGTCCGCTGGATGTATCTTCTTCCGCGCTTGATGAAGCAAGCGAGCGACTGACGCGACACTATGCCCAGCGGCTTCGGGTTCAGCCGGAGGTTTGCGAATACACGCGCGCGATAGGGCCGTTTCCTGCTGAGCCAGGCACAAGGCGAATGGTTCTGTGGATTGGTTCAAGCATGGGAAACTTTACGCCAACTGAGGCTTCTGAGATTTTGAAGTCCGTGCGGGAGAGGCTTTCGCCGGGGGACTCAATTCTGCTTGGCCTTGACCTGATTAAAGAAGAGCGCATATTGCTGGATGCCTATGACGACGCCGCAGGAGTAACGGCAGCTTTTAATCTCAACATGCTGGCCCGTCTCAACCAGAATCTCGAAGCAGACTTTGACCTCGAAAGCTTTGAGCACGTTGCGTGTTGGAACGGGGCCAAGTCAAGAATGGAAATGCACCTGGTGAGTCAGCAGGAGCAGACGATTTCCATCGCGGCGTTAGGCAAGAGCTTTCAATTTGTAGAAGGCGAGAGCATCCACACGGAGAACAGCCATAAGTATTCGCTGGATAGCGCGGAAGCGATATTGACTGAGTGTGGTTTTTTGCCCGATGAACACTGGCTTGATGAGCAGGGGTGGTTTACGGTGATGCTGGCGCGGGTGGTCTAAAGTCAGCTTCAGCCGAATCGGGCGCGACCGGCTCTTTGGCGAAAGTCCTCGCCATTCAGCATTACAGGCACACACATTTCCGCCAGCCTGGATCGCATACGCTCCCCAATCCGGTCGCCGAGTGTTTCTTCACGCGCTGCTCGTTGGGCAACGGTAGCGGCATAGCCTCCCGGCGCAAGGTCAGGATAATTGGTGGTGATGATGGTTGTTCGCTTGTCGTTGTAGCGTGTGTTCAGTACCAGGGCCACTGTGTCCCAAACCCAGTCGGTGGGTTTTTGCGCTCCCAATTCATCCAATACCAAAACTTCAGCATCGAAAATCGGCTGCAGGACCTCTAACTCCGTGATAGCCACCTGCGGGTTATAGCTGTGCTGAATTTGCTTGAGTAGTTCACGATAGTCGCAGAAGCGGCATGAAATCCCCTTCTCCATTAGTCCGAGCATGATGCCGACTGCAAGATGCGTTTTCCCAGTCCCGATAGAGCCGGTCAGCAGCAGCCCCTTTCCCGCTGTATCGACGGGGTAAGCTTCCACAAATTTTCGTCCGGTATGCAGGGCAGCGGAGAGTGATGAGTCGGCACCACGAAAGGCCGTCTCGTAGCTATCGAGGGTGCAATGTTCATAGCGTTTTGGGATGCCGGAGCGTTCGATGAGGCGCTCAGTACGGTTGCGTTCCCTGCAACGGCAGGGGCGGGCGTAGCGATCGCCGTTGGGCGACTCGACGACAACCATGAGGGAACCGTTGCAGATGGAGCAGGGTGTTTGCATTGCTTAACCAGCGTAGCGCAGCCGGCCCGTCCATGCGAGGTAGGAAATGGAAAAGTGGGCAAATCCTGCCCTGATAGGCAGGTCAGAACGCTCCTATGGGTTTCTGAAACTCTGCAAGCACAGCCCCCGGTCTTACTTGCCTGCAAGCAAAGATATCCTTGATTCTTTATTACATCGTGCTATTATCAACGCCAAATGCTCAATTTTCGGCGAATAATTTCTCAGAAAAACTATATCCCCCAGATCGACGGTTTGCGTTTTATAGCGATACTTTCAGTCATACTTTTCCACATACATGGCTCGCTGCATCACTTGGGTTCAGTCCAGGCACCCACTATCAGCTTTGCTGTCGGCAGGCTTGCCAAGCGCGGAGTTGACCTGTTTTTCGCAATTAGCGGATTTATTCTCGCTCTGCCCTTCGCTAGAAGTTTTAGAGGTCTTGGCCCCCCAGTCAAGCTAAAGGCATATTTTTTGAGACGCTTAACCCGTCTTGAGCCGCCCTATCTGCTGAATCTTGCAATATATTCAGTAGCCCTCCTTGCCATCGGAGCTATGACATTCCATCAGCTTGTGCCGCATTTTCTGGCCAGTGCGGTGTATCAGTGCTGGCTCATTTTTGGTATCGGCAGCCACATCTTCGGGAGTGGCGGCCCCATCAATGGAGTCGCATGGTCATTGGAAGTTGAAGTTCAGTTCTACTTGCTGGTGCCGCTTCTCACAAAGATATTTATTCTCAACGATAAGATACGCCGTCCAGTCTTGTACGCAGTTACTGCCGTGCTGGCAGTAGCTACCGCAAACTTGACTACAGGTTGGCCGTTTATCACGATCGTATATTACATACCGTATTTTATGGCTGGGTTCCTTGCATGCGATATTTATCTTAGCCATATATCGCGCGGCTTAAAGAACATACAAAGTAAAACTTCGTATTGGTGGGATTTGGCTTCTA
>Ga0207048_10281_pt1 | contig 16246 bp, 17 predicted proteins | sample Alteio_BWMinCont_65_FD_153301 | JGI IMG/M metagenome (GOLD analysis project Ga0207048, IMG submission 153301) | Enriched cells from forest soil in Barre Woods Harvard Forest LTER site, Petersham, Massachusetts, United States -... | ecosystem: Environmental > Terrestrial > Soil > Temperate forest >...
AAATTACCTGTCGGTATTCTACTCCAAAAACAAAATACCCTGGGGCCCAAACTATACCGGCTTTAACAACAAGCATTTCGACGCCCTGTTTGAGCAAGCCTACAACGAACCCAACGATGAAAAACGATATGCACTTTACAGGCAAATGGATAACCTGGTAATGCAGCAATCGCCGGTTGTAGTTTTATATTATGACAAACGGGTTAATTTGTACCAGAATGATATTTCAGCGTATGGGGTTAACGCGCAGAATTTGCTGACTTTGAAAAGGGTGAGGAAGAACTAAACCTGACCAGATTGTAGCGTATCTGCCGTAATAACGTACCCTATCTTAATTGACCTTTATTTTAAACACAAATTCGGTCTTAAAAAAATGAAAAAAACTGTACCCCTTATCCTGATGGTCCTTGCTGCCTTTGTTTGCCATGGGCAAACTACAACTTTCGGCGTTAAGGCAGGTTTTAACCTTTCTGAGCAGACGCACAACAATTACGTGAATGATGGCCAAAGCTTGTTGACTGGTTTTAATGCCGGCGGATTCATCGATGTTGGCTTCAAAAACTTCTCTATCCAGCCGGGTTTGTTTTTGACCAGTTGGGGCGAAGCGGATCAATCGAAATATGTGTTTCGTAATCCCGGAAACGGCGGTCCCGGGGCTATACCATCCACCACCCGGCTTTACTATATCGAGCTGCCGGTTAATTTTTTGTACAGGGCCAGACTTGCAAAGGGAACCGACATTCACTTTGGCGGCGGGCCTTACATTGCCCAGGGTTTTGCCGAACATAATGTAGTGGGCACCAGCTCGGATTATAGCCAAACATTTAGCTACGATAATCCTGATTTCGGTTTCGACGCCATTGTTGGGGTAACAGTAAAACGGTTTTTAGTGGATGCCGGCTTTAGTTACGGGATTGCAAATATTGATGAAAACGCTCCGCAATCAAGCCATAATATGGCGTTCAGCCTCTCGATAGGGTACATTTTTAAATAGGCTACGCGTGCACCGTGCTGTGCGCGCTGATACAGGCAGGGAACGACGAAGCAATCTCGTCGTCATGCATCACCGTCAAACCATCAACGACGAGATTGCTTCGTTCCTTACAGTAATGACATGAGGGAGAGTATTCAGACAAAAAAGCCTCCCCAAATTGGAAAGGCTATAAATATAAAATCGTAATTCGTAAATCGTAATTCTAAAATCGACAACTACGCCATTTGCCTGCGGATGATATTCAATGCTCCGCCTGCTTTAAACCACTCTATCTGTTGTGCATTATAGGTATGGTTTACAGGGAAGCTTTCAGATGAACCATCTTTATGGTGCAATACAACGGTTAAATGCTTGCCGGGAGCAAACTCTCTTAATCCGGTGATGTTTATGTTATCGTCTTCCTGTATTTTATCGTAGTCGTTGCTGTTGGCAAAAGTTATGGCCAGCATGCCTTGTTTTTTAAGGTTTGTTTCGTGGATACGGGCAAATGATTTTACCAATATGGCACGCACACCAAGGTGGCGCGGCTCCATAGCGGCATGCTCACGTGATGAGCCTTCGCCATAGTTCTCATCGCCTACAACGATAGAGCCTATGCGGTGTGCCTTATAATCGCGTTGTGTGGCAGGTACCGGACCGTATCCGCCGGTTAGTTCATTCTTTACGCTATCGGCAGTGTTATTAAAATAGTTGATAGCACCGATTAGCATATTGTTTGAGATATTATCCAAATGCCCGCGAAACTTTAACCACGGACCAGCCATAGAGATATGATCAGTAGTACATTTGCCCTTCGCTTTTATTAACAGCTTTAAACCGCTGATATCAGTCCCCTCCCATGCCGGGAACGGATCAAGCAATTGCAGGCGTGATGATTTCGGATCAACCTTCACCTCCACATGGCTGCCATCTTCAGCGGGCGCCTGGTAACCGGCATCTTCAACAGCGAAACCTTTTACAGGCATTTCAATACCCATTGGCTCATCAAGTTTTACCTGTTCGCCAAGCTCATTTGTTAAAGTATCAACAAGCGGGTTAAAGGTTAAATCACCGGCAATAGCGAATGCCGTAACAATCTCCGGCGATGCCACAAATGCATGGGTATTTGGATTGCCATCATTACGTTTGGCGAAGTTGCGGTTAAACGAAGTGATGATAGAATTTTTGCGCGAAGGGTCGTCAGTATGACGCGCCCATTGGCCAATACACGGACCACAGGCATTAGCAAGTACCACACCGCCCATTTCTTCAAACGTAGCAAGGTAGCCATCGCGGTCAACGGTATAACGTACCTGTTCGGAGCCTGGTGTAATGGTAAACTCAGCCTTTGTTTTTAAGTGTTTATCAATTGCCTGTTTGGCGATTGATGCAGAGCGTGTAATGTCTTCATAAGATGAATTGGTACACGATCCTATCAAACCAACTTCCAGTTCAGCGGGCCAGTTATTTTCTTTAACTGCTGTCGCGAATTTAGATATCGGCCATGCCAGGTCAGGTGTAAACGGACCATTTACATGTGGTTCAAGCTCGGTAAGGTTTATCTCAATTACCTGGTCGAAGTATTGTTCAGGATTGGCATAAACTTCAGGGTCGCCTGTTAAGTGTTCCTTTATCGCATTAGCTAGTTCAGCAATATCCGCCCTTTTTGTTCCTTTCAGATAAATTGCAGCTTTTTCATCATAGCCAAAAACGGAAGTAGTAGCGCCAATTTCCGCACCCATATTACAAATGGTGCCTTTGCCGGTTGCCGAAAGCGATTCCGCGCCCTCGCCAAAATATTCAACAATAGCGCCGGTACCGCCTTTTACAGTAAGGATACCTGCAACTTTCAGGATAACGTCTTTAGCTGATGTCCAGCCGGATAGTTTACCGGTAAGCTTAACACCGATCAGTTTTGGGAATTTAAGCTCCCATGGAAGGCCGGCCATAACATCACAGGCATCGGCACCGCCAACACCGATGGCGATCATACCTAAACCACCTGCGTTAGGCGTATGTGAGTCGGTACCGATCATCATGCCGCCAGGGAAAGCGTAATTCTCTAAAACCACCTGGTGGATGATGCCTGCGCCCGGTTTCCAGAAACCTAATCCGTATTTATCAGATACCGAAGCCAGGAAATCATAAACTTCTTTATTTACATCTTTGGCTGTGTTCAAATCTTCCGTAGCGCCTACTTTAGCCTGTATAAGGTGATCGCAATGCACGGTTGAAGGTACAGCCACCTGCGGCCTTCCGGCCTGCATAAACTGCAACAGGGCCATTTGCGCAGTCGCATCCTGCATGGCAACACGGTCTGGAGCAAAGTCAACATAATCCACACCACGGCCAAATGCATGTTTGGCATTGCCTTCAGAAAGGTGGGCGTACAATATTTTTTCAGTTAAAGTAAGGTGTTTGCCGGTCGCTTTACGGGCAGCAGCCACACGGGTGCCGTAGCGGTCGTAAACTTTTTTGATCATATCTAAATCAAAAGCCATTGTATTCGATCTTTAGGTGAGGTAATGTATAAGAAAATTAAATATACAATCGTTTTTAACGATTCGCGGCGAATTTACAAAATTTAACAGCTAAATGATAGTAGGGTTTGGGGTAAGTGTTATTTGTATAGTTTCTAAATAGAGATTAGAGGTTGGAGATTGGAGGTTAGTTTTTTTGTCGGAACTAAAATGCGTAGGGTTTATAGATTGTAAGAAAATAATTTTATAAATCTAAAATATTTAGAATATCTAAATTTAGAGTTTAATTTTGTCACATAACTCATGAAAAAGATAACTACCGATGTCGATTACAGCCAGATAATTGCAAAAATTGATTGCCTTATGGCTAAAGGAAGCGACAAAGTTTCCAAAAAAGAGTTAGCAGAAATCCGTTTACTGGCTCAAACTGCCCAAGCCTACGAACAAACTAAATATGTAATCGATGCGCCAACAATTACTTTAATTGCCTCGTCAATCTGAACTAAAAAAGATTATTATTTATTCAACCTAAAAGGATCGATTACCTTTAGCTTAAATATTTTATTGAAGTCCGAAATGTTGTTGGTAATTAAAATATGATTATTTGCCATGGCAGAAGCTGCGATAATTGCATCAGGGAGCTTTAATCTATATTTTTTTCTTATATCGATAGTTTTCAGTTTAATATTTTGGCTCAACTGATGAATTACAGAGTTGGATATAAAATTATCTATTAGAACTTTATCACTTTCAGTTGCTCCCTTCCAGCATAGTAGTTCAATTTCAGTAATAATTGAAATAGCGGGCTGATATTTATTCAACGTTTCATCAATAAATTCTTCGCCTGCAAACGGAAATTGTTTTTGGAGATAGTGGACAACAGTATTGGTATCCCAAAGATATTTTAATCCCATTCGTTGCGTAAATCCTTTAATTGTTGTTCTATCTCCTCAAGTGGCTGTTTGGTCATCAAGCCTTTGTAACTTTTGATAGCATCTGTGGCGCGGGCACGACGATCTTCTTTTACCTTGTGTAACCTTATTACATTTAGCGCCTCAAGGTCCTTCAGTAGATTTAACGCATTGTCGTCAAGTATATCCAATGTTATCGTTTGCATCTCCCTTATATTAAAATATAAATTTACGATTAATATTGTTACTCTCAAAATTACTGTTACATCGTCCACTAATAATCGAATCCCGGTTACAGGCCCAAGGGGCTAAACTCAAACCCCTCTTTACTCCATTGTTCCATCGCTCTCGGCAAAACATATTCCATTCGTTCCTTTGCTTTCAAGCTATCATGAAATAGAACAATATCACCATCATCAGTATTTCGCATTACATTTTGAAGGCATTTTTCGCGTGGCAGGTTGATATCAAAATCGCCGCTTAATACGTTCCACATGATGATTTTTAGATCGGGTTTCGCCTGCTTAAGCAGTTTTACCTGCGATCTTTTTATTCGCCCGTAAGGTGGTCTGAACAGACTGGTGTTTAATAATTCATCTGCCTGTAAAAAATTATCGAGGTAGGTTTTATCGTCCGTTTTCCAGCCTTTAAGGTGATTATAGGTATGATTGCCAATAGCGTGGCCATCATTTTTTACCTGCTCAAATATCTCGGGGTGCTTTCGTACATTGTCGCCAATGCAGAAAAATGTGGCTTTGGCGTTGTACTGTTTTAAAATATTTAAAACAAAAGGTGTAACAATCGGTATAGGGCCGTCGTCAAAAGTGAGGTAAAGACGATGAGAGGTATGGTCAACGTTCCATATTAGTTTGGGATACAGCTTTTTAAGAAGCCATGGGGTTTTAACCAGATACATTTTTTTAATTACGATTTACGAATTACAATTTTAGATTTAGAGATTATGATTTACCAGTTACGATTTTTTGTTTTGAAATGTAAGAAATCTAAAATCGTAAATCGTAATTCTTAAATATAAAAATATAACAAAGCACAGCCTTATGACACAAAACATATTCAGATTTATAAAAGTAAGCACCTTATGCATTTTATGTTTTTTGATGATAAGTTTTACTGCCAGAGCGCAACAGGTAATAAGCTTGCAACAAGCTGTGGATCTTACGTTAAAAAATAATTTGACGATTAAACAGGCCCAATTAACCGAGTCGTTGGCTAATGAAGATTATAAGCAATCGAAAAACAACCAGCTTCCTAACCTGCAGGCCAACCCGCAGGGATCTTATAATTTTGGCCGAAGCCCCAATTTAACCACCTACTCATACAGCAGCCAGTCCTTTCTGTACGTCAATGGCCAGGCTTCAGTTTCTGTCACACTTTACCAGGGAGGCGCATTACGCAACCAGATATTGCAAAATAAGTTAATGCTCGATGTTGATAAATCAAGCACCGATAAGGTAAAAAACGACCTGCTTTTGAATGTTGTTACCGACTATCTCACTATACTTACCGACGAGGACCTCGTTATTGCTGCAAACCAGCAAATTGAATTGGCTAAGATCACTTTAGACAGGGCCCAGAAAAACTTTGACCAGGGCAATGCAACCCGGGCCGACCTTGCACAGGCACAGGCACAGGTCTATACCGCCCAACTGAACGAAACAAATGCACAGAACCAGGTTGACCTGGCTGTCCTGATCTTAAAGCAGTACATGGAGATGGACCCGGCAACAGATATAGTTGTTGAAAAACCTGATATCAGTAAGTTAACCAATGTAAGAACAATATACGATGCTACGGAAGTGATTAAAACTGCTTTTACTACAAACCCTGATATACGCCTTGCCGAATTACAGCAGCAAACTTACGCCCAGGCAATCAAGATAGCTAAGAGTAATTATTATCCCACTGTATCACTTTTCGGTGGCGTAGGTACAAATTATTCCAATCAAAACACTATACAGGTAGTCGGACAAACCTCTGGTATTTTGCCAATCGGTACAGTTCAGGTACAGGGCGCTAATTATACAGTTAATTCCCTTATGCCAATTCAACAGCAAATTTATGGCCCTTACTCGGCGATCAGCCAGCTTGGCAATAACTTTAATGAATCGATAGGGCTATCGTTACAGATACCTATTTTTAACCGTTATTCGGCCCGTACTTCGGTTAGGAAAGCCAAATTGAATTATGAATATGCCGAACTTAGTACACAGCTTGCAAAAAATACATTAAGCAAAACCATCATACAGGCCGTGCTTGACCTGCAGGCAGCGGATAAGAGTTATCAATCGTCTCTGCAAACATACCAATCGAATAAAGAGGCTTTAAATGTTACCAAACAACGGTACGATGCAGGGCTGGTCAATACACTTGATTATAATACAGCGCTTACAAATTATAACAAATCGCAAAATGATATGATCGAGGCTCAATACCAGGTTATATTCAGAAGTAAAGTAATTGATTATTATATTGGTAACCCGATAGTGCTTTAAAGAAGTTGGAAAGTCGGGAAAGTCCGAAAGTCCGAAAGAAGAAATTAAAAATTAATTAACTAAATAAATCCGAAATCGAACATCCGAATTCTGAAATACAAAAAGAATCATGGGAAAAACTACAAAATATATTCTAATCACCATCGGCGCACTGGCCGTGTTGCTCATACTTTTAAAAATGACAGGTGTGATAGGCAAACCTACATTAACCCAGGTTGCTACTGAAAAGGCTGCAGTTCGCGAAATTAATGAAACTGTTACGGCAAGCGGAAAAATAAAGCCGCATGTTGAAGTAAAGATCAGCCCCGAAGTTTCGGGCGAAGTTGTTGAATTGCCGATAAAAGAAGGCGACGTGGTGAAAAAGGGCCAGCTGATCTGTAAAATAAGACCGGATATTTTAAGATCAGAGCTTGACCGTGCTGAGGCAGCAAACAATACGCAAAAAGCATCTATCGGCAATTCCAAACAAATGCTGAACCAGGCGCAGGCAACTTTTGATAACCAGGCTGCAATTTATAAGCGTGATAAGGCTCTTTATGATAAACAGGTACTAACCGCAGCCGAATTCGACGCTGCAAAAGCAAGCTATGACGGCGCTAAAGCTGCTCTTGAAGCTGCAAAACAAAATGTTATAGGTTCTACTTATGGTTTGGCCCAATCTCAGGCATCGGTAAAAGAGGCTGCCGACAATCTTATTAAAACAACCATTTATTCGCCGGTTGATGGGGTGGTGTCAAAATTATCCATTCAAAAAGGAGAACGTGTACTTGGAACACAGCAATTTGCCGGTACCGAGATCATGACCATATCCGACCTGAGCCAGTTGGATGTAAATGTTGACGTTAATGAAAATGATATTAACCGGATTCAATTGGGCGATTCAGCTAAAATTGAGGTTGACGCCTTTTTAGGTAAAGATTTTACAGGTGTGGTATCTGAAATTGGCAGTTCGGCCAATGTGGTTGGTACAAATGCCGATCAGGTTACCAACTTTACTGTTAAAGTCAGGATAAGCCCGCAATCGTACAAAGATCTGCTGATTAAATCGGCCGCAAACCCAAACCCCTTCAGGCCGGGACTTACCGCAACTGTTGATATTAATACTAATCATACCAAATCATTGTCCGTTCCTATTCAATCAGTAACCACTCGTCAGCAGAAAAAGGCTGCCGCGATTAATGGCGGTGCCCCACAGGATACCGACAGCAACAAGCCAAAGATCGCCGAGCCGGTAAAGGAATATGTATTTGTTTATAATAAAGGCAAAGTAAAGCAAGTGCTGGTTACAACAGGCATACAGGATGATACCTATATCCAAATATTATCAGGCCTGAAAAATGGTGATGAAGTAGTATCCGCCCCATTTGCCACGATTGCCAAGCTGCTGAACGATAATATGGTAGTTGAGAAGGTGGACAAGAGTAAGTTGTTCTCGGGAGGGAATTAGGTGGGTTCATAGTTAATGGTTCATAGTTCATAGCCGGAACGTAAGGCTCATAGTAGCTTCATAGTTCCAAAACACTTTAAGCTTCTGCCATGAACCATGAACTATCAACCATGAACTAAAAAATTTCATTAAATTTGTCCTGTCAATTAAACCTGGCAGGACATTTTTATTTATGAAATTTTATTTTAAACAGAACTAAGCTTTTGTTTGTTGAACACAGACAACAAACGATGGGTAACATGACGTACTTAAATGATTATCAATCACTAATGACTATTCACCATTGAACACTCACCATTGACTATTCACCATTCACCACTCACCACTCACTCAAAGATCACCGTTGTTGGCGGCGGGAGCTGGGCCACAGCTAATATTAAAATTCTGAGCGATAATACTACCGAGAAAGAAATTTTTTGGTGGATGCGAAATGCCCAGGCGGTTGAACATATCCATAAGTTTCATCACAATCCAAATTATTTAAGTTCGGTTGAAATTGAAATTCCGGCAAGAAATGTTTCGATTGACTTAAAGGGGCTTATCGGCCTGTCTGATTATGTTTTGCTTAATGTTCCTGCTGCATTTTTAAAGGATGCACTAAAAGGTATAACGCCGGAAGACCTGGCAGGTAAAAAGTTGGTATCGGCTATAAAAGGTATAGTGCCGGATGACAACCAGATCATCGGTGAGTTTTTAAACCAGCATTACAATATTCCTTTTGATCATTTCGTGGTGATCAGCGGCCCGTGCCATGCTGAAGAAGTAGCACTCGAAAAGTTATCCTATCTTACCATAGCATCCCGCGATAACGAACTTGCAGCTGAATTTGCCGGGATGTTTAGCACCCGGTATATTAAAACCATTATATCCGACGATATTTATGGCACTGAATACGGCGCAGTGTTAAAAAATATTTATGCTATTGCCGGAGGCATTTGTCATGGAGTAGGGTATGGCGATAATTTCCAGGCGGTATTAATATCAAATGCCATTCGCGAACTGGAACGCTTTGTTGCAGCCGTGCACCCCATTGACCGCGATATAAAGGAATCCGCTTACCTCGGCGACCTGATGGTAACCGCTTATTCTCAATTTAGCCGTAACCGCACGTTCGGCAACATGATAGGTAAAGGCTATACGGTTACTTCGGCTCAATTAGAGATGAATATGATTGCCGAGGGGTATTATGCAGTAAATTGTCTACACCAGGTTAATAAACAGTACAAAGTAAATATGCCCATTTGCGATGCTGTTTACGCTATTTTATACGAAAAACGACCTCCAGCACTGGAAATGAAACACTTGGCCGAACAATTGAGCTAGTTTTTTAAATAAAACAAACTACTGCCATGAAAACTATAGTAAAAGTGGCTTTGGTTGCAGCCGGAATTTTCACGTTTGCCCAAAGCCATGCGCAAACACAAAAGGATTCATCCCTTGACCATAAAATAAGTAAGACCGCTAAAAAAGTTGGTAACAAAACAGCTAATGTTGCTGCAAACGGCGCGTCATTAGTTGTTGATAAAAAGTATGAGGGCAAATCCGGGCCGCAAGGTCAAACTGTTTATATCAATGAACACTCGCACTATTACTACATCAGCAAAAAAGGGCATAGGGTATATCTAAAAAAATCTCAGTTGAAGGATAAACCTGTGTCTTAAAATTTAGTCGTAGTAAAAAAAAAAGAAAATGTCATGACAAATTAAAAAATCATGTCATTTCGACGAGCCTGCCTGCCGACAGGGAACGAGGAGAAAACTTTTCGAACATGCCGGCGGACGATGCATAGTTCGAAAAGTTTTCTCTCCGCCATCCGGCGGATCGAAATGACATGGTTGTTGGGATCGGGATTCCCCGCAATGACAATTATCAGATATGTGTTATGAAAAAATATGCTTTAATATTTGTCCATGCTGCCTGCGCATCGGTATTGCTGATGGGCGCGTGCTCAAACCCGGTTAAAAGTAAGCTGCAGGGGAAATGGCGTTCAAAAGACGGCAACACTCAACTTAGCATAACCGACAATGCTTTTACTATGGATGACGGTGAAGCCGTGCCCGAAGATTATTTCATCAAGGGAGATACCATTTTTACATCTTTCCAGGGTAACCTTCCTTATACCAGCTTTGTGGTTCATAAACTGGAGGACCATCACCTTGAGCTTATGGGGCCAGATTCGGTGACGGTGGAGTATAGCAGGTGATTTGGGTCATTGAGTCATTCGGTCATTAAGTCATTCGGTGTCGATTGTAATAATCTCCTTTTTACACATCTTCTGGATGAGTTCTTCTGCCTGCGTCATAATTGACAGATGTAAATAATGCACTTTTTAATAAAATTACTATCTTCATCGTGTAATTTACATCAGCTTGAAACCTACACATATTATACTTCTAGGCGGCTGCTTTACTATACTCAGTCTTGATGCACTTGCCTCAATTGCGTCGCGGCGTCTTAACTTTAATTACGCCCGTTTGGCTCCGTTGTCGTTCGTTATTTATGCCGCTATTGGATTTGCCGGTACTCGCGTAGCAGATCAGACTACAGGTATCGTACTTGCAGCAGCCGTTGGTTTTTCTGATGCAACTATCGGCTGGCAAATTTCCATGATGCTGAAGGCCAATACGGGAAGTGTGGGCAATAACCCTTCTGTATCCAGGTGGGTGTTAACTGCTATCTTCGTCACTTTAGTGGCTGCAATATGCGGCCTGGCAGGGAGTGAGTTATTGAGGTTGATACGTTGAAATGCAAAAACCCCCAATCCTTTTCAGAAATGAGGGTTTTGCAAACCAAACTAAACCTAAACATGTCCGCCGGGGGGCGAACGATATGAAAATTGACTATTAAAACCTTCTGCGTCTTTCGGGACGGTCTTCGCGGCGTTTTCCTGAAAAATCACGGAAACCACCTGCTGAACCATTTCTTTCACGATTGTAGCCACCTTCGCGTCTTTCGCCGCTGCCGTTTCTTTCACGGTTGCCGCCGCTGTAGCCACCTTCACGGCGCGGATAACCACCACTACGGCTTTCGCTGCTGCCTTCGCCTGATATTTCTATCCGCACAGGACGGCCCTTGAAATCAGCTTCTTTAAAGCCGGCCATTACCTTCTCAACATCGCTGTGCTGTACTTCAAAAAATGAGTAAACACCTTTAACATCTATCTTACCAACAGTGCGGCCGCTTATCTTGGTCTGGTTGCAGATATAACCCAGCAGGTCGCCGCGGTTAAACTCGTCAACCGAGCCTAAGTTTATAAATAAACGGGTGTATTCAGATTTTCCACTGCCATTGCGGTCAAATGAGCGGTCATCATTTCTTTCAAAACGACGGCCCTCTTCAAGCGGTGCATTCAGGTCGGGTGCATTTTTATAATAATCAAGGAAGCTGTTAAACTCGATAGATGCAAAGCGTTTTATAAACTCTTCTTTGCTCATATCTTTAAACTCTTCCATTATGCGGGGGATGTATTGCTCAATTTGCTGCTCATTAACCTGCACGTTATGTACTTTATGAACAATAGAGAATAACTGCTTCTCGCAAACATCAAACCCTGTAGGTATCTCGGCTTTAACAAAGCGTTTACCTAATCCGCGTTCAATCTGGCGTATTTTGCCAAGTTCTTTTGCGTTGATGATGGAGATAGATACACCAGTTTTACCCGCACGGGCTGTACGTCCGCTGCGGTGGGTGTAGTTCTCAACTTCATCAGGCAATGAATAATTAATAACGTGAGTAACGTCATTAACATCAATACCACGTGCTGCCACATCGGTAGCAATTAATAACTGCAGGTTACGGTCGCGGTAGCGTTTCATTACTTTATCGCGCTGTTGCTGCGATAGATCGCCGTGTAAAGAATCAGCATTGTATCCGTCTTTTATCAGGGATTCGGCAATTTCCTGTGTTTCAATTTTGGTACGGCAAAAAACGATACCAAAAATATCAGGGTTAAAATCAACGATGCGTTTAAATGCGGCATACTTGTCGCGGGCACGAACGATATAATATTCATGCTCGATGTTTACGTTGCCGGTATTTTTCTCGCCCATGGTAAGCTCAAATGGCTCGTTCATGTACTTTTTGGCGATCCTGCGTACTTCAGTAGGCATAGTGGCCGAAAACAGCCATGTTTTTTTGTCTTCGGGTGTGGTTGATAAGATACTGTCAATGTCTTCCTGGAAGCCCATGTTGAGCATCTCATCGGCCTCATCCAAAACAACAAATTTAACTTTCGAAAAATCAATCGCTTTACGGTTGATGATATCAAGCATACGGCCGGGTGTAGCCACAACAATCTGCACACCGCGTTTTATCTGGCGCAATTGGTCAGATATGTTTGCACCACCATAAACGGCAACAACGTGAACGTTGCCCATTTTTTTGGCGTAGTTTTTAATGTCGTTCGTGATCTGTAAACAAAGTTCACGTGTGGGGCACAATACAAGTGCTTGCGGATAATTTTCTTCGAAGTCCAGCAGTTCTAATAGTGGCAGTCCGAAGGCAGCAGTTTTACCGGTCCCGGTTTGGGCTAATCCGACAAAATCGTTGCTGCCTGTTAACAATACCGGAATTGACTGTTCCTGGATTGGAGTAGGGGTTTCGAAACCTAACTCAGAGATGGCATTAACAATATCATGACGGATTCCCAGTTCAATAAATGGGTTCATGAATTAAAATAACGAATCTGGCAACATCGCCAAATCGGGCGCAAAGGTATGGTTTTTAATTTGCAATTCAAATAGCGTAAATGCTATTTAGTTTTATGACAGTTTGAGTGGAAAAAAGCAGGTTTACTGTTTCGATCAAGGTGTTTTATTGAAGGTTTGATTTTTATTCCTTAAATTTGGACAAGATATTTAAATATAGTATTCACGTAGTATGAAAGCGGCTGCATTAAAAGTTGATCTGATTGATAAAATAGAGCATGCAAACTCCAGGCAGTTAAAGGAAATCTATGGCCTAATTACTAATTACTTTAACAGCAAAAGTGATGTTGTGGAAGAGTGGGATCTATTGCCTGAATATCAAAAACAGCAAATTTTGAAAGGCCTTGAAGAGGCTGACGCTGGTTTGGGTACACCTGCTAAGGAGGTTATTCAAAAGGCACGGGAAAAATATGGGTTAAATGGCTAAGGAAGTTATTTTAACGCCTACTGCAAACCGAAACTTCTTAACTATTATTGATTACCTAAGTACTTATTGGGGTGTCAATGTTACCAATAATTTCATTGACCGATTTGAACAGGTACTTATTTTATTAGCCGAAGATCCGGGTATGTTTCAATTTTTGGATCGAACCAAGCGAGTTCAAAAATGTATTAAAACCAAACATAACATTTTATATTTTAAAGAAACAGCCAAGACAATCAGAATATTAACAATTTTTGATACACGCCAAGATCCAAAGAAATTATCATCTATTATTTAGACTTAGCAACATTCGTTTGTAATATCACTATTTTGCCTCAACGACGATTTATAGGCATAGCCAAGCATGTTTTATAAAATTATCCTAATTTAGATGATCAAAATCAAACCCATCATGAAATTAAAAATCACTCTTCTGTTATTATTGATCGCACTTGGTCAGTTAAGCTTTGCGAGCGCGTTTAAATTACCCATTGATACAGCTATTAAATATGGCAATAACCCGTCGGCTGGTAAGTATGCCGATATACGTGGTTTTAAAATGTATTATGAAACGTACGGTACGGGTGAACCATTGCTTATAATACATGGCAATGGCGGCTCGATTGTGAACTTTTTATACCAGATACCCTATTTCTCCAAAAACTACCAGGTGATTATTGCAGACAGCCGTGCCCAGGGCAAATCAGTTGACCCGACAGATTCGTTAAGCTACGAAATGATGACCGATGATTTAAATGCCCTACTAGATAATTTACACTTAAAATCGTGCTATGTAATAGGCTGGAGCGATGGTGGCATTAACGGCTTGTTGCTGGCTATGCGCCATCCTGATAAGGTTAAAAAACTTGCAGTTACCGGCGCTAACCTATGGCCCGATACAACCGCGGTTGATCCTTTTGTGTACAATTGGGCATTGAAGATGAATATTAAGGTAAGCGATTCACTAAAAAAGATAAAGGCCCCATCGCCAAAATTAAAAAATGAACTTAAGCTGCTTCACCTGCTAACTTATGAACCTCATATTAAAGTTACTGATTTAAACAAGATCACTTGTCCAACTTTGGTAATAGGTGGCGACCATGATGTAATTTTACCAAAACACACCATGCTGATAGCGCAATCTATACCAAATTCATATTTGTGGATACTGCCAAACTCCGGACACTCAACTCCAATATTTTATAAAGGCCAGTTTAACGCCGTTGTCGGTGATTTCTTCAGCAAACCTTTTAGGAAAATAGATGGGTTCGGGAGGTTTCAGTGATGGAATTAGTTGATTAAGAGAGTAGTTGATTGGGTTTTAAAACAGTTAACTTAATCAACCCAATCCAACTCAATCAACTAAAAACCAATCACCTCAGCCTATCTGCCGATTTCACGAGCTTTTCATCCCTTTGTATGGCCTTTAGCGCAAATATGATGAGTATGATACTGATGGATGAAAGAAAAAGGCCTATCCCCCAGTTATGCGTATCAATCTGTATGGTTCCCATCACTTTCTTGGCTTCCTGTGCCATCCAGAAACTGTAGCCGATTATTACCAACAGGGCGCTGTAGCATAAAGCAACCTGTTGTTTTCGGTTTTTATACAGGAAAATAATGACCAAAGGTATTAGGCCTACAACAGCCGTTGCCGCAGTAAGCGCAACGAAAAATTGGGTGTGTACATGCTGCCCGTTAATATCCTGGAAAAGTCCCGTAACCATTATGGTAACCGGTTTATCATCAATATAAACGTTATGAACCAGCGGGAACAGGAACAGGGCAAAAATGGCAAGGCCGGCAAGCAGAAGGTAAATGCTTTGTATTCGTTGTAACATGTTTTTATTTGGTTGTAATAGTTGTAAAGGTTGTAATGGTTGTAAGGGTTGAGTTTGAATTAATTAAAACTCTTAAACATTTACAACTATTACAACTTCTACAACCATCCTTTCACGGCACAAAGATAAAATTGTTTTAACCAAAATTTAGAGATCAAACTAAAACATGACTTTCAAATCGTAAATCGTAAATCGTAATTCGTAAATCAATATTACCTTTGCCCTGTGACCGTAAAACAGCGTTATTTTATTGAACTTTCATTTGATGGCACGAACTATCACGGCTGGCAAATTCAGAAAAATGCCCGAAGCGTGCAGGAAGTTTTAAACGAAAAGCTATCTGTTATTTTACGGGAACCAATTGAAACCACCGGCTGCGGACGGACAGATACCGGCGTACATGCAAGGGAGTTCTTTGCACATTTCGATACAGTTCATGGTTCACGGTTCATAGATCATAGTGTTTTGTTGCGAAGCATAAATTCAATATTACCGAATGACATCGCCGTAAAGAGGATTTTTGCAGTAGAAAGTGATGCAAATGCCAGGTTCGATGCTACGCTGCGCACTTACGAGTATCATATCCATTTTAATAAAGACCCTTTTAAAATCGGGTACTCCTGGGAATTACGCGACAGGCCCGACCTTGATTTAATGAATAAAGCCGCAGCGATAATTATGGAATATACCGATTTTAGCTGTTTTAGTAAGTCAAATACGCAGGTTAAAACCAATATTTGTAAAATAGCGGCTGCTGGATGGGAAGTCAACGGAGACGGAATTGTGTTTAAGATATCAGCTGATCGTTTCTTGCGTAACATGGTGCGCGCAATTGTGGGAACCCTGATAATGGTGGGCCGTAAGGAAATTGAACCGGAAGCCGTGCGCGAAATCGTTGAAAGCAAAAACCGCAGCAACGCCGGGATGTCGGTACCGGCCTGCGGGTTGTAT
>Ga0207048_10283_pt1 | contig 16170 bp, 15 predicted proteins | sample Alteio_BWMinCont_65_FD_153301 | JGI IMG/M metagenome (GOLD analysis project Ga0207048, IMG submission 153301) | Enriched cells from forest soil in Barre Woods Harvard Forest LTER site, Petersham, Massachusetts, United States -... | ecosystem: Environmental > Terrestrial > Soil > Temperate forest >...
AGGAACGATGGTCGTGATCCATGCCGAGCATCTCTGTATGTCGATGAGAGGTGTTCGAAAGCCGGGTTCCAAAACCGTCACCTCTGCAGTCCGCGGGATGTTTCGGACCAACGAGTCTACCCGGAGCGAGATGTTGGAACTGATTAAGCACGACTCTTAAAATCCCCAAGAGAAGTATCCCATGCCGGCACAGATCATTGATGGCAAGGCAATTGCCAGTAAATTAAAACTTCAGATCCGCCAGGAGGTGGAGCAGCTCAAGGCCCGGGGTGTTCAACCGGGATTGGCAGCGGTGCTGGTTGGCGATAATCCGGCCTCGGTGATCTATGTACGAAACAAACGGAAGGTCTGCGATGAGGTCGGCATCTACTCAGAAGAACATCGGTTACCCGGGCAAACCAAACAAGAAGATCTCATCCATCTGATTGAAAGTCTGAATTCAAATTCCAAAATTAATGGCATCCTGATTCAACTGCCTTTGCCCAAACAGATTAATGCCGATCGGGTATTGAATGCTGTTTCGCAGGCAAAGGATGTGGACGGGCTCCATCCTTACAATATCGGCATGCTTACGATGGGGACACCCCAGTTTGTGCCCTGTACACCGGCGGGTGTCATTGCGATGCTGGATGAGTATAAGATCCAGATCGAGGGTCAACGGGCGGTGATCGTGGGCCGCAGCAACCTAGTGGGCCGGCCGTTGAGTCTTCTGCTCATGCACCGGCATGCCACGATCACGGTCTGTCACTCTCGCACCAAGGAGATCGGGGCGGTCTGCCGTGAAGGGGATATTCTGGTGGCGGCAATGGGTAAGCCTAAATTCATTACAGCAGAGATGGTGAAGGAAGGCGCGGTGGTTATAGATGTCGGCATCAATCGGCTCGAGACGGGACAGCTCGTGGGAGATGTGGATTTTGAGCCGGTGTCAAAGAAGGCAGGCTGGATCACGCCGGTACCGGGCGGTGTCGGTCCGATGACCGTGGTCATGCTGATGTACAATACCTTACAATCGGCAAAGCTGTCAGTGAAAGTGGTATAGTTCAATTCTTGATAAGGAGCTGTTAAATGAAACGACTACGCGAGTCATTGGAGAAAGGGGAGTTTGTGATCACGGCGGAGCTGGAACCGCCAAAGGGAACGGATCTGACTAATGTTCTAGCAAACGCAAAGGAACTGGTCGGGAAGGTACACGGGGTCAATGTCACGGACAATCAGACCGCCGCGATGCGGATGTGCCCGCTTGTGGTCTGTCATCGTTTATTGGAACTTGGTTTGGATACGATCATGCAGGTCACGGTGCGGGATCGGAATCGTCTGGCGCTCCAGTCAGATCTCCTGGGCGCTCATGCGATCGGTATCCGGAATGTCTTAACATTGACCGGCGATCCGATCACGGTGGGCGATCATAAAGAGGCCAAGACGGTCTTTGACATCGAATCGACGCAGATCCTCCAGATTATCGACGGGCTCAACCATGGAAAAGACATGGCGGGGAATGACCTTCATGGAGCCACGGACCTTTGGGGCGGTGCGGCGGCGAGTCCGGATGCGCCTTCTCTCGATATCGAACTGTCCAAGTTCGAGAAGAAAGTAAACTGCGGCGCCAAGTTTTTTCAGACGCAAGGCGTGTACGACCCCGACTCCTTCAAACGCTTTATGGATAAGATTTCTAAATATAATGTCAAGGTCCTGGCCGGAATCATACTGCTAAAATCGGCCGCAATGGCCCAACACATGAATAAAAACATCCCCGGTATCAAAGTGCCGGACGCGATGATCCAGCAACTCGAGAAGGCGGGGAAGGATCATGCCTTAGAGGCCGGCATCGAGATTGCGGCCAAAACGATCCAGGAGGTTCGTCGTTATTCTAGCGGCGTCCACATCATGGCGGTTGGGGCACGAAACAAGGTCCCCGAGATTATTCGCCAAGCAGGCATTTCATAAAAGAAGGCGGCGATGGCCAGGATCACGATTCCAGACATTCTGAGAAAAAAAGAAGAAGGCAAGAAAATCATAATGCTTACCGCTTATGACTATCCATTTGCCAAGATCGTGGATGAAGCGGGGATGGATATCGTCCTGGTAGGTGATTCTCTTGGAATGGTGGTTCAAGGTCGTGACACGACCCTCTCGGTCACGATGGAAGAGATGCTTTACCATACACGCATGGTTACGAGCGCGGTGAAGAACGCCCTGGTGATTGCCGATATGCCTTTTCTCTCCAACCAGATGGGTGTATCCGAGACGATTAAGAATGCGGGTCGTTTTCTTAAAGAGGCCCGGGCAGCGGGTGTGAAATTGGAGGGCGGGGTTATGGTTGCAGATCAGATCCGGGCCCTGGTCCGGGCAGAGATTCCCGTGATGGCCCATGTCGGGATGACACCTCAATCCATCCACAGATTCGGGGGCTACAAGGTCCAAGGGAAAGAAAAGCGAACTGCTCTAAAGATATTGGAGGACGCCACAGCGGTTGAAGAGGCGGGGGCCTTTGCCGTGGTGTTGGAAGCGGTTCCCATGGCTGTTGCTCGCAGCATCACAGGGCGCCTCAAGATCCCGACAATCGGGATTGGAGCCGGTGCCCACTGCGATGGTCAAGTGCTAGTACTCTATGACCTTCTGGGCCTCTTTGAGAAATTTATGCCCAAGTTCGCGAAACAGTATGCCAACCTACGGACAACGGCATCGCAGGCGATCCGAAGGTACAAAGAAGAGGTCGAGTCCGGAAAATTCCCAACGAAGGATGAAAGCTACCCTTAAAAGGAATAAGAATAGGGACGAAAAACTGTTGACGAGGCCTCCTCGATTGTGCTATCTTGATGCACCTGGAAAAACAGTAATTTTCTATCAGATATGATAATGCTCTCACATGCGGAAATTAGGTCTTTTGGCTCATTGACATTGGTTTTAAAACTTTGTTATTATTCTGGAACTATTACGGTTTAGTTTCTTCAAGGTATTCTAATAGAGTCTAAATTAGAAGGAGAAGACGCCCATGAGTTTAGATTATGTAAAAGTGACACCAGGTTTTGGGAAATACATCGCAAAAGAGTATAGGGATTTTGTTGAGCACGGTCCTTTCGGAAAGCAGGTTTCTGTTACCCAGGTAGGAACCTTTAAGGAGGCTCTGGATGAGCATCCGATGTGTGCGGGGTGCGCCATGACCCTCTTTCTCCGCCTTGCAATTATCGCATTCCCAAATCCAGAAGATACCATCACGGTAGGAACGGCCGGATGCGGTAGGCTGGTCATCTCTCAGGCGGTCATTCCGTTTGTCTACGGAAATTATGGGGACACCAACGCGGTGGCCAGTGGATTGAAGAGAGGTCTGATGACCCGCTTCCCGGACAAGCACAAGGATGTGGTGGTTCTGGCCGGAGATGGAGGATTGGCTGATATCGGATTTTCGATGATGATGCATTCCTGGTTCCGAAAAGAAAAATTCACCACCATCATGCTCGACAATGAGGTCTATGGAAATACAGGAGGTCAGGAAAGCGGTATGACCAATCGCGGGGCTGTGTTAAAGATGGCCCCATTGGGCAAAAAGTTTGATAAGATCGACATGCCGCAACTGGCCAAGACCGCGGGTTGTGCCTATGTGGCGGTCGTGGTTCCCAACAACCCCAAGCGAGTTGAGAATACCATCAAAAAAGCGGTGCTGATCGCCCGTGAAGTCGGTCCTACCTATATCCAGGCATACACCTCCTGTAACATCGAATACGCCATCCCGACCGAGAAGGTAATGGAAGATGCCTTCACCGTTGAGAAGGACCGGTATCAGTTTACGGAATACATCACTGATGAGGCCAAGGAGTATCTGGCCACTAAGTGGGGATATAAAGAGTACCAGAAGAAAGAACTGAACCCGGCAGAGATCAAGACATGAAATACAACGTAAGAATGGCGGGGGTTGGCGGACAAGGGGTGGTAACGGCCTCTCATATCCTCTCGACAGCCGTAATCACCGCCGGGGGCGAAAGCACGATTGTTCCCTTTTATGGGTCTGAAAAACGGATGGCTCCGGTGGAAAGTTATGTACGGATCTCGGATGATCCCATTTACGAGATTGGGGAGATCATGTTTCCTCACATCATCACGGTCTTCCACCCGCAGGTCATCACTCACGGCAAATCCTATACAAACCCCTTCCATTATGGGATCAAGGAAAATGGGATCATTCTGGTGAACAGCCGGGAGACGATTGCTCTCCCGCCGGAAGAACAGAAGAATCTCGACAAAATCGGAGTCAAAACCTATACCTTTCCTGCAACCCTGATCGCCATTGAAACAGCCGGAACTGATCTCGCCACCAATATGGCCATCGTCGGTTGCATCTCCGCGATTACACAACTTACCAACCTTGTGGCCCTGGACAAAGCCGTGAAAGAACGGTTTTTGGGGAAGGGGTTTGTGGTTTCCGGGGGAACGGCTGCGCTCGATTCGGTGGTGGAGCGGAAATTCAAGCATAAGCAGGAATTGATGGAAAAGAATATGGCCTCCGTCAAGGCAGGTTGGGAATATGCCATGACGAAAGGTTGGGTTATGGGAAAATTAACTTCGGCTGCTTCTACAACGGCATAAGGGGGCTGAATGTATCTTGTAGCAAACATTGATACTGAGATCTGTGGAAAGACAAAGTGCACTCTCTGTACACAGTTTTGTCCGGAAGCAAACACGATTCAATACGATAAGGAAAGAAATACCGCTTTTGTTTCTGTAGATCGGTGCAAGGGGTGTATGCAGTGCGTTTGGGTTTGTGATAGCATGGCCAAGCATCATGCAATCAAAATGGTGATGATCGACCAGCTTCCGAAGGAGTTCCTCGTCACCTCTGTTGATATGCAGTATGAAGCGGCTCACTTATTGAAGAATTCAAAAATCAACCTGCCCCATGCGGCTTCCCTCGGGAAATAAGGAACAGCGCAGATGTATCTAAAGAGAGAATACCTCTACGAGCATGATCAGCCCTATAAGGTTCTTCCTGGTCCGGAAGGCTATGTGATCCCGGCAGCGGCTTCTATGGGGGTTGAATTGCCGGAACCGGGTGAAGGACTCCTTTATGGAGAGCTGGTCCCGGAAGAGAAAGCAATGCGGGAGATTGCCCGGGTTCTGTTGACCGCAAAAAATCCAACGCTCCATCCAGGGCCTCTGGTTGTTTGGGCCTGGAATGAGCATGCCATAGAGAAGGCAAGGGCCGTCATCGGGATCGCTGCAGAAATCCCGGACGTTATGATTATCCCAATGGCCGATTACCGTCCCAGATACCCAAAGGTGGATCCGGAGGAGATGATCAATCCGAATCATCCCAATCTCACAATCTGGCATAACAAAGAAGGGGCTTGCGTCTTTGTCGGGGTACACTGTCACTATGCGAATCTGACTCTGAAAATGATTCGTGCAGGGACGGACTGTTGTACGATCGCTCTTTGTGCGGAGCAGGGACACGAAGATGCCAATCTGACCGTACGTGACTCCGACACGGCCAAACTCTGGAAGATGGCGAGTGTCATTAAGCAGGTCAGGGAGGAAATGGGAATTCCACCACCCTCTGCGCCACCAACGGGTGGATACGGACCGGTGGACGGAAAAAGGATTGTGATACACACTCCTGAAGAATGGGCTGAGATTGTTGATGCTGCCCGTTCTGGTAAACCAATCAGTATGCCTCAGCCGCCTGTGGGAGTCTCACCCGATTTGGGAAGACCCGAAGGCAAGATATAATAAGATGTTATGGTCAGATCAACCTGAGAGGGGGTAAACAATGAGCGAAACAGAGCCGGAGCAAAAAACGAACCCGCAGGGTGATGTAATTAGTACGACTGTAGCCATAAAGGCTGAAGCAGGTAGAGATCCGCATGCGGAGGCCAAAAAGCAAAGGGTCGTTACACCGGAATATTTCTTCTTCGAGGCTCCCCGTGAGCGCGTTTTCATCACCGGCAGCGAGGCGGGGAAAGAAGCAATCCGGCGTGCAAATGTAGATTTCTCGATCGCTTATCCGATTACCCCTCAAAGTGAGACCATGCAGTTGATCGGTGTCTTGTACGGAGAGGGATATGTGAAGGAATATTATCGCGGCGAAGAGGAGTACGGTGTGATGTCCACGATGGCCGGGGCATCCCGCGCCGGGGTGAGATGTTTTACTGCCACGGCAGGTCCTGGTACCCTTCGAGGTATCGAGCCCATCGCTTCCTGGCCGGGCCATCGGCTTCCGATGGTCTCGATCTTCACTTGTCGTGTGGTCAACGCACCGCTGGCGATTCAGCCTGATAATATTGAGATCACCTACCTCTTAAATTGCGGGATGGTCCTGTTCCATGCAGAGAACCAGCAAGATGTATTTGACTTCATCCTGAAAGGTTTTCTGATCAGCGAGGCCAATGATGTGACCCTTCCGGTCGGGATCGCCTATGATGGATTCTTTGTGACCCATGCCCGTGGATATGTCTGGATGCCTCCTAAGGACATCAAGATTCCGCCGCGCGAGGCCTATCATGGAGCGGTGCCGGTTCTGGATGCTGAAAACCCGCCGGCTCGTCTTTCCCGCGATGCGCCTGTACAGAAGAGCAACTTCATGTCCTACAATATCCATAACGTCTGGCAACAAGAGGTCTGGGCAGCCAACGAAAGGGCCAAAAAATACATCAATTATTATATGGGCGGATTGCTGGAGGTTCAGGATCCGGGGGCTGAGATCCTGTTGATTGCATCCGGATCTGCTGCGGCCCAGTCTAGAGAGGCTGCGCGACTTCTAGCCGAGCAGGGCATCCGGGTCGGGCTTATCAAGATCCGTTCTCTTCGCCCATTTCCCACACGTGAACTGCAACAGGCCTGTGCCAAGGCGAAGATGATTGTCATTCCGGAATACAACTATGTGGGCTGGATGGCCCATGAAGTGAAATCGGCGCTGTATGGGGAGGTAAATCCACCACCCTATATCATTGGAGGTCCGAGGGTATTCGGCGGAATGTCCATGCCGGTTGAGCTGATTGTAGAAAAGGTGGTTGGAGGATTAAAGAAGATCTCGCCGGAACGGGTGACCGTGGGTGCTGATCTCGCGGCTAAATCTTCGAAGCCGGATGAAATGACGATTGAAGATAAGTCTAAGCTTGACCATTTCCTGCAGAATATTTAGCGTCCTTTGAGTCAAGCGGGGCCCATAAATCGAAGAAGCTATCGACGGGAATAAAGCCGCCGTTTGGGTGGGCTGCCTGCGCAGTTTGGTTCTCGGCCATAAAGAATACATACATCGTAGGTCCCATTTTTGCAAGCTTTCTTACACGAATAATGCGAGGAAATTTCACGCGATCTTTGCGTTCCTTGTATAATTCACCTTCCTTGACTTTTACTACTGGCTCCATTAATTCCTCCTCGAAAATTGTACGAACAATCTAACATGTGCCAAATCGGTTTGTCAACCAGTATATGGTCATTAATTTTAGTTTGATTCTATCTTGTTCTTTGGAGTACAATGCGGACTCTTAATATTCATTTACCTCTGGAGGTGGAATAAGACATGTCACAAATGACGATTGAAAAGGCCCGTGGGATGCTTGAGGTCGTGATTGGACCGGAAGATCTGGTAGCAAAGGTTCCGGAATTGGGGTTTAAAAGTCTGGAAACCCTTCTCACTGCCAACGGTCTTTCTAAGACGCCTCCTCTTCCATCGGAGGAAAAGTTTAACCTTGCCAAGGAACAGAAAAAAGCGCTGATCTTCCGTGTAGCCCGAGACGGGGCAGGCAAAGGGGTGAACCTGGTTTACCTGAAGGAGCGCTTCGGCGGGCTGATCTATTCTTCATGGTTTACGAAGCAGCCATTCCCTTTCGCGGTTGAGCCGCTGGCGACCGGTTGGGTTTTCACGGATCTTGATATGCTCCCTTCTTCGACCGAAAAGACATTCGAAGAGCAGCTCGCTTACGTTCAAGAGAAAGGCTCACGATTTAAGATTCCGGCGGCCGATGTGTACGATCTTCTGGTTGCCTACCGCGTAACCGGGAAATTCTTCCGTGGTGTAGCGCTCAACGGCCGAACCAGCGCCACCGTTGCGGAAGAACCGGTTAAGATCAGTGACTTTGACAAGGCCGGGATGTGCATCTCCACGGGGTGGGGCAAGACTGTGAAGCATGCAGAGATCGGCGCGGCGACAGAATTAGCGTAATAAATCGAAAAATGTAGGGGCGATGCATGCATCGCCCCTACTACATAATAAATAAATCTGAATTTATCTTGATAAATAAATCTGAATTTATCTTGGAAAAGGATCCGGGCGGGTTTCAATATCTTCGGATGGGTCGGCGAGATCGCCGCGGGCAATATAGTCGGACCAGACTAGCAGCATATTTCCGCAGTCCTTGATCGCCTTGACCCCGGCGCGGACATGTTCGATCTTGGACGCAGACATGCCTGTACGCTGCATCTCGACCAGTTCGATCTGCAATGCTTTATTTAAGTCGGTGATCGCGTTCGCTAACTGTGCGAGCGAATTTTTTGTCTCGGGTGTCACTCGTAAGCCTCCATTGGGGCCTTTTCGTTAAAAGGGTGATGGCAAGTCTTGCAGGTTACAAAATAGAAGCATTCTCTCACGCTGGGAACACACCGAAAATTCAATTCAGTACCCCGTTCTTGACAAGAAGGGCAGCTCAGTTCCTTCAACCATTGCTCAACGTCCGGATTGGTTTGGCTGATGGGCTTCGTGGGTATGCCTACCTGAAAGGTATAATTGCAGCTCATGCATCTTGTGGTATAAAGATTCTCGGCGTAGCTTTGATTGCTTCTAGAGTTTGTCCCAAACTCGGACTTCTTGCAGACGGGGCACAAGATCTCCCTGAGTCTTGTGTTAATCTCTTCTAGCCTGACCATAAGGGTTAAAACTTTATCATAAACGTAACCAAAGATCAATCCCTTCTCCAAAAGTGACGGCGGTCTCCGGCAGGAGCGGTGGCGATCATGGGGGAAGCGTGATTCCTTTCAGGAAACTGGTTTAAAACGAAGAAAAGGGGATTGAGCCAGAAACTTGTTGACAGCTGTCAACCCTTTTGATATATTGAACAAAGTCGTTTGACATGTATCACATTTTTTAGCTTTTTTAACTCTCTTTTAAAGGAGGATATAGTGCGTTTTCCAATACAGATGACCCTTTCTTTATCCTGGTATTTGATCAAGAACAAGCTGAAGGGACGAGAGCGTTTCCCGCTCGTGATGATGCTGGAGCCTCTTCACCTTTGTAACCTGGCCTGTGATGGCTGCGGCCGGATTCGCGAGTACGAAGAGACCATACAGGACAAGATGCCCCTGGAGCGGTGTCTTAAGGCGGTGGATGAATGCGATGCCCCCATTGTCTCCGTCTGCGGGGGCGAGCCGCTAATCTATCCCCATATCGTCGATCTGGTGAACGGTATTCTGGACCGGAAGAAGCATGTCATGGTCTGCACCAACGCGATCGGCCTTGAAAAATTCTTGCCGAAGTTTAGAAAAACACCCTATTTTACGATTAATGTCTCCATGGACGGGCTGGCCAAGACGCATGATGTCACACGCGGGCGCAAGGGGCTCTATGAACTCGACCTCAAGGCGATTCGGGCGGCAAAGGCCCAGGGCTTCCGTGTGGTGACGAACACGACAGTTTACAAAGAAACAGACGTTGAAGAAATCGAGGGGATGTTTGAAGATCTTACCGCAGCCGGCGTAGACGGAATGCTTGTGAGCCCGGGCTATCATTACGAGGCGGTACAGGAAGATATCTTCTTAAACCGGCATGAAATCCACAAAAAATTTCAGTATATCTCAAAACTGGCCGATCGGTATCGCTTGGTCAACACACCTTTGTATCTGGATTTCTTAACCGGCGCACGACAGTTTGACTGCACACCCTGGGGCAATCCAACATTCAATCCTCAGGGCTGGAAAGGCCCTTGCTACCTGATCACTGATCAGCATTACCAAACCTATGACGAGTTGATGGGCCAGACGGACTGGAGAAAGTATGAGAAGCGGGAGGACGCCCGTTGCGCCAACTGCATGATGCACTGCAGCGTGGAGCCGACTGTCGTGCGCGAGACCGGAAAGAATTTTCGAGATATGCTGACCATGATTAAATGGAATTTATCTTGAAAAGCTACTCCGGGCTTATGAATTAAACGTGAATATACGGCATGAAGAAATTAAAGAAACTCATTTCGCATCTCTCCGTTGCCCTTTTAAACGCGCCCTTCTTAAGACCGCTTCCCAGGCAATCGTTTCCGGATAACCTCGCCCCGAAGCTGCCTCGAAGGGCATCTTCCAGGGGAGGCCATTTTTCCTTAAAAAAGGTCCAGGCCGAGCCGTCCACGGATCTCTCTGTCGCGATTCATCGTGCGAGCAACTTTGTCTTGGGAATGCAGGAGCCGGAGCAAGGCTATTGGGCGGATGAACTGGAGGCCGACTCCACCCTCACTTCCGAATACATCATGCTGCGCCATTTTCTGGGCAAAGTGAACCGGCAGAAACAGGCCAAGGCGGTACGGTATCTGCTGGACCAGCAACTCCCGAACGGAGGATGGCCCATCTACCACGGCGGTCCCAGCGAGATCAGCGCCTCGATTAAGGCCTATTTTGCACTGAAGCTTGCCGGTATCTCGCCGGATGAGACCTGCCTTAAGAAAGCACGGGAGAATATACTGGCGAAGGGCGGCGTCTTAAAAGCCAATGTCTTCACGAAAATCACCTTGGCCCTCTTTGGCCAGTTCGATTGGCGTGGCATCCCAACGATGCCTGCCGAGCTCATTTTTTTACCGAGCTGGTTCTACTTTAATCTCTATGCGGTGTCCTACTGGTCGCGGGCTGTAATCGTTCCACTGCTCATCCTTTTTGCGGTCAAACCGCTCTGCCGTATTCCATCCGAGCTTGGCATCGAAGAGCTCTACCTGGAACCCAGGAGCCTGATTAAAGAATATTTTAAAAAAGACCCGAAGCCGTTCACGTGGAGAAACTTCTTCCTGGCGGTGGATCGAGTCATTAAGGTGTACGATCGCATTCTTCCCGCTGCCTTGCGGAGACGTGCGATTCAGAAGGCCGCCGACTGGATGATCAGCCATATGCGGGGCGACGGCGGACTGGGCGCGATCTACCCGGCGATGGCGAATTCGGTCATCGCCCTGACCTGCCTGGGCCATGGGACGGATCATCCCGCCGTGACAAAAGCTTTTCGGCAGATCGAGCGGCTCGAGATCGAGGACGAGGTCAGTCTGCATCTGCAGCCTTGTGTCTCTCCGATCTGGGATACCTGCCTCACGCTCAACGCCCTCGTCGAATCCGGTTTTCCGGAGGATCACCCGCTTTTAGCCAGAGGAAGCCACTGGCTGTTGTCAAAGCAAGTGAAGACGGTAGGGGACTGGAAAATGAAGGCGCCCAAGGCAGAACCCGGAGGATGGTATTTTCAATTTGAAAACGAGTTTTATCCCGATGTGGATGACGCCGCAGTGGTCTTGATGGCTTTGTCCAAGATCAAGCTGCCGGATGAAGAGACAAAGCGCAAAGAGATGCTTCGGGGTTTCCGCTGGGTATTGGCCCTTCAGTCGAGCGATGGAGGCTGGGGCGCTTTTGATCGAAACAATTGCCGTCATATTTTTAACAACATCCCGTTTGCGGATCACGGCGCTCTGCTGGATCCCAGCACAAGCGATGTCACCGCCCGCTGCCTTGAGGCGATGGGATTCCTGGGATGCGATCAGAGCTATCCGCCTGCCGCATCCGCTATCCGGTTTATCAAAGAGAATCAGGAAGCGGAAGGGTGTTGGTATGGCCGTTGGGGGGTCAACTATATTTACGGCACCTGGTCGGTCTTGGCCGGTCTCCGCTCCATCGGCGAGGACATGAAGAGTGATTATATTCAGCGTGCGGTGGACTGGATAAAGAAGGTTCAAAATCCCGACGGGGGCTGGGGCGAATCCTGCCAATCTTATTCGGATCCAAAGACGAAAGGCCAGGGGAAAAGCACCCCTTCTCAGACCGCCTGGGCCTTAATGGCGCTCTTCAACGCCAATCTGTTGGAAGATCCTTCCGTGGATCGCGGCATTGAATTTTTACTGAGGACTCAGAAGCAAGATGGTTCCTGGGAAGAGAAGGAGTTTACCGGCACCGGTTTTCCGCGTGTCTTCTATCTCCGGTATCATATGTACTGCAAGTATTTCCCTCTCTGGGCGCTTTCCATGTATCGTTCCATGAAAGAGGACGGGCAAAGCCGGGCTACCCGGATCGGCCGCAAAAACCGCCAAAGCCGGTATTACCAATCTGTTGTGGCATCTTAATCGGTGAGGAATTGATCGGTATCTTTGCCGCCCTCGGACGAGAACTTAAATCCATCAAGGCATGCCTTCCAGATCTTGATGAGTTTCAAGAATCAGGTGTTCGGTTTTCGGTTGGCCATCTGAATCGTCTGGCCGTGGTGCTTGTACAAACCGGCATCGGATGGAATCGAGCTTTATCGGCCGCCCAAATCGCCGCGGCCCGCTTTCCCCTGAGGCTTTACATCTCGACCGGTTTTGCCGGGGCCCTTCAGGATTCAATCCGTGTGGGGGACCTTGTGATTGGGCAGAAGGTTCTTTCTTTAGTGCCCTTAGATCACAAGGTTTTTATCTGCGATCCCGCCTTCACCCGGTCCGCAGAAACGGCGGCCAAGGCATTTCCCGGGGCGGTCTTTTTGGGCTCCGTGGTCACGGTCGGGCAGATCATCGGTCGTGTGGAGGAAAAAAGGGCCGTCGCAAAAAAGTCCGATGCCATCGCGCTGGACATGGAAACAGGGGCTGTGGCCGATGTCGCAGAGCAACGGCGGATTCCCTTTATTGCGGTGCGGGCGGTGAGCGATATACTGGAAGAGGAACTCGGTATAGACGGCAACCTGTTCTTGACCGATCAGGGAGAATTCCGTTGGTTGCGCGGCATACGGTATCTCATGAGCCACCCCTCCTCTTTGAGTCATCTCAACCGGCTTCGCCGTCAATCGAATTTTGCCGCGGGCAGACTCGGGATTTTCTTTCAGGAGTTCCTTACTTCGCTCAGCCTGAATTGAAACGGACATTCTCCAAAATGTTTTTCCTGATCCTGTCCGTCTTTTGGATCATTTTTTCTTCTTTTCCTTCAAACGCAGAAGCCAAGGTATCTATCATCCCCTTGCCGGCCATTTCTACCTCACGCAACGAAGGCCTTGAGATTGGAAATCTTACCGCGATCCTGATTACAGATGAAAAAGGGGAATTGAAATATATTATGGCTCCTTCGGTGACATTTAATGAGACCACCGGCGTCAATCTATTTTGGCGGTTACTTGGTTTTCAAGAAGGGGACCGGGAATATCAGATTGTGACCGGCCATTCGCTTGATGTGGACTACGAATTTTCAGGACGGTATCAGGACCCCAAGTTTTTGGATGGCCGATATGCTTACAGCGTCGGTTTGAATTTCTTTCGGGACACCACTTATCGGTTCTTCGGCTTCACGAACCAGAGCAGCTCGCAGGACGAGACCAACTATACCAATGGCGAGCTCAACAGCTGGTTTTCTTTTGGGCGAAATTTCAGCCAATTTTACCGGGTGTCCTTGACCGAGCGGGTCAGGCGGGTCCGGATTGACCAGGGGAAGGTGAATAATCTGCCGTTCACTGGAACGCTCTTTCCGGATGCCCCCGGCATTCATGGCGCAATGATTCTAGGACACCGGCTGTCTCTTACCTACGACAGCCGTGATGATATCAGCACAACCACGACGGGCAGCTACGGAGCGGTCTATGCCCAGATAACTCATGATTATGATCAGAACGCATCCCCCTTCCAGAAATATGGGCTGGATTTGAGGACTTGGTTCCCCACAGCCGATAAGAAGTATGTCACCGCTTTGAGAGGCCGGGTCGATCTGACCACAGGCCAGCACCGGCCTTTTTATGAGCAGAGCAGTCTGGGTGGCTCGGATAGCTTACGGGATTTTGGCTCGCAACGGTTTATTGATGATCACTCTATTCTTTTTAATATCGAAGAACGGATAGATTTTTTAAAGATGACGCTCTTTGCCGTCAGAGTGGAGTGGGAGGTTGCGCCCTTTGTAGACGTTGGCAAGGTGTTCAGCGATTTTGGAAAGCGTGTTTGGGAGGATTACCAGGTCAATCCCGGCATCGGTTTTCGTGCTGTAGTTCGGCCCAATGTTGTGGGCCGTTTCGACTTTGGATTCGGGTCTGCGGGTGTGACGACCTTTGTAGGACTGGGATTCCCGTTCTAAAGGAGTTTTTCTTGACATGCCGGGGGTTTTTGGATAGAATCAAGTCCACGTATTTTTAGAACAATTCAGTTAAGTAACGAATTCAGTTGGTTCAACCCACCTTGGAGGGGAAAGAATGGGTTTATTAGAGCAAATTGATAGCCCTGCAGATTTAAAAAAACTTAAACCGGAAGACTTCCCGGCGCTTGCAGCGGAGATCCGCGAGTTGATCATTCAGGTGGTTTCCAAGACAGGCGGCCACCTGTCATCCAACCTGGGTGTGGTGGAGCTTACGATGGTCCTGCATTATCTCTTCGATACACCGAAGGACCAGATCGTTTGGGACACAAGCAATCAGACCTACACGCATAAACTCCTCACGGGCCGTCAAAAGGATTTCCCGACTCTCCGTCAATACGACGGGTTGAGTGGATTCGCGAAGCGGGAAGAGAGCATCTATGACGTGTTTAATGCCGGCCATGCCGGAACGGGGCTTTCGGCTGCGGTCGGACTTGTCGAGGCGCGGGACCTTCGCGGCGAGGATTATAAAGTCATCTGTGTTGTCGGAGACGGGGCGCTGACCGCGGGCATGTCCTACGAGGGCTTGAATCACGCGGGCGCATCGAAAAAAGACCTTCTCGTCATACTCAACGACAACGAGATGTCCATCTCTAAGAATGTCGGAGCCCTCTCGGCCTATTTGAACCGGATTATCACGGGACAGTTTGTCACGCGCCTGAAGGCCGAGACGAAGTCCATTCTCCGGTCCATTCCAAGGATCGGCGAATCGGTGATCAAAGCGGTGGAGAAGGTAGAGGAGTCGGCCAAGGGGCTTATCGGACCCGGTATTCTGTTTGAAGAGCTGGGCTTTCAGTATGTGGGACCGATTGACGGCCATAACCTCACTCACCTTCTCGAGACGTTGGAGAACGTCAAAAAACTCAAAGGGCCCATACTGATGCATGTCATCACAAAGAAAGGCCTGGGCTATGAGCCGGCGGAGAGAGACTCGGTCTTCTTCCACAGCGCTCCTTCCTTTATTCGGGAAACCGGAGAGCCTCGGAAGAGATCGTCGATCCCGTCTTATACCACGATCTTCTCCAACACCTTAATCAAGCTCGCCAAGCAAGACAAGCGGATCGTGGGAATCACGGCCGCGATGTGCGATGGGACCGGGCTTGGAAAATTCGCCAAGGAATTTCCGGATCGCTACTATGATGTCGGCATCGCGGAGCAGCATGCGGTCACCTTTGCGGCCGGCTTGGCGGTCAAAGGGATGAAGCCGATGGTGGGAATCTATTCCACTTTCCTGCAGCGGGCCTACGATCAAATATTGCATGATGTCTGCGTCCAGAACCTGCCGGTGGTGCTCTGCATCGACCGCGGAGGATTGGTGGCCGAAGACGGGACCACACATCACGGCGTGTTCGATTACGCATATCTCCGCCACATTCCCAATATGGCGGTGATGGCGCCCAAGGATGAAAATGAGCTGCAGCACATGATTAAGACCGCGGTGGATTATCCCGGCCCGATTGCGTTGAGATATCCTCGGGGGAATGGTGTCGGTGTTGCTCTGGACAAAACGATCCAGGCGCTTCCAATCGGTCAAGGGGAGCTGCTGCTGGAGGGGGACGAGCTGGCAATTATCGCCATCGGCTACCCGGTTCATCAGGCATTGGAAGCCGCAAGGATTCTTGAGGAGTCCGGGATCCGTGTCACGGTGGTGAATGCCCGGTTTGTCAAACCATTGGACCATGCGTTGATCAGCCAGGTGGCTCAACGCTCGAAGTATCTCATCACAGTCGAAGAGCATGCCTTGCAGGGTGGATTTGGCAGCGCGGTGCTCGAATGTCTGGCAGATGAGGGTATTTCGCATCTTTCGATTCGGCGTATCGGAATTCCGGATCATTACATTGAGCAAGGGCCGCAGGATCTTCTCCGTCAGAA